>SMTZ1_10006733_pt1 | contig 27680 bp, 26 predicted proteins | sample DeeMarSWOR136_30_FD_25667 | JGI IMG/M metagenome (IMG submission 25667)
TAGCCTTAGAACCGGGGCAGTCCAGTATTTATGTCTCTTGATTCAGAGCTAAATTGGCTTGATGGAGAGCTTTAATTTCGTCATAAAACTCATCTGGGGTTTTGCCCATCGATAGCTTCTCAAAAGGACAAACATCGCTCTTCTGTCTGTTCAAAATGTATGGAACCTTGTTTACAAAATGATACCTGATGCCAAGTTTGCTCAGGGTCCGGGCGGCTCGTTCACTGCCTAATGAGCTCCACACTTCGGCGCAAAGGGCAAACTTTAACAGCAGCGCGGCGGCATTGCCAACTACCCGGTCAAGAACAAGCACTTCCTTCGTCCCAGGAGCAAGTCTAATCACGTAATCCACTAATGGTGCCAGGCCACTATCCCTGGAGCTGAAAACCAGCTCAGGTCCATGATAAACACGCAAAGTATCCTCGGTTGCCAAGAAATAGTCGAACAGACGGCTTGCTGTCAGCATCCGTCATATGCCCTCTTTTGATACCATTTTTCGCCCACCCTTATTATCAACGGAATGAGGGCTAATTGAATGGCAATCCCAGGCAAGCCCTGCACCACCACAACCCACATATAAGCAAGGGGAGAGACTTCTCCTCCATAGAGAAGAAATACTGCAGCTATAAAACCCAGTCGAGCCAGTCGCCCCAAAATCATCGCCCCGATTAGTGACCATGTTACCCCGAGATGAAACTTACCTCGTAATAGCCCAGCGATTAAACCATAAGAGACACATTCTATAGTTATCTGAGGCAGGACTGGCAGCAGGGGCATTCCTGAAACGCCAAAGCTGATCAATGGAGTGCACAGTCCCACCAGCAAGCCAGCTCGCCAGCCACCCGATAAGCCAGCTAACAGTACGAAGAAGAACATAGGCAGGAAGATGCTGCCAGCCTGGACTCCACCAAAGTGATGGGTCAGCCACGGCACCACCACATCCAGGGAAATAAAGGCGGCGCTGAAAATATAGAGACGCACATCTCTAAACTCTAATGCTCGAAAAGGAATTCCAGTTGAAGCTACCGGCACTTCAGCTTGATTGGCCATACCAAAAAACCTCCCCTTCTCTCAAATACGCGGAGATTATACTTTGCAGCAGATAGATAGTAAAGGTTGACATATGCCTCAATCTTCGTAAATTCTTTCAGCTCTTCTTTAGTTTCCCGTTTCGATCAGCACCATTTGTCTTAAAAAGGTCAACTTAATGAAGAGGACCAAGTTCAGCAATTTTATCGACAAACTCATTGACTGTGCTTTGGAACTTTGCCCCTTCATCTACTGAAATCCACTCTAATTTTAGTCTTTCAGGCTCTATTCCAAGCTGAGGGAGCATATTCTTGAGCAACATAATCCTTCGCACTGCCTTAAGATTCCCACTCGTATAGTGACAATCTCCCAAATGGCACCCGGTTGTCATAACTCCGTCTGCACCATTAGCAAAGGCATGAAGAATAAAGGAAGGGTCTACCCTTCCTGAACACATGGTGCGAATTATCCTGAAATAAGGCTTGATTCCTGATCTTGAAGTGCCATCAAGGTCTGCCCTTTTATATCCAGACCAGTTGCAACAGAAGAGTGTGATCTTAGGGTTAAAATCCTTCACAGCTTCTCCTCTGTCACTATTTCTTGCGCTATAAATGGTATCCTTTCCTCCACCTCTTCGGTGCATCCCTCTCCAAAGGTTGTATTATCCTTTATCTCCACAGCATATATGCTGATATATCCGGGCATCTTATATCCTAATCCTCTTCCGATTTCGAATGCAGTGGCAATATCCATACCGTGGGAGGAGGATAAATCCGCGGCCGACTTCAGATCTTCCGGATTGAGCTTATAGAAATCTCCAGGCCTCCCTTTTTCGGTTCTTATAGAATCGATGATGATAAGCTTATCATAGCCAACTACATGATCAAGGATAGCGAGCCCGTCTTCGCTTGCTTCTATCACCTGTAAATGGGGATGCCGCTCCTTAATCATCTGAGCGATTGTGATTCCAGCCCCGTCATCGGTAAGAATTGGATTTCCGAGCCCTAAAATGAGTGCTTTCATCCTGGAATTTCTTTCACAACAATTCTGACCGCTTCCACCTTCTCCTTATTCATCTCTCCTTAATTTCCTCACCAAATCTCCTTCGCTGTTATATACATTCACTTCAAGAGACATTCTGCCCGGAAGTGAATGAGTGGCACAGGCAAGGCAGGGATCATAGGCTCTAAATGCCATCTCAATCATGTTGAGAATCCCGTCAGAGACCTCTCAATCGACATCGAAATGGGAGCGGCGTTATTTGTCGTAGCCACAATCAAGTTAACCCTGGTGAGAATCGCTCTGTCATCGGTTTGATAGTGATGGAAAAGGGTTCCTCTTGGTGCTTCTACCACCCCGATACCCTCTTTTGGAGTCTCGGTAGGCAGATTTACAATATCAGGAGAGGTGAGTTCAGGATCACGGGCAAGCTCCAGCACCCGCTCAGAAGCGTAAAGCGCCTCGATAAGTCGAGCCCAGTGGAAAGCCAAAGTACTATGGACCGGCTTCCCACCCAATGTTTCATACATCTTTTCATAGGCTTCCTGAGCCAGTGGTGTTGCCATTCCATCGGATGCGTTTAAGCGGGCCAGCGGTGCCACTCTATAGATACCACTATCTTCCCCATCAACAAATCCCTTCCAGCCTACGTTCTTAAGATAGCAGAACTTGATATAACTCCATGGCTCGACATGTTCCCTGATGTGGTCAAGATATTCCTGGGCCCTAAACTTGGCAAACTCTTTACCATTCGGGTCAACCACTCTTATCTGGCCATCGTAGAAATTTACCTTGTTATTCTTATCCACCAACCCCATATAATATGTCCTATGCTTATAAATATCTCCGACGACAAGGTCAACATATTTCTTATTTTTGAGCACTAAATCGTCAAAAAGCCCCAGGGCAAATTTGCAGAATTCCACTGCATATTCCGCCGCATCTATAATCGTCTTCCTCTCCTCCTCAGTAATTGCTTTTGATACCCCTCCAGGCAACCCACAGGAAGGCATAACTGGCTTGCCTCCGATTATTCTCAGAACATTCCTCAGCCTTTTTCTCACTTCTATTACTTTTCCCCCGACGTCTAACCCCACCTTAGCAATGACTCCCAGGACATTCCTTTCTCCGGCGGGTGCCGTTGGGCCAACAACAAAGTCAGGACCGCCAAGGAAAAAGAAATGCAATATATGGTCCTCATATGGTCCTCCGCCTGGAAAGCGTTGTACATAAGCTCTCTTATCTTTTTCGCCGCTGAGGTTGGCTCAACTTTGAAAAGGTCATCAAGGGTCTTAGCCGATGCCATGTGGTGAGCAGTGGGACACACACCGCAAATCATTGTAGTTATTCTCGGCATCTCCTCTGCCGGTCTTCCTTCACAGAACTTCTCAAATCCTCGAAGCTCGGGGATCTGGAGATAAGCCCTGTCAACATCCCCGTCACCATTGAGAAATACTTCTATCTTTCCATGTCCCTCAAGTCTGGTTATGGGGTCTATTGTTATCTTTCTCACTCTATCCTCTTATTCCATTCTCCTTCTTGTAAGAGGAGAAGCCGCTAGGCTAAATCTGTAGAATGTCCCCGCTGGATCCACGAGCTCATTGATTAATTTTTGGATATCTTCCTCTGTCATCTCGTCTTCACCTTCAAGCCCCAATACAGATGCAATCATTGAAAGTCCTTTTGCTCCCTGGTCTATAACCTCTTTTACGGGACCCATGCAACCCCTACATGGCATATTAGCTCTAATGCATGTTTCCCCGCATCCCGAGCGAGTGACAGGGCCGAGACAGATTACCCCATCCTCGAGGAAACATTTCTCGGGGTCAAGCTTGACCTCGTAGGGTCTTTTTATTTCTTTTATTGATAATTTATCTGGCTTCCTCTCAACTCTTGGGCACGTATCGCATAAAGCTTTATCAGGAGCAAGAACCGCTCCTTTTTCCGGTAGTTTGCCTGTGAGAATGGCGTTTACCGCATTCATTATTAAATCAGGCGGCGGTGGACATCCGGGGAGGTAGTAATCCACAGGAATAGTCTGATCCAAGGTCTTTACCGTATCGTAGAACTCCGGCAAAGTGAGTTCACCAATCCCGATTCCTGTCTTCTCCTGTGGAACAATTCCCTCTGGATTTTCAACAGACGGGACTTCTTTATAAACCCTTTGAAAAATCGTGTCCCTTGCCCAGGTGAGCGCAAGCGCCAAAGGCAACCACAAGGTCGGATTTTTCCCTCAAGAGTTCTACCATCTCCTCCTGCTCTTCCGTTCTTACAGCACCATTTATAAAGCTCACAGCTACCTCGCCATCCCTTAGAGCTTCAACATCCTTCCTCTTGAAATCCAGGGCAACAGGCCATAAGACTATCTCAACAGCATCGGCTACCTTCAGCAAATCTTCATTGAGGTCAACAACTGCTTCCTCACATCCACCACATGAAGCACACCAGTAAAAAGCAACCTTTGGCTTAGCCATCTTTACTCCTAAAGCTCCTCACCTCTGATACCTTTTTCTATTGAGCTGTGTACATCATGTTTATAACGCTCTTGCTGCTACATTCATCCCGTCATGCCACAGGCGCTTCTATTTGGGAGAAAAGCTGCTCGTCTTCAAAGAGGTTCACTGAGATTGCTGCAGATGGACAGGCCGCGCCGCAGACCCCACAGCCCCGACATAGGGCAGTAACCAAATGGGCAACCCTCTTTCCATTCTGTCTTCGGAACTCTATGGCTGCATATGGACATGAAGCAACACAGATACCACATCCTGAGCACATATCCTCATCAATCGACACGGGAGGGGGATATCCCTCTTTTGTCGCAATATCCTTCAGCACATTCCACACGCTGGAGAACTTCACATTCTGCGGGCAGCGTTGTTCACAGAGCCAGCAATCAGAACAATACCAGATATATGAGCTACTTAAAGCCCTCTCCCTCATGCCAAGATTTACCATTCTGGCTATCTTTCTCGGGTCAAGTTGAGGGTATACTTCGTGGATAGGGCATCCTGATGTACAGGTTGCGCAGGAAAAACACGCAGTTATATCACAATCAGCTTCACGAGCGATTACCTCGCGCTTAAAATTCGTATCCAGTTCTGATACTCGAATTGGCTGACCACTCACTGTCATTTTAACACCTTGAGAAGAACGCTTTTCTAGATTAACTCCATAGCCTTTATGGCTACTTCTTTAGCTTCAAACACTTCTCAACTCGAACAAGAAGCTCCGCTGGAGCCATTGGTCTGCCAACAAAACCTTTCTCTTTCTCAGCTTTCTGCACTTTCCTCCTCCTTCTTCCTCTCAACCATTCTTGCTCTGGCAAGCATGGCTGCCCCGAACATCCCAGCACCAGCCAGCAAACCAAGCCCAACACCTGTCCATCTACCAACATTCAATGCAGTGGCAGCAACAGGCATCTGCGGGTCTACAGGAAGGTCATAAACTTCAGGCTTCTCATCTAAAACATACAACATATGCAAACCTCCCAGTTCCTGTTCACCATAGAGGTTGGCATCAGGGTGGGTCTCCTTCAGAACCTGGACTCTTTGTTTTCCCTCTATTACCAAGTCCTCCCACTCGCCAAATTTTATCGCTCCGGTGGGACAAACTTTAGCACAGGCAGGCTCCAGTCCGTTGCTGACCCGGTCGAAGCAAAAGTCGCATTTGCCTCCCATCAACCCCGTACCAAGCAGCTTATCAGATTCCCTGTCCATCCTGGGAATATCAAAGGGACAAAATTCAACACAGTAACCACAGCCAGTGCATTTATGCCTTTCATAGGTGACAAATCCCAGAGTTGGATGGCGCTGAAGTGCACCACTAGGACAAACATTAACACACCCTGCGTCGGTGCAATGCATACATTGTTCCTTCATGAAAAGCCACCTTAATGTGCCATCGTTACCATATTCCTTAAATATGATCTTCGTCCAGGTATCGGCAGAAAGGTCCGGGGGATTTTCGTATGTCCCCCAATTGGTGGTCTTTTCAGCAGGAAGGTCATGCCATTCCTTGCAAGCTACCTGACAACCACGACAGCCAATGCACTTAGTGACATCATTAAGCATCGCTTTAGCCATTGTTTCTTACCTCATTTAGCCCTTATATCGCACAGGAATGCTTTGTATTCCGGTATGGTAGTATTGGCATCACCTATATTGGGGGTAAGCATATTGGCACTGTCACCCTTAGCCAGTCCCATATAGCCCAAGTGCCACGGCATGCCAATATGGTGAACCTTCCTGCCATTAATGGAATAGGTGGAAAAGCGCTTGGTGACAACAGCCACTGCTTCTATCTTGCCTCGTGCCGACTCCACGATGACCTTTTCGCCATTTTTGATACCCTTCTCCGCTGCCAGTTCCTCGCTCACCTCAACAAACATCTCGGGCATGAGTTCCACCAGCCAGGGTAGATTCCGGGTCATCTGTCCCGCGTTCCAGTGTTCACTCAGCCTGTAAGTAGTAGCCACGATGGGATATTTACTAACATCGCCTTTCACCAGAGATTTCCAGATGGTAACTGCAGGGTCATTCTGGGTGCCAGACAGAAGGTTGTCCACCGGGCTCTCCCAGGGCTCATAATGCTCAGGCATAGGTCCATCCTTAAGAGCCCCACCAGTGGCAAAGATATGTCCCCGTCCCTCAGAAGTCATAATAAAGGGAAGCCTGGTCCCTTCCTGGGACATAGGAGGCCAACCGCCGTCAGGAACATCACCTTCCCACTGTTCACGCAACGGATGCCAACTGATGACAGGCTTGTCAGGATTGAACGGATTACCATCTAAGTCGACTGAGGCTCGATTATAGATAATACGGCGATTCACCGGCCAGCACCATGCCCAGTTGGGGTAAAGCCCAGTATTAGCCTGCTCAGGCGTCTGCGTTGGATCCCGCCGTGCCGCCATGTTTCCATCTTCGGTATAACTGGCACAGTAAAGCCAGTTACCTGATGAAGTCGTGCCATCATTTTTAAGCTTTGTGAAGCTGGGAAGAAGCTCACCTGTTTCAAGGTCATAGCCGTTAATCTCTTTAGCCACTTTGTGCACATCTGGTGGATCTCCATAATCGCATGTTAAATTCAAAATAGGAGCCGGATACTCACCACCTTCCATGGCATAAAGTTCCTTCAGTTTTTTGATAAGCTCGGGTACAATCCACAGGTCGCTCCTTGCCATATCTGGACCATCACAACACTTATATCGCCACTGAGACCAGCGCCCGCTGTTAGTAATGCTGCCTTCCTTCTCCATCGAGGCTTTGGCGGGCAACAGGAAAACCTCAGTGCCTATCTGGGATGGGTCAACCCCGGGTCTCTTCCAGTGAGCAGCTGTTTCCGTCTCCCATAAATCGCAGACCACGAGCCAGTCAAGTTTATCCAGGCCAGCGCGCTCTAAACTGACATTGGGACCGGAAACAGCAGTGTTGTGCCCCGGGGATATAAGCCCCCTTACCACACCATTTTCTATCGCTTCTGCCAAGGCAATATGTGAATGGTCGCCATCAACCTTGGGCAGGTATTCATAGGCAAAGTCATTCGAAGCAACAGCGGCATCATCATACCATGCTTTGAGCAGGCTGATGATATATTTATCATAATTCTGCCACCAATTGGCACTCAAGGGGTCACTGGTTGTAGGAGTATAGTGCTCGAGATAAGCCTTCAAGTCCACGTCGTCAGGATTAGGAGTCTTAAGGTAACCGGGAAGGATATGATACAGGACGCAGTGGTCTGTTGAGCCTTGGACATTGCTCTGCCCTCGAGCGGCGTTAATTCCTCCACCAGCCACGCCGACATTGCCCAGCAGTAACTGCAGCACTGAATAGGAACGAATCATCTGGGCAGCGTTGGTATGCTGGGTGGTGCCCATGGCATAGATGATCGTAGCGGATTTATCAGGCTTGCCAGTGGCAGCATAAGCCTCACACACCTTGAGGTAAACATCCTTGGACGTCCCGGTAATGCTGCACACAGTATCAACATCATATCTAGCGAACTGTTTCTTCAACAGCTGGAAAACACAGTTCGGGTCTTTAAGTGAGAGGTCTCAGTGAGAGGTCTCTCTTAGGAATACCCTTATCATCCAGTTGGTATACCCAACTTGATCTGTCGTAAGCCCTCTTCCCAGCATCATAGCCAGAGAATAGCCCATCCAGGTCCGCTGGTCCCTTAAAATTAGGGTCTATGAGCAGGGTAGCATTGGTATATTCCTCAATATAGGTCATATTGTAATTCTGAGGATGTTTCTCTATATCCTCAATTACATATTTAATCATTCCGCCAATGAATGCCACATCAGTACCCGACCTCATCTTGGCGTAGATATCCGCCCTGGAGGAAGTTCTGGTGAAACGAGGGTCAACACTGATAAGCTTGGCACCTTTTTCCATAGCTTTGATTACCCATTTGAAGGCAAGAGGATGGTTCTCAGCAGCATTGCTACCGATTATCATTATGCAATTACTGTTCTTAATGTCTATCCAGTGATTGGTCATCGCCCCCCGTCCGAACGATGCTCCCAGGGCAGCCACAGTGGAAGAATGACACAACCTGGCGCAGTGCTCAAGGTAAGTTATTCCCAGGCTACGCGCGAACTTGGTAAACAGGTATGCCTCCTCGTTGTTGACTATGGCGCTGCCATCCCATCCGATAGCTTCGGTATGATTGACGACGCGTCCTTTCTCATCTTTATAAGTCCAGTTCTCATCTCGTGTTTTTTTGATATTCCTGGCGATTTTGTCAATAGCCCAATCCCAGGACACCTCTTCCCAATCAGAGGAATATGGCGCACGATACAACACTTTGTCCACACGGCGCTCATTATTGGTTACCTGGATAAGAGCTGCGCCCTTGCTGCATAACGCCCCCTGATTAATAGGATGGTCAGGGTCTCCTTCAATATTTGTCGCTTTTCCGTTCTCATCAGAGGCTACAATCGCCCCACAGCCCACGCCACAATAACAACAAATGGTGGTTTTTTCGCCAATTTTTTTTCTGAGCGGGATGTCTATGGGAGCAGCTTCAAGAAAGGATTCAGGACCTAACATCCCCAGGAGGGCAACTCCGGCAGTAGTCCCTCCGCAAAGCTTCAGGAAATCCCTCCGAGTTAATTTCATAGCTATCTCCTGGTGCAAGGTCGTATAATATCATCATTGATATTACCATGTCCAACTCTGGTGCTAGGAATCGTTACCCTCAGCCTTGCTCTCCTGATCCAAAGCATTACGAAGGACATGTTTGACCCGAGCCTGTGTAGTCTGATAAATTTCGTCTGAAGGTTAAGAGAGCATAAATTGCAGAATTCAAGGACTCACTATTCAGCCGAGTCAGGGAAGAGCAGTATTATGCCCCAAAGAGCGCACCGCCAAAGATTTTCCTGCTGAACAAAGTAATTGAAAAAGGGTAGCCGTAGAAAAGCAGGAATAACCGGGGGAGTTTGAGACAAATTGCGTTGGAGAATCTCAGTTTCGTGATAGATTGGTTAAGGTCAAACTGACCAAGGGAGGAAATATGCCAGAATTTGGTTTTAGCGAAGCTCAACTCATGTTTAAACAGAAAGCACAGGATTTTGCCGACAGGGTTCTAGCCCCTGGCGCCAAAGAGAGATGCAAGCAGAATCAGTACCCCAGGGAAATTGTCGCGCAAATAGGGAAAGAAGGATTTCAAGGATTGTGGATTCCTGAAGATTACGGAGGGCAGCCTGGCGATGCTATGATGCTGGGAATAACCGCTGAAGAGTTCGGAAAAGTAGACCATGCTGCCACGCTATTTCCAATGGAGGCATTCGGAGCTGCAGTAATCCTTGCACGCTGTCACCCCGACATACAAAGGGAGTGGCTTCCCAGGATTGCTTGTGGAGAAGTTATCCCATGTTTTGGCATAACTGAGCCTGAGTGCGGCTCTGATGCGACTGCACTCAGAACCAGGGCTACCAGGGACGGCGATGATTACATACTCAATGGAGAAAAGACATCACTTAGTCTCGGGATGCAAGGAGATTTAGCCGTTGTATTTGCCACAGTCGACCCTTCCAAGAAAGCGAAGGGGATAACTTGCTTTGCTGTACCTCTAAACATTCCTGGAGTTTCCAGAATCCCGTTTGCTGATACCGGGTGGATTTCTCTGGACAGATCATCAGTGTTTCTCGATAATGTTCGTATCTCGTCCAAGTACAGAGCCGGTGAAGAAGGACAGGGCTTTGGATTAGCACTGGAAGATTTTGATATCTTTCGAGTCATACTGGCTCTGTCGGCTCTGGGTATGGCGGAAACCAGCCTTGATGAAGCATTCGATTATGGTAAGAGCCGGCATGCCTGGGGTAGACCCATCCTCAAATTCGAAGGAGTATCCTTCAGGCTCATAGAGAGTTTGACCAGAGTAGAAGCAGCTCGCTTGCTCTGTTATAAAGCTATGTGGCTGCATGATCAAGGGTTACCCTTTGCTAAAGAGTCAGCAATGTCTAAATATCTGGGACCGGTTGTAGCCGTAGATGCTATCCACAATGCCTTATTAACCCTTGGGCATGTGGGTTATAGTGTAGAATACCCCCTGGAGCAACGGTTACGGGATGCCATAGGCTACGAATTCGCTGATGGCACTGCCGATATTATGAAGCTTAATATTCTCCGTAATGTGGCAGGGAGGGAATACCTTCCTTATACCTGACGAAGACAGGATTATTCAGAACGTGGCAAGGGAAATATATCAGAAAATAAATGAGGTGCCAGAAATGGAGCGATTTAAGGACAGAGTAGTAATAGTAACGGGTGCCGCTCAAGGTGTGGGAGAGGCAATAGCCAGGCGCCTTGCTCAGGAGCAGGCTGCCGTTGGCATCCTTGATATTCAGGTAGATAAGGCAAAGGCTGTCGCATCTGACATAGGATTAACGAATGGGAAAGCTATGGCCGTAGAAATGGATATCACAGATAGCAGCTCTGTGAAACGGGCTGTCAAAGAAGTTGAACAAAGCTGGGGAAGGATTGATGTTCTGGTGAACAATGCAGGTTGGGATAAACTAATGTTGTTTATGGACCTACCTGAGGAACTCTGGGATAGAATAATAGCTATAAATCTAAGGGGGCCCATAACTGTTACCAGGGCGGTTCTCGATGGAATGAGGGAGCGCAACTACGGCAGGATAGTGAACATAGGCTCGGATGCTGGCAGGGTTGGCTCGACGGGTGAATCTGTCTACTCAGCCTGCAAGGGGGGCATGATCGCGTTTACAAAAACGCTTGCCCGAGAGCTTGTAAGGTATAACATTCTGGTAAATTGCATCTGTCCGGGACCAGCAGAAACCCCTCTTCTTGCCTCTATGGCTGAGGCGAACCCGAACCTGATTGACGCTCTGAAGAAAGCAATCCCTATGCGACGGCTTGCAAAACCTGAGGATATAGCAGCCGCCGTCGCCTTCATCGCATCAGATGAGGCAGGTTATATTACGGGCCAAACCATGAGTGTTAGTGGTGGGCTCACTATGGCATAAAGGACTTTCTGCAAGTATAAACAGGAGGTGAAATTATGGAATACAGGGAAATTCTCTATGAGAAGAAGGATGGCGTAGCGAGGATAACGATAAATCGGCCGAAGGTAATGAATGCCTGCAATAATGTGGCTGTTTATGAGCTGACTCAGGCTTTCATGCAGGCGTGGAGTGATGATGAGGTTCGTGTGGTAGTATTCACAGGGGCAGGAGACAGGGCATTCTGCACTGGTGGCGATCAAAGCGTACGCACAATCAAGGGTTATGAAAACACCATAGCCGCTTTGCCCCTGGAGGTTGGTTGGCAGCAGGTTACCTGGTTGATTCGTTTTATTCCGAAACCGGTAATTGCTCGGGTGAATGGCTATGCCATTGGAGGTGCGCATGTCTGGCAGGTTGTTTGTGACCTCAGCATAGCTTCTGAATCCGCTCGCTTCGGGCAAGCTGGGCCGCGGGTGGGAAGTTTTGACCCGGGATTTGGCACCGGGGAGTTAATGCGAAATGTCGGCACAAAGAAAGCCAAAGAAATATGGTTCCTCACCAGGGTATACTCTGCTCAAGAAGCCTTACAGATGGGGTTAGTTAATGCGGTAGTGCCTCCAGATAAGCTGGACGAGGAAGTGGATAAGTGGTGTGAGGAGTTACTGGCAAAGAGTTCAACCTCTCTAAAATTCCTGAAGTATGCCTTCAATGCCGAAACGGATGGAGTAACAGGGGTTACTTACCTGGGAATTGCCGGTTTAGGTCTGTACTATAATACTGAGGAGGCAGCAGAAGGGGTGAAGGCATTCCAGGAGAAGAGAAAGCCGCGGTTTGAGGACTATCGCAAGGCGGCGATTTAAAATTTAACCGAAAAAACAGCCATACAAAGATAGAACGCTCGGGGAGTAATCACGGCTGGCTTAGCTTACAATCAGCCATCATGTTCGACGACATGATAAGAGCCTGCTTGGTATACTTAACGATAAAGCATCGCATTGTTGCGACGTCGAACATGTATCACACAGTTAGCTGCATGCCATCATAGGCAAAGCGGAGCCTCTGGTCGTTAGTCTCCAGGCTATGGTAATCGTCATAGCTCCGATTCCAGTACTCCTCCAGGTGAACAAAAATGATCCTCTTAGAGTGGAGACGTGCCGCCAGATCCAGGGTTTGCTCAAAGGTATAGAGTGTGGTCCTGGAGATATGGTCGGCTGGGTATCTGAAGCCATGCTTCAGCCCTTTCTCAAATATCCCCGGCTGGATGACCAGTAGATCGGCCTGTTGAACCTCATTGCGATGCTCTGGGAAGGGCTTGATATCGCAGGGAGCATAAACCACCTTGCGTCCTGACTTTTCAAAGATGTAAACGAAGGCTAACTGGGAACCCCGCTCAACTGCGATGGCAGTGATACGAACGTCTCTTATCTGGACACTGCCCTGAAAAAGCATGAGCCTGACAAAACCGCTTTCCTGGTAGAAATCGATCAGGGGACCATACTGAGAACGAATATTCCTTATTCCTTCGCCTAGCTGGTCGGGGAGCAACAAACAAATCTGTTTTTCCGGATAGGCACGCCAGGTGCGAAAATCCAGCGCAATTTGCTCGACTACCCGGAATCCTTCCACGTGGTCAGGGTCCAGGTGAGTGAACATCAGGTAATCGACACGGCGAATAGGGGAACGATTCAAAAGGCTGACAATTTCCGCTGGTGTGTCAATCAGGAGGTTGATATCATGAAGGAAAGCACAGGGACCTGCTCTGCTGTAAGGAATACCCCTCTTTCTTGCTTCCTGGCAGACCCGGCACCGGCACAGGGGTTTGGGAATAACCATGCAGCCGCCAGACCCAAGGATCGTCAATTCCATTGTGGATAAGGGGCCCGACTCACGAATTCGTTAGTGTTCCCGTCAAAAATGAATCTGAAGCTGGGGTGGCACCAAATAGTGCCCATCCATAGATTTTGCGTTCGCAACATGATGTTTCCGAACTCATCTTCTACTTGAAGGGATCCCATCGGACGGTCTGTTTTTCATAGGCGGGCGGGAAAAGGCGTAAAAACTCGTCGTAATAGTACAGCTCTTTGAAGGTTGCAAGTGATAATCCGTAAAACGTTTTCGGCCGCTCTTTTATCCCTTCGGGGTCAATTAGCCTGGAGACCAGCGCATCCATAACGTCGTCCATGCCTGTCCCCATAGCAAACCTGAGTTTCTCACGACTGGCGATCTTCTCAGGAAGCATATCTCTGAATGCCTCTCTCAAAATGTACTTTTCCACCTGCTTTTCACCATAAATCTTCCACTGCATGGGGATTTTCCGACTGAAAGCTACGACCTTCGTATCCAGGAAGGGGGTTTGGTAGTTTACAGCATTCGCCATCCATGCCCTGTCCATGCGTCTGAGTGCGGTATTGTACGCGATTTCCACCAGCCTTTGAGCCAGCTGTTCCCTGTGTTCATCACTGGTCACCTTGGGGCTTTTCAGCACCATGCGATATCCCCCGAACATCTCATCAGCCCCCTCCCCCACAAGAATGGAGTCGCTATATGTTTTTGTCATTTTTGAGACGTAACAATTGGAGATAACACCGGATATGCAGTCTTCGTCAAAGCTCTCCAGATACCAGATCGCTTCAGGGATGAAATTGGAAATTTCGGAGTCAGTGATTGTATAGATGTGATGTTCCAGCCCCAATAAATCAGCCATCAATATGGCGTTCTCCAGGTCTGGGCCTGGTGCACTATAAATGGTACCAGTGAACGCCTGCAGATCAGGATTAAACTCCCTGGCTATGGCTGCAATGAGGGAGCTATCAAGACCACCGCTCAGGGCAACGGCTTGTACTCCTTTCATTCTTTTCTTTACTGCCTCTATCACGAGTTCCCTCAGCGCACTGGCAGTTTCCTTAAGGTCGCCTATTTCAGGTACGTCAGGAACAAATGGATCAAAGGTCTTCAGCCCTTCTTTTGTACTGTACATGTGTCCAGGGCAAAGCTCATGGACATCAAAACGAACATGGTCTATCAACCCCTTCATTTCTGTGCAGAAGCACAATAAGTTGTTTGCCGGCCCGTAGAAAAGGGGCCTTGCACCCACATGGTCACGGGCCAAGATGGTTTCGTCCTCTTCGACAATGGCGCAGCTATAACTCCCGTCAAGGTGTTTGAAGCAATCTTTCCCGTACTTCTGGTAAAACTGCTTGAAAAGCTCCACGTCACTTTGCCCTGGAGACCTTTCATTGAATAGTTCTCCGTCAAAGAGAATGTACGGGGGCGTGGAAACTGAGGTGCAGTGCGTCCTTTCGAGCGTCAGGTTTATTTCAACTGCACCCAATGCTCCCGTCTTGTCTGGCAATGTCCGTGTGGTGGTGTTGTCCGGGCCCCGGTGACGAATCAACTCCAACATTCCTGTCACCTGCTTTGTTGTCCCACTCGGACACTCTCCATCCACCGATATGATTCCAGCAATTCCGGCCATTATTTCTCTCCTCTAATTGAACAATCAAAGTAACGCACTTGAGCTATAGTTTCACTTTTTGAAAATCCTCAAGCACCTTTATGGCATGAAAACCGTCCACGCAGTAGGCATCCGCTTCTATCTCCTGAGCATACTCCTCAGAGACCGCCGCTCCTCCAACTAGAACCTTGACCTTGTCCCTAAGCCCATTTTCTTTCAGTGCTTCAATTGTCTTTCCCATAGCTACCATCGTGGTAGTCAGTAAAGCAGAAAGGCCGAGGAAATCAGGCTCATATTCTCTGACAACCTCAACAATCTTCTCCGGAGAAACATCTATACCCAGGTCCTTTACCTCATAACCTGCCCCCTTGAGCAAGATAGCAACAATGTTCTTTCCGATGTCATGGATATCCCCTTTTGCTGTGGCTATAACGAATTGCCCTTTTGTTTCAATGTCAGAAGCTTCAAGAATTGGCTTTAGAATATCCATAGCTGCCCCCACCGCTTCGGCGGAGGCCAACATATCCGGGATAAAATATTCCTTTGTGGCAAATTTGTCGCCTACCACCTGCATCCCTGCGGTTAAACCTTGCTTGATTATTATTTCTGGAGCGATATCGCTTTCCACCATTAACTGCGTTAACTCCAATACTGCCGGGGTCCCGACCATATCCCCATCTACTCCTTCATCATCCTTGGTCCTTCTACCCTGGATAACATTTTCCTTAAGTAGGGCAAGTACGTCCTCCTTCATTGTTTCCTCCATTACTTCCTTCATTGCTTCCTTCATTGCTTCCTCCTTTCTTCATATACGTTCAGTCTGGACAGTATTCCAGGTATCTCTTCAAATATCTTCTCGGTGGTAGCTGGGTCTATGTGCTCCACAGGTTGTGCAAGGAGTTGCTTCATCCTCTCGTGGGCTAATGCAAATACATTATCCGTCTCCCCATCCCCTTCAAAGGGATAAGGCATTGAGAGTTTTCCACTACGCATCAGGGGGCGAATATACCTGATGTACAGCTTCTGTGGTGTCGCCACCACCTCTCTTATTTGTTTTAGAGTCTCAGCAACCTCATCTTCGCTGATCCGCGGCGGTCGCAGGAAGAACTTGATCATCTGAAAGTGAGCGTCGTCCAAAACAGCCTGGAGTAAACAGAAAGTAGAATTGCAATCAAGGAGACCGTAGGCACAATGCAGGTATTGCGGCCCACTCAAAGTGACCAATATGTCTGAGAACAGTCTCTCTATCGATGTTTGTTGTCCCGGTATCTTCGTATCGCACACTCCCGCGGTAGCGTAGCAAGGCAACTTGTAGAACCGTGCCATTTGAACGCAGTCAATGTTGTATTGGCTGGTTTCAGGAGCACCATAGGAATCATTGAGGGTATCAAGCCGGGCTCTGACCGGTACGTTTCCGTAAAGCACCGGTGTTCCCTCGTTTACCAGCTGGCTCAAGGTTATTCCTGCCAGAACTTCAGCATTTATTTGAGCCATAATGCCGTCTTCCTTCATAGGGGCAGTGCTTCCAGCCTGGGGTGCGGACGAAACTACTACTGGCAGTCCCCTCCTGCAGATTTCCATCAAGGTCTGACTGGTATCATCCACAAATTGCAGAGGGCTTTTCACTAAACAGGTGATAAAGGAAATGATGGGATTTTCCTTAAGCGCTTCTTCTCCTCCGACTATTAACTTTGCCATATTTACCACATTATCCAGCTGCTCCAAACTGGTTAGCCCTGCCATCACATGCTTGGTAGTGTTATTTAAGGAGGCAAAGAATTTATTAACATCTTTATTATCTTCCGTGATGTCTTTATCCTGGATATTCACGGAACGAATGAAGGCATCCAGACTTTCCAGATGCTCACACAGGTGAGCCGCTTGACAAAGGTCTAAAACAGTGCCACGCCGCTTGTGAAATTCGGGTACCAGAATCTCAGTACCAGGGTCAGATTTCTTAACATAGGTTGGGAAATCAACATCCAGCCAGATATTGGTCTCCGAGCCAGAAACGAAGAATACCCTTGGTTCTTCACCATTCAGGAAAAGGCTGTTATCCTCGTTCCTGGCACCTAACTTGACTATCTTAGGTGCGCCGTTGATGGCTTGTAGAACGAGTTTCTCTGGTATTCTTACCAACCAGCAGGGATTATCGGCAGATGTTATTGACGTAACTTCTGCGCCGTTGGCACGGAATATCTCCGCCGCCTCGCGATTAAAAGATATCATGCCGGGGTCATTCAGAATTTGCACGGAGACATGGTGAATTCGCTTGATTTGCTCTTCGGTCATCCTTTCATATGGAGAATGAACCAAAATTCCTTCTCTAGCCATTTTCAATAAATCCTAAACAATCTCCAAAATCTAAATTCCAAACTTTCAGGATTTCAGATTTAGTGCTTCTCCTGGTATAGTCCCATTCGGTATGCCTTTAAATATTTTTTGCAATGGGCATCCTTCCCTAACAGCATTTCTCCTAGTTCAATGCTACCTATAGTGCTGTTGTGCAGCGGATTCACAATTACCGAGTCCAGGCCAACATACATGAGCATTAACAAAAAGGCATCGTTTATCATTGATCGCTGGGGTAAGCCGTAGGAGGTGTTGCTCAAACCAACGACAGTCTTAGCTTCAGGATACCTTGCTTTGATTTGCTCTAAAGTCTTTAAAGTAACCTGTCCTTGAGTGGTGTCTACTCCAATAGGTAACACCAGCGGGTCAAAATACACTTTCTCAGCGGGAATGTTATAACGACTCAAACCTTCCAGAATTAGGTCACATGCCCTGATACGCTCCTCTACTCGTGATGGTATACCATTGTCATCCATAGCCAAGGCAATAACATCAACCTGATACTCATCCACCAGAGGGCCTATAGCCTCCAATCTGGCTTTCTCGGCATTAACTGAGTTAATCATTGCCACACGAGCTTCACCTTGCTTTAACCCTGCTTCAATCACCTCAGGGTTGGCACTATCCACAACTATAGCCTTATCGGTGACTTTACAGATAATATCAATTAGCCATTTCATATCCTCAATTTCCTGCCCGGTAGACCCTTTATCCCCACCCACGTTTACATCGAGGTAATCTGCGGCTGACTGGGCTAAAGCTAACTCCTGAAGAAAAGTGCTATTACGTGCTCTTATTGCTTCTGCTATCCTTCTGTTACTAGCGTTTATATTCTCACCAATGATTAACATATATCTGCTATCAGCTTAATGCTGAATACTCCTCACACTATGTTGGGAATTTCGCTTAATATCCTGTCTCTTACATGATCAGGCAAGCTATACCCTGGTTTATCCAAAATTTGTTCCACTCGCCCTTTTGCCTTCCGAAATATATCCTTACTCCCTTGTTTCTCCCATTCCTCTCTGAATTCCCTATTACTTAAAGTAGGCACATAGTGCTCTCTTCGCATGTGAGTTCTGGTATGTCGTCGGGAAACGAAATGACTGCTGGGACTTGCTTTCTTGATCACATCGAAAGCCAGAGTTTCATCGTTCACCTCTATTCCTCTTACAGCACGCAGCGCCATCCCCAATATTTCATTATCAATCACAAGTTTTTCATAGCTCATAGTGAGGGCAAATTCCATCAACCCGGCAGCATCATGGATGAAATTAGCACCAGCCAAAGCACAAAGGAGAGTAGTGATGGAAGATTCATAACCACACTGAGCATCGATGACATTGGAATCGGTCATGCCCCCGGTAGCATAAAAGGGCAACTTATAAAATTGTGCCATCTGGGCACCAGCAGCATTTAACAAGCCCATTTCGACAGAGCCTGTGACATACTTCATATCCCGCAAGTCTGTGCTGCTAGCCACTGAGCCATAGATAACCGGTGTACCTGGGTTAGCAAGCTGGCTGATTATCACTCCAGCCAAAGAGTCGACAACCTGCACCACTAAAGTTCCAGCCAGGGTCACAGGAGAAGTAGCCCCACACAGAGGCTCTGCAGGGCATACCACTGGGACCCCCGCTTTAGCTATAGCTACCAGCATATCACCATATAGAGAATCAATTTTAAAGGGACTGATACTGCATGTTATCATCGACATAATGGGTCTCTCCCGAAGCCGACGTTTGTCACCAGCAACGATTTGAGCCATTTTTATAACTTGCTCTACACCCTCCCTAGTATAGACTCCACCCATAATATGTTTACTGGTGTTATCCAGACCAGCGAAGAAACGATTAACATCAACCTTCTTCACCGGTACATCACTGGGATAGACAGGCAACATAAAGATATGGATATTCTCTAAATTGTCTACCAGCCTGGCTATCTCCTTCAGGTCATTAAATGTGGCTACCCTTTTCTGCCCGTTCTTTCTATCAATAACATTAAGCGCGGTGCCTCCGGTGCCCGCATAGACTTTCGTGCCACCTAAGACTACGTTGCGCCTCCTGTCCCTTGCGTATAATGTGACTTCAGACGGAGCTTTGCTAACCAAATCCATGACCGTTTCGCGAGGAATCGTTACGCGCCGACTATCCTCATCCACCTGGGCATTAGTATGGCTGAATAAATCAAGAGCCTCTCTGGAGTTTATCTCGATACCAATTCCCTCAAAAACCCTCATCGCTGTCTCATGAATTCTCTGACAACGCTTCCTTTTACAAAAACGGCATGCAGAGAAAGTATTACAGGACTTCCCCATGCCCATAATGCCTGATATAGATTTGCGAGGTACCATTAAACACACGTCGGTTAAATTAACTTCGATAGGCTTACCATCAAGTCCTCTGAAGAGCTCCTTCTGCTGAGTAATATCCCAATCGCAATAGCCAGGACTATAACGCCAGCTCACTTTATCGCCATTTGCTGCAGCGAGGCTTCTAATCATACTGTCAAACCAATCTGCCACTTTTTCTACTGCTACTGACCCTACAGCATCCAATACTGATGCCTTGAGAATCAATCCCTCCTTTGTTAGTTGAGCAACTTCCTTCTCTAATGCTTCGCCTACAGTTACTACGAATATGGCAGCCTGGCTGCAACCAGAGAACATCGGAGCAAGCTTACGGGATGTAAAGAGTAGTCCATCGACTGATATCCTGGAATTCCCAACACTCGTTATGGGCTTAAGCGTATAATAGGCCGCAGGCTTAATAAGTTCATATGCTTTGCGTATTTGACTATCTACTAGAGACAATACCTCTGACCGCGGACACTGTTCGCTTTCGTAGCCTAAGTAGCGGCGGATATCAACTTCATCTATCTCTGTTTTGATACCCTCCTGTATGATTTTAGTTAAACCAAACTTCATGCCATCTTTCGACTTCATCGCTACGCATAAATTCTTTTCGCATAATAAACGAACATAGACCCCTTTAAGTGAGGAAAAAACGCTGCTCAGGTTAAGTGAAATGATTTATAGAACTTTGAGGATTGAGTGCCAGATATTATGAGTTGAATATACATAAAAAATTGCTATATAGCCTGCCTGCCTGCCTGCTATATGCATACCTAACAAGAGTTTCCTCCTTTTAGTTCTAGCTAGTACGCCCGTCGCTACTTTCCCAAACCCAGCATGATACGAGAGATTAGTAGTGTTTCGGTAATATTAACATACTGTAGCGTATCCTTGTCAAACAGGTGTACTCGTTTATATGACTAGTGCCACCTCACCTTGCAGATGATTGTGGCTCAACAATTCATCGAAATGTGGAACCTGGTTTGTTATTGCTAACCTTCTACAGGCTTCACCCTATATGATGGGTGGTGTTTGTGCGGTGCTGCCGTGCATTTTGGCATTTAAGAACACTAGGAATGTAGAAATAGGATTCATCGGTACAAGTTCCGGTGATTTTATTTTCATAAACTTCATCAACGCCGCTGTGACAGCAGCAAGAGCATTATGAAAATTAACCATGATGATTTTTCTGCCGGGATGTTTTTCGGACAGATAACCACCGACTTCCTCAACGGCACACGGACCAACAACCAGAATAGGGCCATCGTTAAGATTCTCAAGTTGGTTTCTATCGATTCCCTTTCCATATATGATGTTGAACGGCCCGTGACCACCATAGTCTACATAGAGCATCTCAAGCACCATCAAGGTATTATTTTTACATCCCTCTATGCATGCCCTTTCTTTTCCTTCGACAATTTTGACATCTTCAGGAAAATCTCCGATGATATCATAGGAATACTTTGTCTTATACCGGGAAATATCTCCCCTTATCTGAATCTTCGACAAATCTCCGCAGCCAAGTCCAGCATCTGACGCAATTTTCAGGTGCTTTACCTCATCTATATCGTATCCAAGTACCCTGGCACCCACTGTATCAACGGCGACCGTGTCATCTCCGCCAATTAATATATTCAAAGGGACAAGATACTGGTCAAGCTTCTTTTCCAGCGGGTAATGCCCATGTATAACCGCGTTTATGCCGTCAACGAGCGTGAAATCAGGTTTTATGAATGCATAGACATCGGCGAGAAACTGATGCAGTTCGAAATTATGCCTCGTGGGGCGATCCCTGTGGTATGGAAAACCCATCTGACATTTAACGCCAAGCGTTACGGTAGTCATACTGTGTGTCTTAAACTTGGGAATAGATAGGTAGAAATTATCCCGCCTGTTTGTAATAAGATTATCATAGAGGACTTCAGGGAATTTTATGCTATTACCTCCAATAGAGACTTCAACAGGCTTTTGTTCGTCAAGATATATCGGTTTTGCACCTCGTTCCTTTAGGATTTTACCTATGCCAGTCACCTTGAAGATGAGTCGAGTTATATTTCCCTGGGTTGAGTTTTCCACCACATAGACTTTGTTTGCCCCGGCATTGTTCATCACATCGATTGCCGCTGCTATAACCTCCGGGGAGGTATAACATTGCTTTCTGAAATCGATGCCATTTATCTTTATGAATACCGTTTTGTCCTTTACTAAACTCTCTGCACCACCAAACGCATCGAAAATATTGGATATTGAGTGGTAGATGCTATCTTTGATATCCTCTATCACTACAGTTGGCATATGCATCACACCTGGCAAGAATTTTGTAATTATACTATCACACAAGAACTGGTAGCGTGTCAAAAAGCTCACAGTCTTGCGTGGGAAGTGAGCTAACCCTGGAAAGGGGCTTGAACTGTATGAGCTAAGGAATCACTTCGGGGTGTGTTTCTGCTACAATAGCAATGTATGGGTGGAAAAGAGAAGCTAGTTGCTATCTACACCGCCAAGCAGATAGAGGCACAGATAATCAAGGGGCGTCTGGAGACCGAAGGAATTCCCGTTCTGCTGAGCTATGATAGCTCTAGCCTGGTGTTTGGACTCACCATTGATGGACTGGGGGAGGTGAAGATAATGGTTCCTGAAAGGTTTGCAGAGCAAGCCAGGGAGATTTTGAGGGTTAAATATAATGAGCTCGAGATTGGAGAGGATAACCAGTCAGAGGCTGGAGAGCCTGAACAGGATTAAGGGAAAAGGGATAGACCCTTATCCTCACTGCTATCATCCCAGCCACACCGTAAAGGAGGCAGTGGCTTTATTTGAGCGGGGGGGAAAGGCGGAGAACATCTCCCTTGCCGGACGCATTATGGCACGGCGCTCTATGGGGAAGATGATTTTTGCCGATATTCGCGATAGCTCGGCGAAAATACAGCTTTGTTTCCGCTATGACCTTCTTGGCGAAGAAATCTTTGAACTTCTCGGTGAAATTGACATTGGCGATATCATTGGAGCTGAAGGGAAGCTCTTCAGGACAAAGGCAGGGGAAATCACCCTTGAGGCATCCCAGTTTACCATGTTATGCAAATCGCTCCGCCCGCTTCCTGAGAAATGGCATGGGCTGGTTGATACTGACAAACGCTACAGGCAGCGTCATCTCGACCTCATTTCCAACGAAGCGACAAAGAACATGTTTATGTCACGCAGCAAAATTATCACCGCGATAAGGAATTTTCTGGATAGCCGTGGGTTTGTAGAGGTAGAAACGCCGGTACTTCAACCCGAGGCAGGAGGGGCTGCGGCAACTCCCTTCACAACACATTATCAGGCACTTGACAACGACTTTTATCTCCGCATTGCACTGGAGCTGCACCTCAAAAGGTTGATAGTGGGGGGATTTGATAAGGTGTACGAGATAGGACGTGCCTTCCGCAACGAAGGCATCTCGGTTAAACATAATCCCGAGTTCACTTTGCTTGAATGTTACCAGGCCTACAGCGACTACACCGATATGATGAGCCTGGTGGAGGAGATGGCTAGCTATGCTGCCCGAGAGGTTCTCGGCGATACCAGAATCACGGTTAATGGAAACACAATCGACCTTGCTCCCCCATGGCAGAGGATTTACCTGCGTGACGCCATTAAGAATTACTGTGAGATAGACTTTGAAGACTATCCCGACGCCACTTCATTACGGTCAAAGATGGAGGAGAAGGGGATGGAGGTAGACCCGAATAAGGGGAGAGGAAAGCTTGTTGATGAATTCATCTCTACCTTTGTTGAGCCAAACCTCATCCAGCCGACCTTCCTGATTGACTACCCGGTAGAGATGTCGCCACTGGCGAAGAGGAAGCGGGGAAATGAGCGCCTGGTGGAGAGGTTTGAGGGATTTATCAACGGGATGGAGATTGCCAACGCCTTCACTGAATTGAACGACCCGGTAGACCAGAGAGAACGGTTTAAGCAACAGATGCGAGAAAGAGCTGCAGATGAGGAAGTTGAGGTAGCAGATGAGGATTTTCTGGAGGCACTGGAGTACGGGATGCCGCCAACCGGCGGGCTCGGGATAGGTATCGACCGCCTGGTAATGCTGCTCACCGGGCAAAGCTCGATAAGAGAGGTTATCCTGTTCCCGCAATTGAAGACAAAACAAGATGATTGATATCAAAGTTATTCGGGAGAGTCCTGAGCTTGTGCAGAAGGCTCTGGAGCAGAGGGGCATTGCCTTTGACCTTGATGCCTTGGTGAAACTTGATAAGCAGCATCGTAACTTGCTGCAGCAGTTCGAGGAGCTAAGAGCGAAACACAACCAGATGAGCAAACAAATAGGCAAGGGCAGCAGAGATAAGCAACAGCTCATTGCTCAGATGCGTCAAATAGGTGACGAAATCTCCTCGTTACAGCAGGAGGTTAACCAGACCAAGACAAAGCTTGAGGCATTATCACTGGAGCTGCCCAATATACTTCACCCCAGTGTGCCTTTGGGAAAAGATGAGGCATCTAACGTCACCGTGCGTAGCTGGGGAAAGCCGAAGAGCTTCTCCTTTAAGCCATTACCCCACTGGGAACTGGGAGAAAAACTGGGGATACTGGATATACCCACGGGGGTCAAGCTATCGGGAACACGGTTCTATGTCCTTACAGGATTGGGGGCAAGGCTTCAGCGAGCGCTTATCTCATTCATGCTCGATTTACACATAGACAAGCATGGGTATAAAGAGATATATCCCCCATTCATGGTCAAGCGCGAATGCATGGTGGGCTCGGGAAACCTACCCAAATTCAGCGATAGCCTGTACCACGATGAAGAAGACGACTTCTGGTTCATACCCACCGCTGAAGTACCATTGACCAATCTGCATCGCGACGAGATACTGGATGCCGCAATGTTGCCCCTCCATTATGTCGCCTATACCCCTTGTTTCCGCAGGGAGAAGATGTCGGCAGGCAAGGATACCAGGGGAATTAAGAGAGGACATCAATTCGATAAAGTGGAACTTTACAAGCTCACCGAGCCTGAGAAATCCGAGGAAGAATTGGAGAAGCTGGTAGATGATGCCGAGGAAGTATGCCGAGAGCTAGAGATACCATATCGGACTAGAGACCTTTGCAGCGGTGAACTTGGCTTTGCTGCCTGCAAGACATATGACATCGAGATGTGGGCTCCGGGGTGCGGTGAATGGCTTGAAGTCAGTTCGTGCAGTAATTGCTCCGATTTTCAGGCGCGGAGGGCAAATATTCGTTACCGACCTGAAGGAGGCGGCAAACCTCAGCTCGTTCACACACTAAATGGCTCAGGGTTGGCTCTACCCCGCCTTTTCATCGCAGTTCTGGAAAACTACCAGCAGGCTGATAGGACCATCATAGTGCCTGGAGCGCTGAAAGATCATATGATGGTTGATGTAATACGATAGAGATTGCCACGCCTTCGGCTCGCAATGATAATGAAGAGAGCTCGCAGTGACGGCTAAATCTCCCTGGCGAGGACGAAACCTTCCTCGATAGCCTCCTTAATCCTGCGGGGCTCAACGCAATCTCCAATAGAATACGGAGCAGGGACCCTGCCACTCAATTTCTCACCAAGCTCTTTGCTGGACTTGAACCCTACGGCGAGCACCACAGTATCCCCGGGGAAGAATTTGGCGGCACCATCTCGCTTGGCCTTTACCCCTCTATCCGTTATCTCCTCCACCATGACATTGGTCTCCATCTTGATGCCGGTCTTCCTCAGTCTTCTGAGCACAACATGTCGATAAGTTGCTCCATAGTCGCTACCGATTTTGGGAAGCATCTCCACAATGGTCACTTTCTTGCCAAGGTCGGCTAGAAACTCCGCTGCTTCACAGCCAACCATCCCGCCGCCAACGACGATTGCTGTTTCACCAACATCCTCGCGCCGGGTAAGCACATCGACGGCGGTAACCACATTGTCTTGCCCTACGCCAGGTATATCGGGGATGAGCGGTGTAGCTCCGACAGCCAGAATTAACACATCGGGGTTCTCCTTTTCGACCAGCTCCGGAGTAACCTCAGTGTTGAGCCTGACTTCTACTCCAGCCTTTCTCACCTGGTTAGCCATGCTCTTGATCAAGGAGCCAAGCTCATCCTTGTAAGGAGGCAAGCAAGCGACCTTGAGCTGACCACCGAATTCCTCGCCTTTTTCACAAAGGGTAACCTGATGCCCTCGCAGTGCCGCCACTCGGGCTGCTTCCATACCACTAGGTCCACCACCAACGATGAGCACCCTTTTAGCGACCCTGGCAGGCTCCATGGTGTATTCCACCTCTTTCCCCATCATGGGATTTATGGAACAAAATGCCGGCGGCACCGTTCCACTCTTGTAACCCGTGAGAAGGTTATCCAGACAATTGGAACAGGCGATGCAGGTGCGAATTTCACCGCTCCTTCCCTCCTTCGCCTTGTTGGGAAATTCAGGGTCAGCAAGCAATGCCCGCCCAAGACCAATAAGGTCAGCTTTACCATCTGCTAAAATCTCCTCTGCCAGCTCAGGGGTGTTTATGCGATAAGCAGCTACCACGGGAACATTGACCACCTTTTTAATCTCCTCGGCAAGATAAACGAAGGCACCTCGCGGCACAGACATCGCCACAAGAGGAACAGGGCATTCATGCCACCCCGCCTCCACATCGATAGCCTGGACGCCTGCTGCCTCAAGGATGGAGACCACCTTTTTGGAGTCTTCAAGCGTATGTCCCCCTTCCATATATTCCTCCGCGGAAACACGGCAGATAATAGGATAGTCCGCGCCAGCTCGTCTATGTATCCGGTCAATGATTTCCAGGGAAAGTTTCATTCGGTTCTCCAGACTGCCGCCATATTCATCGGTCCTCTTATTGGTGCAGGGAGAGATAAAGCGATTTAACAGGTATCCTATTCCCAGGGGCAGCTCAATGGCATCAAATCCCGCTTCTTGCGCCCTCCGCCCCGCTTCTCCATATTCATCGACAAGCAGATGAATCTCCTCCACAGTAAGAGCCTTTGGAGTGGTACCGATCATCTTATTGAACACCGCTGAAGGAGCGATGAACTCGAAAGAGCCATTCTCTTTATTTACCCAGAAATATTGTCCCAGAAATTGGGGGGCTATCTTCGTCCCGTAGGCGTGAACGGCGTCAGTCAACCGGCGGGCACCGGAGATGAAACGGTCATCATAGAGTCCGGGAATGACAGGAATCGCCATGTCAAAGGGAGCAAACGGGGTAATGATGAGCCCCACGCCTCCCTTGGCCCGTTCAACGCAAAAGTTGATAAAGCGGTCGCCAACCGTGCCATCAGGCTCGGGATAGCCTGTTCCTATGGCAAGCATCACCATCCTGTTTTTGAGCTGCACATTGCCTACCTTGATAGGTTTAAATAAATGGGTAAACTGAGTCATCGCACCCCCTTATATGAAGCAAAGCATGCATAAAGGACATATTATATCAGTTTTCTTTGGAAACCTGACCCCGCTGAGGTATAATGTTTATCCATCCACATGGACATTCTAGCTACGCTCAATCCCGCCCAAAGAGAGGCCGCGGAAACTGTTGAAGGGCCGATACTCATTCTAGCCGGTCCAGGCAGCGGCAAGACCAGGGTAATTACGCATAGAGTGGCTTACCTTATCAAGGTTTGTGGGGTGAAACCTCATAACATCATGGCGGTCACATTCACCAATAAAGCCGCTCGTGAAATGGAAGAGAGATTGGAGCAACTATTAGGACAGACAAGCGAGGCATTGACACTGGGAACCTTTCACGCTATCTGTGCTCGAATTTTGCGTCGAGAAGCTGGAACTATCGGGCTTAATCCGAGATTCGTCATCTACGATGCCGAGGACCAATTAAATGCCATAAAGCAGAGCTTTCAGGACATAGATATCGACCCCAAACAATATTCGCCTCATGCGATACAATCGGTGATTAGCTCCGCCAAGAGCCGGCTTCTCAACCCGCAACAATACTCGGAGCGAGTAAACAGCTACTTTGAAGAAATAGTTCAAAGAGTTTATGAGCAGTATCAAGCCTTATTGA
>SMTZ1_10011075_pt1 | contig 27667 bp, 25 predicted proteins | sample DeeMarSWOR136_30_FD_25667 | JGI IMG/M metagenome (IMG submission 25667)
GGCATGAGAGGTATGGTTGCGGGCTGGACGACCACCTCCCGACGGCCCCTCGAGCAAGCAAGAACTTCTTCAAGTTATTTCTGGGACGTGATACTAGTAATTTGATTCGCTTGAGTGAGGAGCGGGAACAGTGGAGGGGGGGCTGGCCCGCCTTGTTTTTTGGCGGGCCTCACCCGTCCGTAACCTATTGAAATGACCAGGCCGGGAGCCTTGGTACTGAAAAAGGGGTAAGGTGAGACACCCTGAGGCCAGTGCCTTTGCCTGCGGGAGGAGAGGGGCGTGTTGATGAAAGGGTTGCCGTTTGTTCGAGCAGCCGTTCATTTTAGACAGGATAAACGTGAACAAGTTTAAATTGGTCACCAAACTTGAACCTTGTGGAGACCAGCCTTCCGCAATTGAGGGACTTGCCCAAGGCGTCGAAAAGGCTCTCCGACATCAGGTTTTGCTAGGCGTTACGGGCTCAGGAAAAACCTTCACCATGGCCCAGCTCATCGTCCGGGTGCAGAAGCCGACTCTCATTGTTGCGCCCAACAAAACCTTAGCAGCCCAGCTCTACGGTGAATTGAAGAAATTCTTCCCCCACAACGCGGTGGAATACTTCGTAAGCTACTATGATTACTACCAGCCCGAAGCATACATCCCTCAAACGGATACGTACATCCAGAAAGATGCCCACATCAACGAGCAGATCGATAAAATGCGTCATTCAGCCACACGATCTCTCCTTGACAGAGAAGATGTGATTATCGTGGCCAGTGTCTCCTGTATCTACGGGCTGGGCTCTCCCGAGGCTTACCACAACATGCTTCTGTACCTGGAAAAAGACAGCCTCCTTCCCCGCGAAGATGCCCTCAAAAAACTGGTCGAAATCCACTATGAACGGGGGGACTATGATTTCTCCCGGGGACATTTCCGTGTCCGAGGAGATGTGGTAGACATCTACCCGGTCCATGAGGAAGATCGCGCCGTAAGGGTCCATTTTTTCGGGGACATGGTAGAGGCGATCCAAGAGATCGATCCCCTAACCGGCAGGGGGGTCAAGGAGCTCAATCGCATAACCATTTATCCGGCCACCCACTACGTCACCTCCGTGGAGATAAGAGAAAAAGCGATAGGTCAGATCAGGGAAGAACTCAAGGAGCGGATCGAGTACTTCCGGTCGCAGGAGAAATTCATCGAGACCCAGCGCATCGAAGAACGCACCCTCTTTGACCTGGAAATGATGATTGAGATGGGGTACTGCCACGGCATTGAGAACTACTCCAGACACCTGACCGGAAGGGCTCCCGGAGAAGCGCCCCCCACCCTTCTGGACTACTTCCCCAAGAACTTCTTGGTGATTATCGATGAAAGCCATATCACCGTCCCACAGTTGAACGGCATGTACAACGGCGATCGATCCAGAAAGCAGACCCTTGTGAACTACGGCTTCCGACTGCCCTCTGCACTGGATAATCGGCCACTCAAGTTTGAAGAGTTCGAAGCCAAAGTCAACCAGCTCATTTATGTCTCTGCCACGCCAGGACCTTATGAATTGAAGAAGGCGGAGAGTGTATCCGAACAGATCATTAGGCCCACGGGGCTCACGGACCCCGAGATCATAGTTCGGCCCGCCACGAATCAGGTGGACGATCTTTTGGGATGGATAAGACAACGGGTGGAGAAAGAAGAACGGGTCCTGGTCACCACCTTGACCAAGAGCATGGCCGAAGATCTCACCGAATATTATGCCGATTTGGGTATCCGAGTGCGATACCTTCACTCGGATATCAAAACCCTAGAGAGAACGGCCATCATCAGAGATCTCCGGCTGGGTGTTTTCGATGTCCTCGTGGGCATCAATCTTTTGAGAGAGGGGCTTGACCTTCCCGAAGTCTCCCTTGTGGCTATTCTCGATGCAGACAAGGAGGGTTTTCTCCGCTCAGAGCGATCCCTAATCCAGACCTGTGGCCGGGCGGCCCGAAACGTGAACGGTCTGGTGATTCTCTATGCGGACGAGACCACGGGCTCCATGGCAAAGGCGATCGACGAAAGCAATCGACGCCGACAGATACAATTCGCCTATAACCAAGCCAACAACATCACCCCCGCTTCCATTCAAAAGGCGGTCGACGATATCCTCGCGTCAGCCTATGAAGCGGATTATGTCACCGTCCCTGCCGTGGCTGAGGATGAGGCCGTCTATCTCTCAGTCGAGCTTCTCCAGAAAAAAATCAGCGAACTTCATAAAAAGATGATAGATGCAGCAAGGAACCTGGAATTCGAAGAGGCGGCCCGTCTCAGGGATGAGATCAAAGCCCTGGAGAACAGGGAACTGCAGCTGAGGGGCTAGAGGGGTATGTAAACCATTGCCAAAAAAGGGCAGCCAGCTTCCCAACAGAACGGCACGCTATTCCACACATCCCGATTTCTATTCCCCTTTTGCGAGGCTCGAGATGGCATGGAGACAAAGGAATGCTGGAGTGGACTTGATGGCTCTTTTCTGCTAAAGTGGCGCAGTCGACTGGTACCAAGCTCGGGGAGGGGCATGACGATGAAGAAGGCAGCCGTTGTCGCCATCTGCACCATCATTTTTATCCTTACATTTTGCCATACCTTTGCTCAGGATGTGAGCCTTACCAGGGACCAGGTGTCCCGGTTCTTGAGGGATTTTCCGGGATTTGTCAACGCGGCTCAGAAATTCGACAATGTCAAAGCCGAAACGGCCTCGGACTATTTGGCGGCTCAGATAACGGCCCATGAGGCCATTGCGTACCTCGAAAAGCGGGGCTGGGACCCCAATGCTTTCTTTCCCATCGCCCAAAGGATTATGCAAGCTTTTGGGGCCATAAAAGTGGAAGAATCCAAACAGGAAGGGGCCGTGGATATGCAACAAGCTCGGCAGGCGATGGAGGCCGCTTTGAACGACCCTTCCTTGACCCCTGAGATGAAAGCCATGCTCGAGCAAAATATGGCCCAGCTTGAAAAGCAGTGGCAGCAAGACCCCTTTAAAAACGTACCGGAGGCGGATATTGACCTTGTCCGTCCTTTTGCCCCTCGGATAGAGGCCATGCTCGACATGCTCGCCTTTGAGGAATGACGCCCGCCGCAGCCCCGCTAAATAAGGGGAATCTGCGCTTCGCTCCCGTAAGCTGCGGGGTCTCTGAGTTATTATGTTATGAATATCACAAAAAAAGAGACGTCCAGGGGCGACAGCCCTTTCTCTGCAAGCTTTTTCGCATAATGAGGACAGAACGATGGCAGAAAACATCCGTTGGTTGAAAACCCACTGCTCCAGAATGGATCATGGGGGATGTGCCCTTCTCGTGGGCATTGAGAATAACCGCATCGTTAAAATCAAAGGCGATCCCGAGGGTTTTTTGAACAAAGGTTATGTATGCTCCAAGGGGCTCGCCGCCGCTGATCGCCTCACCCATCCCCGTCGGCTGACCCACCCCTTGAAAAGAACGGGCGCCCGAGGAGAGGGAAAGTGGGAGAAGATCTCTTGGCCGGAAGCAATTCAGTTGATCTCCGACAACTTGGATCAGCTCAGAGAAAAACATGGAGCCAGGACCGTGGTATTTGGTCAAGGGATGCCTAAAGGCCTCGAGCTCTTCGGCCTGATCCGGCTGGCCACCATGTTCGGTTCTCCCAACGTTATCGCCGTTCAAGATGTCTGCCATGCACCCCGAGAGGTGACCGGCATGCACACCTGCGGCTTTTATCCTGTGGTGGATCTCCACCACCAGAGCAAGGTCATCGTGCTTTGGGCAAGCAATCCAACAAGCACCAATGAAGAGGGACAGATTTGCAGCCTGCTCTTCGAACAGATGAAAAATGGGGCGGAACTGGTTGTTATAGACCCGAGACGAACCGCTCTGGCAGAAAGGGCAAAGTATTGGCTCCAACCAAGACCGGGTGCAGACAGCGCTCTCGCCTTGGCTTTTCTCAATGTGATCATCACGGAAAAACGGTACGACAAGGCTTTCGTTGAGCAGTGGACCCATGGCTTTTCGGAACTGAGCGCTCATGTGGCGCATTACCCACCGGATAAGATGGCAGAGATCACCTGGGTCCCCCCCGATCTTATTCGAGAAGCGGCACGGTTCTACGCCGATTCACATCCTGCGGCCATTCAATGGGGCAACCCCATCGAACATACCGCGCATACCTTCGACACCGTGAGGGCCCTCCTCTGTCTCATGGCCGTTTGTGGCAATCTGGACATACCTGGTGGTAACGTTCAAGCCAATGAGCCGAAGATCTTAAGCCTCGGTAAATTCGTCCGATCTGATCTCCTCCCTACAAAAAGAAAAGAGATGCTCCATGCCTTTCATCACACCATCCCCAGGATGATGACCGTGCCGCCTGCCTATTTCAGGAAGGCGGTGCTCGAGGAGAAACCCTATCCCGTTAAAGCGGCCTATTTTCAGGGGGCCAATCCCATGCTGGCCTACGCGGACAGCCGGATGACGCTCTCAGCCCTCATGAAACTCGACTTCCTGGCGGTGGCGGACATCTTTATGACCCCTACCGCCGCTCTCGCCGATGTGGTCCTGCCTGCGGCAACCACTTTTGAATTCAACGATATCGGCCATTATGGCCTGGGCCACGGTTATCTGCTGGCCCGTCCCAAGGTGGTAGACCCGCCTGAAGCGTGCTGGCCTGATCTCAAAATCATCAATGAACTGGGCAAGACGCTGACACCCGCAGAGTACTGGTACGAGGACTATGAAGCCCTTTTACAAGAGGTTCTGAAACCGAGCGGGCTCACTTACGAGGACTTTCTTGAGAAGGGGTATCTCAAAGGAGAAAACCGGTTTCAGAAATACCTTGAGGGTGGGTTCAAGACCTCCACCGGCAAGGTGGAGCTGCTTCTGACCCAGGCCGAGAAATTCGGGTTACCGGCCCTGCCCCAGTTTTCGGGTCCGCCGGAGGAAGAGGATCCGGGTTATCCTCTCGTCCTGACGAGTTGCAAAAGCCGGTATTACCTCCATTCATCGTATCGATGGGTGGAGAGACTCAGAAAACACAGGCCCCGCCCCAAAACGGAGATTCACCCAGAGACTGCGGAAAAGTACGGCATAAGGGACGGTGACGAAGTGATTGTCGAAACCAGAAACGGCTCGATAGTCCAGGTGGCTCATCTGACAGATAGCGTTCACCCGAGAGTCGTCAACAGTGCTTACGGATGGTGGTTCCCTGAGGCCGCTCCCGATACCCTGTTCGGGTGGGAGAAGTCCAATTTCAACATCCTCACATCGGTTGAAAAACCGGGTAAGGCATTCGGTACGCCGAATCTCAAAGGGATTGGATGCAGGATTAGACCCGCGCACCAGTCGTCTTCATAGTTGCTGATCGGATCTACGACACAGCCTCCAAAGGGCGGGGATCGAGTGGGATTTTTTTAGAAGTTCGGCCATCTCAACCTATCCTGTCTTTTATGAGGGGATACTTTCATCCCAGCGCCAAGCGTCCCACATCAATAAAATCGTTACACGATTTTATCTAACGCGACGTCATCGCTCCCACGGCGAAAGGCTAAAATTTTTATCCCTGTAGCAAGCTACAGGGTATTTCGAAATTTTTGCTTCAGCCCTTAGGGGCTTCAGCACCGCACTTTCGCCTTACAAAGGATCTTAACTTCTAATTTGAATTCATTTCGCGCTGCAAGCAGCGGGAAATTCAAATTTACTACTCGGAGCATCAAATTGTTTACATGGAACGTCAAATATACGAGGGTCATGGGGCTTTTCTGAAGTGACTGGTGGGAGGTCGCCGTTTTTGCTGAAAAGACCAGGCCGGGAGCCTCGGAACGTAAGAAAAGCCCCCTGACCCGTAGAAATGTAAACAATATTTTGCTCTCCTTAATAAAAGAGCTCGTTATCGGAGTCTGGTCGCTCTTTCAACGGCCTCGTGAAAATAATTTTGTATTGATCTTCGAAACCGTCAAAGCAGATGCGGCACTCAGCTTGGGCTTCTTCAGGGCCGACGCAGGTCTCGCATTCGGACTGCTTGGGAAGGGGTTCCAAATGAACCTCAAAGCCCAAATCCTTGTACATCTCAACCGCCTCGCTCAAGCGGGGTTCACTGGCGACGAACTGTTTTGTCCAGCCCTCCCCTTCCAGTCTTTCGATGTTTGACCCCTCTTCATGTGTCACGAGGTCGCCTCCTCGCTCACCAGAATGATCGTTTTCCCGGAAAATCGTCTCAACAGGCCACGTTTCTTACGGGGCACCCCCGGTTTTAGATAATTCGCCGTGATCATGAGGCTTCCGTCCCGCAGCCCTTCTGGAAAAGCCTTCTCAATCTCATTGGCGTGCTGCTTGAGCACCGTGACACTGCCTATCGGATTTTCCGAGAACGCCATAATCGCCTTTCTCACCTCACCCATAAAGGGCCTGCCAAAAGCCTGTGCTTTAGCGCTTAGAAGATCCTCCAGGCTGAGGTGGGAGAGGTCGGGCGCTCTGAATGCCACGCTCATCTCATCAGCATGCCCATCCCCCGTTACGTATTCATGCCAAATCCCCGATACATGATCCATGACCTGCTGATTCATGGTAACCAAGAGCGTCTGCTCCTTCAAAAAGCCCCCAAACAGAGAAAACCAAGCCTCATAAACCTGTTCCAATTGATTCTCTTCCATCACGGGCTCCTTGCCGAAGGCGGGCAAGTCATAAAAGAGGTTTTCTCCATCCTCAATCTCCTGGGCCAAATGGAGAGCCAGATGCCACTTCAAAACAGGGGACGGCTTCGGCTCGGCGCTCTTCTCAATCCCTCGTCTAACGGCCTTTCTGATCTCCCACGTGGAATCTTCGGAGTCTTGATCTATGCCCCCCCTTGCCGAGAGGAATGCGTTGTACCCCTGGTCCGGGTTTGCACCAATCCAGCTCTTGAAATTCGAAAGCACACGCCTGAATCCTTCCATCGGTTTCAAATCCACCGGAGGGTTCACAACCTGGACTGGCTCAAGCGCCTTGCTCTCGGATAAGAGAATTCTCCGGTCCATGTGCCACGGCTGAAAGATGGTTAATGGCCCGAAAAAAGAAAGGATTTTCTTCAGGTTGGTTTCCTGTAGATATGCGCTGGGGAACAAAACGGCCGGCAGGCTCTGGGTTTCTTGGAAACGGTTCATGTCATGTCATCTTTGCCTGGACTGATGCGGCTTTATACCACCCTCCTAGGGGATTATCAAAAGAAAACAGTGCATACCCGGACGAGCACAGGGCCGCACGCGAAGGGGCTGAATTCCAAGGCGCAGCCATTCTTTTACCTTGACTATCTAAGGCATTTGGATTACAAGCATACGTTCAAGTTATACAAATAACTCGATAATACGCCCATTCACCTTCAAAGATAGGACTTCTTACGGGTTCACCGGCTATGGAAAAACAAAGCCCGCTGCTGGAAGATAGAAGGAAAAAAGCTGAAGATCTCAAGGCCATGGGGGTCAATCTGTACCCTGCGGGGTACCGTTGTGATCTCACCATTGCTGAGGCCGTTGAACAATTTGGCGGTCTGGATGCCGAGACCCTGGAGGAGGACAAAAGGAGGTATGCCCTCGCCGGGAGAATCATGACCGTCCGTGATTTCGGCAAGGCTTCCTTTATCCATATCAAAGACGGAGGCGGGCGTATTCAGGCCTACATTCGTAAGGATAAAGTCGGCGAAAAAGCATTCAAAATCTTTAAACTCATGGATATTGGTGACTACATCGGCATCAGAGGGACCTTTTTCCGAACCCGAACCGGAGAATTCACAATTCTCGCCCATGAGATCACCCTTCTGTCCAAGTCCATGAGACCCCTCCCAGAAAAATGGCATGGCCTGAGCGACGTGGAAACAAGGTACCGACAACGGTACCTGGACTTGATCGTCAATGACCAGATCAAGGATGTTTTTGTTATGAGGGGTCGGATCATTCAAGCCATCAGGGACTTCTTCGTAGAGCGAGGCTTCCTTGAAGTGGAAACCCCTATGATGCAACCCATACCCGGAGGAGCCACGGCACGGCCTTTCAAGACCTACCACAATGCGCTAGGCATGAATCTCTACTTACGGGTTGCTCCTGAGCTCTATCTCAAGAGGCTTGTGATTGGAGGCCTTGAACGGGTTTTCGAGATAAATCGCAATTTTAGAAATGAGGGGGTGTCTGTCGAACACAATCCTGAATTCACCATGCTCGAATTCTACATGGCCTATGCCACGTATGAAGACCTCATGGTTCTCACAGAGGATCTCTTTGTCCATATTTTGGAAAAGACTGTGGGTGGAAAAACGATTGCATACCAAGATCAGGCCATTGACTTTACACCGCCTTGGCCAAGAATGTCCCTGTTCGATGCGTTGAAAGAAATTGCCGGCCTGGAAGAATCTGCGCTCAAGGACATCAACGCGGCCATGGGCTTTGCCAAATCCAAGGATATTACGGTGTCTCGGCAGGACAGTTTGGGTAAAGTGCTTACAAAGATATTCGACCATACGGTGGAGCCGAAGCTCATAAACCCTACATTCATATTTGGGTATCCCACGGATGTCTCGCCTCTGTCCCGGAGGAACGAAGAAAACCCGGATATCACCGACCGATTCGAGCTCTTTATTGGCGGCAAGGAGATTGCCAATGCCTTCACGGAGCTGAATGATCCCATGGATCAAAGAGAGAGATTTTCCTACCAGGTCTCACTCAGAGAATCGGGAGATGATGAGGCTCAATTCATGGATGAGGACTACCTTGTGGCCATGGAATACGGCCTTCCACCCACGGCAGGAGAAGGTATCGGTATCGACAGGGTTGTCATGCTCCTGACCGACTCACCTTCCATCAGGGACGTGATATTCTTCCCGCATATGAGGTCTAAATGAATCCGGATTCCCTCCAGGAGGGGCGGTAGGGTACGATCCCTGTTGCAATGGGAATGTCCATAACGCCTCGCCTCTGGATCTTAACGAGCGGTGAAAAATCTGCTGGAACGGCCATTGCAGATTTTTGGATCACTTAAATTCTTTTTTGAAGGCATACCATGTTCTTCGAGTTGTTCTTGGGACTCAGATATCTCAAAGCCAAGCGTAAGCAGGCGTTCATATCCATCATCACGGTGATTTCCGTGGTTGGCGTCATGGTTGGCGTGATGGCCCTGATCGTCGTCTTGTCCGTTATGAACGGGTTTAGGGAAGATCTGATTTCCAAGATCTTGGGTGTCAACTCCCACCTGGTCGTACTGAGCCACCACGGCGCATTCAGCGAATACGAAGAAGCAGCTGATAAAGCGCAAACCGTGGAGGGGGTTCTGGGAACCACACCCTTTATCTACAGTCAGGTTATGGTCAACAGTCTGGGCAATGTCTCGGGCGCTGTTCTCAGGGGTCTCGACACGGAAACAGCCGGAAGTGTGATCAATATTGAACCCATGATTCGGAAAGGATCACTCTCCAGCCTCGACAAAACCCACGATGGTCTCCCGGCCATTATCACGGGGAAGGAGCTCTCCAGGCAACTGGGCATTCAGCCGGGAGAGGTCCTCACCGTCGTCTCTCCCCTTGGAAAACTGACACCCCTGGGCAGGGTGCCTCAAAGCCGCAAATACAAGGTCACCGCCCTTTTTGATTCAGGCATGTATGAATACGATACGTCCATGGTTTATATATCCCTAAAAGAAGCCCAGGACTTCCTTGGCATGGGGAATAAGGTCACCGGGATCGAAGTGAAGGTCACAGACATTTACAAGGCGGACCGTATTGGGGATGCTGTTGCCCAAAAACTGGGTTTTCCCTATTGGACCAAAGACTGGAAGCTCATGAACAGGAGCCTGGTTTCCGCTCTGAAACTCGAAAAGCTCGCCATGTTCGTCATTCTTATCATGATCGTCTTGGTGGGGGCATTGAACATCATCAGCACCCTCGTTATGGTGGTCATGGAGAAGAATAGAGATATGGCGATACTCAGGGCCATGGGGGCCACAGCCAGAAGTATTATGGTCATCTTTATCTTTCAGGGCCTCCTGGTTGGTGTTGTAGGCACTCTGGCGGGCCTGGCATCGGGCCTCGGGCTCTGCCACCTTCTGGCCAAATACAAGTTCATCACATTGCCGGCCGACGTGTACTATATTTCCACTTTGCCGGTTCGTGTCGAAATCCCGGACGTTGTGTTGGTCACTCTGGCTGCCATCGTCATTTCTTTCGTGGCAACCATCTATCCTTCGTGGCATGCCTCCCGGTTGAATCCGGTAGAAGCGCTGAGATACGAGTGACCGATCCATTCGGAGAAAGCAGTGCTTGAACTGAAGAATGTCCATAAAACCTTCAAACACAATGGCCTCACCATTGATGTTTTAAAGGGCATTGATCTTGTTGTCCGTAAAGGCGACAGTTTGGCTGTGACAGGCGCCTCCGGGGTTGGCAAGTCAACCCTTCTCAATATCATGGGCACGTTGGATCCCCCCACGGAGGGTATCATCCGATTCGAAAACCGCACCGTCAATGATATGGAGGAGGCGGAATTGTGTCGGCTGAGAAATCGCGACATCGGATTTGTGTTCCAGTTTCACCACTTGCTCCCTGAGTTTAATGCCCTGGAGAATACCCTGATGCCGGCCCTGATTGCACGGGCAAGCAAGAGAAAATCTACGGACATGGCCGAGGCCATTCTGGTCCGGGTGGGGCTCGAGAAAAGGCTCAACCACCGGGTTGGGGAGCTTTCGGGCGGGGAGCAGCAACGCGTGGCCATTGCAAGGGCCCTCATCATGAGACCCAAGCTGTTGCTGGCCGATGAACCCACGGGAAACCTTGATATGGCTACGGGTGAGGGAATTATCAACCTCTTGCTTCAGCTCAACGCAGAGGACGGGCTGACTCTGGTCATTGCTACCCATAACCAGCGGTTTGCAGCGAAGATGCTGCACCAGTTGGAAATCTTGGATGGACGGATCCACGTTGAGAAACGGTGATGAATGGATGGCCCTGGACTCTAAACGCCGAGAAATGAGGATCACGGTGGCCTTGCTGCTCCTGGTAACATGCCTCATGGCTCCTGTTGTTGCTCTTGCCCAAGAGAAAAAACCGGTGGCTGTGCTTCCCTTTAGGATCTACGCCGTGGAAGCTCTGGACCATCTCAGAAAGGGTTTACAGCAGATGTTTAGCGCCCGCATGGCGGAATACGGTTTTCCTGTCATCGACCCCGATACGGTGAACAAACACCCCATGGCTTTCCTTCCTGCATTTGAAAGGCCGGAGATCTCTACCATTGGAAAGGACCTCAATGCAGATCTCATCATAACCGGGACTCTAACCCAGGTGGGCAGAAAGATCAGTTTGGATGTGAAGCTCTTTGACGTTTCCGAGGAGAAGCCCCCTTTTACCGTCTACATGGTAGAAGATGATATGGACAAACTGGCCAGTGCTGTCGACAAGACGTCAAAGAGCCTCTTTAACCAGATCACCGGCGTGGTTCAAGTGGACTCCGTCCGTGTCGAAGGGAATCGGCGCATTGAGACCGAGGCCATCCTCGCCGTCGTGGAAACCAAGAAAGGGGAAAGCCTCGACTACGATCAACTGGACAAGGATTTGCGGGCCGTTTATCGCATGGGCTTTTTCAAGGACGTCCATATAGAGACTGAGGATGGGCCCAAGGGAAAAATTGTCATATTTAACGTCTCTGAGAAATCTTCTATCGGCAACATCTCCTTCAGGGGTAACAAAAAAGAAAAGGCCGATGACTTACTCAAAGAGTCTGGAATAAAGCTTTATTCCATCCTGAACCGAAGCGAGGTGAGACAAAGCATCAATAGGCTCAAAGAGTATTACCGGCAGAAGGGATACTACAACGTCGAAATCACGGACAGAATCGAAGACCTACCCCAGAACGAGGTTTCTCTCATTTACGAGATTGATGAGGGAGAAAAGGTCTACGTTAAGAAGATCGAATTTGTGGGCAACGAAAAATTTGACGACGGTGACCTGAAGGACGTGATGGATACCAGTGAAAAAGGCCTTCTCTCGTTTTTTACAAAGTCAGGCCTCTTAGACAAAAGGAGGCTGGAATTCGATCTGCAAAAAGTCACCGCCTTTTACCACAATCACGGCTATATCAGGGCGAAAGTCGGAGAACCAGAGGTCTCTTATGAAGAGGGTGTCGGCCTAATCATCACGGTGGAAGTTATTGAAGGGGAACGCTATAAGGTCAACAAGGTCGGAATAGAGGGCGACCTCATTGAGCCCGAAGATGTGCTCCTCAAGAAAGTGCGCATAAACAAAGAAGAATTCTTCAACAGAGAGGTGTTGCGGGCGGACACACTGGCTCTCAGAGAAGTCTATGCAGACCAGGGTTACGCTTATGCTGATGTCGCCCCATTAGTACAAGAGGATCATGAAAACCACCTTGTGGACATTTTCTACAAGGCATCCAAAGGGAAAAAGGTCCGTTTTGAACGGATCAACATTACAGGCAATACGCAAACCCGAGACAAGGTGATCCGGCGAGAACTCAAGGTGCAAGAAGGGGAATATTACAGTGGTAAAGGGATGAGGGACAGCAATGCGAACGTTCAGCGCACCGGCTATTTCGAGGATGTGGAGTTCCAGACCAAAAAAGGGAGCCAGGACGACCTGATGGTGCTTAACGTCAACGTGAAGGAAAGATCCACCGGTTCATTCAGCATAGGCGCGGGGTACAGTTCTTTTGACAATGCTTTCGGCACTTTCGAGATTGGTCAAAGCAACCTTTTTGGGCGCGGACAAAAGTTGAGAGCTTCGGCGCGTATCGGTTCCCGCATTGTTGAGTATGATATCCGATTCGTGGAACCGTGGCTCTTTGACAAGCCCCTTCTGGCTGGAATTGATATCTACGACTGGACAATCGAGTATGATGAATACACCAAGGAGAGCTTCGGCGGGGCCCTCAGATTCGGATTTCCTTTACGGATGATCGATGATTACACGAGAGCAACCTTCAGGTATCTCTATGATGACGCCTATATCAGCGATGTGGAAGAAACGGCCTCCTTGGCGATCAAAGACATGGAAGGAACGAACATCACCAGCAGTTTAACCCTCACTGTAAACCGGGACTCAAGAGACAATTTGTGGTATACCACCAAAGGATCGGTGAACATCATATCCCTCGAATATGCGGGTGATCCTCTGGGGGGTACCGTGGCTTTCAACCGCTATGAGGCGGAAACAAAGTGGTATTTTCCTTTCCGTTGGGGTACCGTGTTCATGCTCCGCGCAAGAGGCGGGTACATGGAAGCACGGCCAGAGGACGGGAGGCTCCCAATTTATCAGAAGTACCGTATCGGCGGCATGAATTCGGTGCGGGGATATGATTTCGCCAGCATTTCACCTGAAGACCCGGCAACCCAAGACAAGATTGGCGGTGAAAAAATGATCGTCTGCAATTTTGAATACCGGTTTCCCCTCGTAAAAAAGCAGGGTGTGTCCGGGGTCGTCTTTTTTGACGCGGGTAATGTGTGGGCAAAGGATGACAGTTATTCCTTCGGAAGTCTCAGAAAGTCGGCCGGATTGGGTGCCCGTTGGAACTCGCCCCTTGGGCCGCTTCGCCTGGAGTACGCTTTTATCCTCGATCCAGGGCCTGACGAAACCCGGAGTGATGAAGACCCTGCCGGCAACTGGGAATTTGCCATTGGAGGCGCCTTCTAGGGATGAATCCGGTAAGCGCGTTATCAAATCCCTGCTCCCTGCTCTTTGCCATTTAGGTCTGGACAACATGGGGAGCCCTGGAATCACGTACACGACTTTGCGGGCAAAACGCAATGAACCCATCCCGGGGAACGGGATGGCTTTTCAAACCGACTAAAAGTAATCAGGGGGAATTATGAAGAAACTGTTGGGTTTGGTTCTGGCATTATTCACCATGGTCATGCTGCAAGGCCCCGCCTTCCCTGCACAAGAAACTAAAGTGGGGGTGGTGGATCTGCAGACGCTTCAAGAAAAATCCAAAGCCTTTCAGAACGTCAAGGCAGAAATTCAGAAGAAAATTCAAGCCATGCAGCAAAAACTGGATCAAGAGAAAGACGCATTGATGAAACTTGAAGAGGATCTCCAAAAACAGAGCATGATGCTCAGTTTGGATGCTCAGGAAGACAAGAGAAGAGAACTAGAAAAGAAAAGGCGATACTACAAGTATCTTCAGGATGATTTCTCTCAGGAACTGAAAGCCGTAGAGTTGGAAACGATCAATCGGATCATGAAGGAGCTTCAAGCCATTGTGAAAGAAATCGGCGACAAAGAAGGATACATCCTCATTCTGGAGAAAAGAACCCTCGGTCTCGTATACTACAATGAAGCCATTGACATCACCGACCGGGTGATCAAAGCCTACGACAACGCGAAGAAATGACCGTTTCGTAGAGCGGGCTTCAAGGGGAGACCCCCAGCGTTCCAGGGAAAAAATCGGGATTCCGAGCCCCATTCTCCTCATGAAATAGGCATCCACTGCCCTTTTTAGGGTTCCAAAGGGTTGGAGTCCTCTTGAGAAAATGAAGCTCCCCGCGCGAAGGCGAGTGGACAAAGGAGTCGCCCTTGGCTTTGACCCTCAAGGAAATCGCTGATATAATCGGTGGCAACGTCTTGGGAGATGACCAGGTGTTGATCACCGGCATCAACTCCTTAGACGAAGCATCCGAGGGGGAAATCTCTTTCTTCGCTGATCCCCGTTTCCAGGACAGTCTCATAAAGACAAAGGCCTCTGCCCTCCTTGTTTCAAAGATGACCGACATTTATGAAGGACCTCAGGTGATCGTTTCCAATCCCATGCTGTCTTATGCTAAGGTGGCGACCCTTTTTTCAAGTCCTCTACCTCGATTCCCGGGCGTCAGTGATAAGGCCTTCGTCCATGAAAGCAGCCGGATAGGTAAAGACGTCTCCATTTATCCCCTGGTTTATGTGGGGGAGGATACGGCCATTGGAGACCACGTGGTTCTTTTCCCGGGTGTTTTTGTGGGCGATCGGGTGAAGATCGGCAGCAATACCGTCATTTATCCCAATGTGACCATCATGCACGGCTGCAGGATAGGCAGCGAGGTCATCGTCCATGCAGGAACCGTTATTGGAAGTGATGGATTCGGTTTTGTCCGTGACGGCTCCGTGAATGTCAAGATACCGCAGATGGGTATTGTGCAGATTGACGACCGGGTGGAGATCGGTGCCAACAATGCCGTTGATCGCGCCGCCTTGGGGAAAACTTGGATAAAAAGGGGGGTTAAAACCGACAATCTGGTGCAGATCGCCCACAATGTGGTCATTGGGGAGGATACGGTCATTGTCGCTCAGGCGGCCATAGGCGGCAGCGCTTTCATCGGAAAGGGCGTTATCATAGGCGGACAGGTGGCCATCTCAGATCATGTGCGCATTGAAGACGGGGCAATGATCGGGTCTCAATCGGGGGTGGCCAAGTCACTTTCTCGTGGCGATGTGGTTTCGGGCACGCCCGCCATGCCCCATCGGCTCTGGCTCAACGAAAAAAAGATGGAAGAACTGGAAAAACGGAACAAATGATCAGGCCCTGAACCCTCCGCCCTTCATGAAAGCTCGACCCAAAGGGGGTAAAACATGAAGCTACCCTTATACTATCAAGACATTATCAAGATTCTGCCACATCGCTATCCCTTTTTGCTGGTCGACAGGATAACGGAATTGGAGCCCGGCAAGAGAATCACGGGAATCAAGAACGTCACCATTAATGAACCGTTCTTCCAGGGGCATTTTCCAGACAACCCCATCATGCCGGGCGTTCTCATTGTGGAGGCGATGGCGCAAGTCGGTGGTGTGCTGGCAGGTCTTTCCATGCCCGAAATGGCTGAAAAGGAAGGCAAGAGAACCCTTTTCTTTATGTCCATGGACAAGGTCAAGTTCCGGAAACCCGTGGTGCCGGGCGACCGGATAGTGTTTGAGGTCACGCCGTTGAGAACAGGGACCAGGGTATGGAAGATGGCCGGAAAGGCTTTTGTGGAGGATGATCTGGTTGCTGAGGCCGAGCTTGTGGCCACAATCGGATAAGCGAGGAACAAGACGTTGACGTTGGATATTCATCCCACTGCTGTGGTGAGCCCCCATGCCGAAATTGCGGAAGGCGCTAAAATCGGCCCCTACAGTATGATCGCCGATCATGTAACGATTGGTCCGAACACGGAGATCGGAGGTCATGTGGTCATTGAGGGGCACACACAGATTGGTGAGCGTAACAAGATATACCCTTTTGCCACCATCGGCACGCCGCCACAGGATGTCGGCTACCGGGGTGAGGACACACGCCTTGTCATTGGGGACGACAATCTTATCAGGGAATACACCACCATCCACAGGGCAACAACCAAGGAAAACTGGGTCACGACCGTAGGGAACAAGAATTACATCATGGCCTACGCCCATATTGCCCACGATTGTGCTCTGGGGAACCATATCATCATGTCCAACGTGGCCACCCTGGGCGGGCACATCACTATTGGAGACCATTCGATTCTGGGTGGCCTGGTGGCTGTGCACCAGTTCGTCCGCATAGGGGCTTACGCCTTCCTGGGGGGAAAGTCCGGGGTGGACAGGGACGTTCCCCCTTTTATGGTCGTCGCGGGGGAAAGGGCCAAGCTTTACGGCATTAATCGGCTGGGACTTCGCCGCCTCGGTTTTTCCCAGGAAGCCATCGAAGGCCTGAAAAAAGCGTATCGAATCATTTGGAGGGAAAACAGATCCTTCGGTGAGGGGATCGAACAGGTCAGGCGAGAAATAAAGCCCTTTCCGGAGCTTGAGATTCTTTTGGACTTTTTTGACGGATCCAAAAGAGGCATTCTCAGATAGAAGGAGTCCTTACGCTGCTTACCGGGCAGCGACTTTTCGTTTTTGAAAAGAGACCCCCATGGCCAACACCCGCGGAATTTTCATGCGGCTAAGCTGTTACAAATTCAGAGCATATTTTGTGTGACCTTTCTTATGCATGAGAGCAAGGACATTGTGGGCATCATCGCCGGGGGCGGCCAGTTTCCAATGATGGTTGCGGAAGCCGCCAAGAAAAGAAACCTTTATGTCGTTGCCGTCGCGCACCATGGTGAAACTGATCCTGCCCTGTCCGAAAAGGCTGATGAGATCATCTGGATCAGACTCGGACAGCTGGGCCATATGATCAAAGCGCTCAAGAAGAGCGGGGTGAAAAAGACCCTTATGGCGGGATCCATCACCAAGCGGCGCATGTTTGAAAACATCAGGCCCGACGTAAAAGGCCTCACTGTCATGTCCAAACTCGCCATATTCCACGATGACGATATCCTGAGGGCGGTGGCTGGGGAACTGGTAAAGGAGGGCATCGAAATCGTCAGTTCGACCCTGTATCTGCCTGAACTACTCGCTCCACCTGGATGTCTCACCAGAAGAAGACCCAATAAAGATGAAAAGGCGGACATCGATTTCGGTTGGCGTGCGGCCAAGGAGCTGGGCCGTCTCGACATCGGCCAGTGCGTGGTGGTGAGAAGGAAGACGATTCTTGCCGTGGAGGCGATCGACGGCACCGATGCCACCATTCTGAGGGGTGGAACCCTGGCCAGAGAAAAAGCGGTTGTGATCAAGGTGAGCAAACCAAAACAGGATCTCCGTTTTGACGTGCCTACTGTGGGCCTTGAAACCGTTAAGGTAATGTCCCAGGTCAAAGCTTCTGCACTGGCTTTAGAAGCGGAGAAGACATTAATCTTTGACAAGCCAAAAATGATAGCCTATGCGAATGAGGTGCGGATTGCCGTGGTTGCTCTATAAAAGATCCGGGCCCAGAGGAGCTTAGAGGAAAACCTGATGCTCTGCGCCAGTGGAAGATTACGCTATGATAGTGCCCGTTTTGGAGTGTTGGAGTGACGGAATTTGCGATTTTCGATTGACGATTTCAGATTGAGTCTAGGCTCTGGTCCATTCATCAATCTGCAATCGAAAATCGACAATGGTTCACGCTCCATTACTCCAGCATCCATCAAAGGGGAGAAAGAAAACAGTGAAGGATGATAAGTTGAGAGTGGGCGTCATTGGGGTAGGGCACCTCGGCGAATACCATCTCCAGAAGTACAAGGCCATGAGTAAAGCAGAATTGGTCGGTGTGGTGGACACCAATCCGGATCGGGCCAAACAAATCTCGGAGCGTTACGGCACGAAAACCTACGGTCACCACCACGAACTTTTGCCTTTGGTTGATGCGGTCAGTCTGGCTGTGCCCACTGAGAGGCATTTTGAGGTGGCCAAAGACGTCCTCTCCAGAGGCATCCACCTCCTGGTCGAAAAACCGATTACCTATCGTCTGGAGCCCGCCGACACGCTGATCCAAATAGCTCGCAAGAACAAGCTGGTCCTCCAAGTGGGCCTCATAGAACGTTACAATCCAGCGGTGGTCAAGATGGAGTCCCTCCTAACCAGCCCCATTTTCATTGAGTCTCACCGGATGAATGTTTTCACCCCGCGGGGAACGGACGTGGATGTGGTTCTTGACCTGATGATTCACGATCTGGACATTATCCTCCACGTTGTCCCTTCGGATGCCAATGTAAGGATAATCTTCGAGAACGGTACGGTCGGCAATTTGACCGCAAGCCGGGTGTCGGATAAAACCTTGAGAAAAATCCGGGTCTTCCAACCGGACGCTTACCTTGCAGTGGACTGCGGTAAACGGGAAATAAGCGTCACCCGGCTGGACACAAACCTCAAGGATGCCAACAACTTTCCACAGGTCACATCAAGCAAAACCCAGTTTCCTGGTAGCGATCCCCTGGCTGATGAGATTGCCTCTTTTGTCGACACCGTCATCAATGGATCCAGACCTGTTGTTTCCGGGGAAGACGGACGGAGGGCTTTGAAGTACGCCCTCGCCATCATAGACCAAATTGAAAGAGGGTGCAGGAATTTCCAGGCCATCTGTTGATTCCGCAAAATCCAAACAAATTCTGATTGTCGCCGGCGAAGCTTCGGCTGATCTTCATGGCTCCAATCTCGTTCGAGCCATCCAGAAGCTGGACTCCAACATCACTTTCTACGGCATCGGCGGCAAAAAAATGGAAGATGCGGGGGTCCGTATTCTCGTTTCGTCCTCTGAGATGGCCGTTGTGGGTCTGACCGAGGTACTCTCTCGATTGCGGGTGATCACCCGAGCCTACTTGAAACTGCGGACCATACTCAAACACGATCATCCTAATCTTCTCATTCTCATTGATTACCCGGACTTCAATATTGCCCTTGCAAGGAGTGCAAAACGTTTCAATGTGCCCGTTCTCTACTACATCAGTCCTCAAGTTTGGGCCTGGAGGCAGGGCAGGGTGAAAAAACTCGTGGACCGCGTGGACCGAATGGCTGTCATCCTCCCTTTTGAGGAGGGTTTCTACCGTCAGAAGGGTCTGGCTGTCGAATATGTGGGTCACCCACTTTTGGACGCCATGCCCCAGGATCTCAGCAAAGAGAATGCCCTTAGAGAGCTGGGATTCAAAGCAACTTTTCCCATCCTGGGCCTCTTGCCGGGAAGCAGAAAAGAAGAAATCAAGAACCTCTTGCCCGCCATGGTCAAGGGGGTAGAGATCATGTCATCCCGCTATCCTCATATCAGGTGCATACTGCCCCTTGCCCCAACCATTTCACGGGAAGCGGTGGCGCCCATAACAGAGCCATCCCCCGTTGAAATCAAAATTCTTGAGGGAGACATTTACAAAGCGCTCAAAGCCTGCGATATCGCCTTGGTCACGTCCGGAACAGCCACGCTTGAAATAGCCATGGCGGCGGTTCCCATGGTCATCGTCTATCGGGTTTCCCCCATCAGTTACTGGATCGGCAGGATGGTCATTAAAGTGCCCCACATCGGCTTGGTGAATCTGGTGGCGGGCGAGGAGATTGTTCCTGAAATCATACAAAACGAGGTCTCCCCGGAAAGACTTGCCCGTGAGGCGCTCTCCATTCTAGAGGATGGCCAAAAGCGTGAGAATATGATAAGAAAAATGGAAGCTCTGAGAGAGAGAATGGGAAAAGGCCGCCCTTCGGAGCGGACAGCGAGAATTGCCCTGGAAATGTTGGCCCGTCATTAGTCATTATGCCAAACGACCCCTTAGTGAGGCAGGGAGATGGCCCGAACAATCCTGATTGTTGATGACGAAGAAAGTATCATTCAGTCACTTGAAGGGATCCTTACGGATGAAGGATTTGAGGTGGTCAGCGTGGCCAGCGGCTCTGAAGCCCTGGAAAAGATCGACGAAGTGATGCCCGACCTTGTTCTGCTGGATATATGGATGCCCGGCATGGACGGTATTGAAACACTGATTAAGATCAAAGAATCCCATCCCCATCTCCAGGTGGTCATGATGTCAGGACACGGCACCATAGAGACCGCTGTCAAAGCAACCAGGCTGGGCGCTTACGACTTCATCGAAAAACCCCTGTCCCTGGAGAAGGTCATCCTGTCCACGAACAATGCGCTGGATTACTACCGGTTGGAGGAAGAAATCAGCCTCCTCAAGGAAAAGCAGAAGGACAAATATCACATTACCGGGAACAGCGACGCCGTCAGACAGCTCAAAGAGCAAATTCGTATCGTTGCCCCAACAAATGCATGGGTGCTCATTTCCGGTGAGAACGGCACAGGAAAAGAGCTTGTTGCCCATACCATTCATCGACTGAGCCGTCGTAGTCACAAACCCTTGGTGGAAGTGAACTGCGCCGCCATTCCGGAAGAGTTGATTGAAAGCGAGCTTTTCGGCCACGAAAAAGGGGCATTCACCGGTGCCACGGCCATGAAAAAGGGCAAATTCGATCTGGCCCATGAGGGAACACTGTTCCTTGACGAAATCGGCGATATGAGCCTTAAAGCCCAATCTAAAACACTCCGGATCCTTCAAGAGCAGAAATTTGAAAGAGTTGGCGGTTCCAGAACCATTCACGTGGATGTCCGTGTCGTGGCAGCCACAAACAAAGACCTGTACGCGGAAATCGAAAAAGGCACCTTCCGTGAAGACCTCTACTTTCGTCTCAATGTCATACCCATCAGGGTTCCGCCTTTGAGGGAACGGGTGGAAGATATCCCGGAACTGGTAAAGGAATTCCTCAGAGAAATTGCGCTGGATACGAATCTGGATTCCAAGGAGTTTTCCGGTGAGGCCACCAGGATCTTTCAGAGATACCACTGGCCTGGAAACGTTCGGGAGCTGAAAAATCTTGTGGAAAGGCTGGTCATTATGACACCCGGGAAGGTCATTCATGGAGCGGACATTCCCCCGCCTTTCAACAGAGAATCAAAGATTGAGGAAGCCCTCGCATCAAGCTTGATGGCGGACAGCTATAAGGATGCCAGGGGGAATTTTGAGAAAGCTTTCCTCGCGACAAAGCTCAAAGAGTTCAACTGGAATATCTCGCAAACTGCAGAGGCCATTGGCATTGAAAGGAGCAATCTTCATAAAAAGATCAAAGCCTATGGCCTTGAAAATCCTCTATCTGAATAGCCTGCAGGATCTTTCCCCAGATCTCTTTGCGTCCTTCCCTGCTCTTAGCGGAAAAGACCGTCGGCTCGTCCGTTGAAACGCTCGCCAATTGATCTCTCAAAAGCCTTGCTCTCGAAATCGCCTGCTGGCGGGATACCTTGTCCGCCTTGGTCAACACCACCAGTGCCCGTATGCCGAAATGGTTAAGCCATTCAAGGAGATTCCTGTCCTCCGGGGTGAGATCTCTTCGAATATCCAGAATCACCACAACGGCTTTGAGGTTGGGCCTTCCTCGAAGATAGGTCTCCACCATCTTCCCCCACGATCTTTTTATTTTCAGAGGCACGCGGGCGAAACCGTAACCGGGCAGGTCCACCACATAAAAACGGTTTGCCACACAGAAGAAGTTGATGGCCTGTGTCCTTCCGGGGGTTGAACTTGTTCTGGCGATTTTTTTTCTGCTGACAAGGACGTTGATTAAAGAGGATTTTCCCACGTTGGAGCGGCCCGCAAAAGCGACTTCGGGTTTGTCGGCAGGAGGATAATGGTCCTCACGAAAGGCGCTTTTCAAGAAGGCGATGTCCATTTAACGCCTTTTTATGAATGTATCGATCCGCTTTAGGCCTTCCTTGATGTTTTGGAGGGAGTTTGCGTAGGAGATTCGGATAAAGCCCTCTGCATTGTCGCCAAAATCGATGCCCGGGCTCACGCCAACCCCGGCTTCTTCCAGGATCTCAAATGCCAAATCATAAGAATTGGATGAAAGGTGTTTCGCATTGACCAGCATATAAAATGCGCCTAGCGGCTCCGATCGAAGAACAAACCCCATTTCCCTCAATCGCTGGATCATGTATATTCTTCTCTCGTTGTATATGGATTTCATCCTTTCCACATCCGGCCCGGCTTTGGTGAGCGCGGCCACACCGGCCCACTGAGAGACACTCCCTGCGGATATAAAGAAGTTTTGTTGGATCTTCTGGAGGGGTCGGACAAAGCTCAAGGGCGCGATGATGTAACCCAGCCGCCACCCGGTCATGGCATAGGCCTTGGAAAAGCCATTGAGGACAAAGGCGTTATCCGTGAACTCCAGGATGGAATGCGCCTTCCCTTCATAAACCAGCCCGTGGTAGATCTCATCAGAGATGAGGGGATAGCCCAACCCCGCAATTTCCTTCATGCGTTCAGGAGACAGCAGGGTACCTGTGGGATTGGAAGGTGAATTGACGAGAATCACCTTGGTCCGGGGACTGAACCGCTTCTTGACATCCTCTAGTTCAAACTGGAAGCTGTTTTCTTCATACACATTAACGGAAACAGGGGTCGCGTCCAGGAATTGGGCGAAGTTCGGATAACACGGATAGTGGGGATTGGAGATGATGATTTCATCACCCGCTTCCAAGAGGGCAGAAAACAACATGAACAAAGCGGGAGAGGTGCCTGAGGTGACAATCACCTGATCCGGAACGACATGGACACCGTAATTCTGAAAATAATGGTCACAAATCGCCTCTCGGAGCTCGATGATCCCGAGGCTGTGCGTGTAGTGGGTGTGGCCATCGCGAATAGCCTTGTCAGCGGCTTCGCAGATGCATTCCGGCGTGGGGAAATCAGGTTCGCCAATTTCCAGGTGTATGACGTGGCGCCCATCCCTCTCTAACTCGTGCGCCCTTTCAAGGACATCCATCACAATGAATGAGGGGATTTTTTGCGCCCTTCTCGTGGCCTTATCGATCCTCATCCAATCACCCCCATGACGTCAAGCGATCTCGAGACCGAAGGAGAGGGGCTTCACTCGCTCTTTTTTACTTCCCTCAGAAGCTTTCTGGCTTCTTTACCGTACGGGCCCGAAGGATCCGTACGAATGGTGGCAAAGAACTCTTCAGCCGCCTCCTCCTGCCGATTGAGCCGGAGATACAGAGTGCCCAGCCGCAGATGGGGGACAGGGGACTCAGGATCAATCTCAATGGATCTCTGATAGGCTCCGATGGCCCGGTCCCATTCCTCGACGGCCTCATAGGAGAGACCCAAGTTGTCGTAAGCCGGGCTGTAACCGGGAAAAAACTCCAAGGCCTTCTTGTAGCTGTTAATCGCCTTTCGGTATGTTCATGAAAGCATAGTGCCGCGTCCGGTACAAAACATCATCAGCTGCCTTTTGAAAATACACAATGGCTGTATCCAGCTGTCCCATAAGGACATAGACAGTGCCGAGATTGTTTGCTACCTCAGGAAAGTCCGGTTTCAGTTGAAGGGCTCTTTTGTAATGAGAAACGGCCTTGTCATATTCTCTCAAGTTCTGATAGGCGAGACCCAGAGAATTCTGAATGCCTGCATTCTCTGGATCGACTTCAGCCGCCTCCAACAATTCCCTGAGGGCATCCTGATACTTGCCCTCCTGGAGGAGAGAGTCTCCCAACTGGACCCTCGCCTCCTTCTCCTTTTGGGTAGGGGAACCGGTTGTGACACAACCTGCAATCATCACAAAAAGCGACAGAAAAAGCAAAAGACGTGTTTTCAGATTTCTCATCATATCACCTTATTTAAAGGATATTCAATGATGCCTTCCGCTCCCGCTTTGATGAGCTGAGGAATAAGTTCCCTCACAACCCTCGCTTCCACCACAGTTTCCACTGAAAACCATTTGGCGTTGTAGAGTCCAGCTACGGTGGGGGCGTTAAGGCTTGGAAGCAAGTGAATAACCCCTTCCAACTTCTCCTCTGGAACGTTCATCTTGAGTCCTGCCATACGCTCTGCCCGGAGGGCCCCTTTCAACAAGAGAACGATCTGTCCAATCTTCTCCTTTTTCCATGGGTCTTTGTAAGAATCCTTATTCGCGATAAGCTGGGTATTGGACGTCATGAACTCATGAATAATTTTCAAACCATGCGCCCTGATGGTGCTTCCAGTCTCCGTCACCTCCACAATGGCATCCGCAAGCCCTGAAACCACCTTTGCTTCTGTGGCTCCCCAGGAGAACTCAACCTGGACATCGATGCCTTTTTCTTTAAAATACTTTCTCGTAAAATTGACGAGCTCGGTGGCTATCTTTTTGCCCTCAAGATCTTGGATCTTTTTGATCTTTGAATCGGCGGGAACGGCAAGGACCCACCGGGCGGGATTCTGGCTCACTTTGGAGTAGATCAGGTCATCCACCACAATAACGTCAGATTCGTTCTCCTGAACCCAGTCCTTCCCCGTGAGTCCAGCGTCGATGGTGCCATTCTCCACATAACGCGACATCTCCTGGGCCCGGCACAGGGTGCACTCAAGGGTCTCATCGTTGATATCAGGGAAATAGCTCCTGCCGTTGATGTTTATTTTCCAACCTGATTTTTCAAAAAGGGTAATGGTTGCCTTCTCTAAGCTCCCTTTGGGAATACCGAACTTCAACTTGTTCATCGCTTGTACACCTTCTCCGGATCAAATATCCGCTCACCAACGATGGTAAGCGCCTCCTTGTTGACCACCTGCTTGTGGAAACAGGTTTCATAGCCTGTGTGGCAGGCCGCACCACCGACCTGTTCCACCTTGAACAGAACCGTGTCATCATCACAGTCCACAAAAATCTCCCTGATCTTTTGAACGTGGCCTGATGTGCCACCCTTATGCCAGATTTCCCGGCGGGATCGACTCCAAAAATGGGCCTCACCAGTTTCTAGGGTCCTTTCCCAGGCATCCTTGTTGATGTAAGCAAGCATGAACACCTTTCCGGACTTATGGTCCTGAACAACGGCCGGGAGCAGACCGTTACCCTTTTCAAAGTCCAGCTCAATCATCCCACACAGTCCTTCCTGACCAAATTTGAAAAATGTAACATAACATATTGAAAAATATACGCAAGACAAAACTAGTCTCGCGTCCCAGAAATTCCTATCATAATTCCCAAAGGGGGAATGGCCAAATTGGGTTCCCTGAAAGCCGTCGGGAGGTGGTCTCCAAGATACCATCATGGAACCCTGAATCTAATGTAGGGGAGGGGTTTATCCGCCAGAGGCGGATTAACCCCCTCTCCCGGGGGCGGGCTTCCGCCTTCGCCACCAAGGCTACGACGGGACAAAGGACGACCACCCCCCGACGGCCCCTCGAGCAAGCAAGAACTTATTCAAGTTATTTCTGGGACGTGATACTAGGAAAAAGTACCGCTCAACTGGCCGCACGCTGCCGAAATATCCTGTCCCTTGCTTTTCCGAATGATGGCTGTGTAATTCTCTCTAACCAGAATATCCTGAAACCTGGAGACGCGATTCATGGACGGGGGCGCCATATCCAGCGCCGCATGGCCGTTCAATGGAATAAGGTTAATCTTCGCGCGCAGGCCGGAGAGCAATCCCGCCAGTCGCGTGGCATCCCGGTCACGGTCATTAATCCCACGGATAAGGATGTACTCGAAGGTAATCATGCGTCGATTCGGCAGGGGGAAAGATTTGCACACGGAAATCAAGCTTTCGAGAGGATACTTGCGGTTGACGGGCATAAGAAGAGAACGGGTTTCATCATCCGCGGCGTTGAGCGACACCGCGAGGTTGAGCGTCACCTCCCTTCCCAGTCTACGCATCTGAGGGACCAGCCCGCAGGTCGAAAGGGTCACTTTCCGGTGAGAGAAATTCATCCCCTCTTCGGAGATCAAATTACCGATTGCCTTGATAACCGCGTCATAATTGGCCAGCGGCTCGCCCATCCCCATAAACACAAGATTGGTCAATCGATCTGGGTTTGCCATGAACCGTTTGATCTGGATCACCTGCTCAATGATTTCTGAAGGGGTCAAGTTGCGTTTGAGGCCTTGCTTGGCGGTCAGACAAAAACGGCAGCCCATGGCGCAGCCGACTTGAGATGAGACACAGAGTGTATAGTGGCCCCTTTCGGGGATAAGCACGGACTCGATAAAGTGACCGTCCGTGAGCTTGAAGAGGTATTTCTCCGTGCCGTCCCTTGAAACCTCCGTCCTGACCGTCTCCAAAGGGCTAATGGATGCCCTTTCCTTCAATTGGGTGCGCAGCTCTTTCCCGAGATTGGTCATCTCATCAAAGGAGCTCGCCAACCCCTTGAATAACCACTGGCGGATCTGGCGAGCGCGATAGGGTTTGAGGCCCAGTTCTACCACCCAAATCTCCGTCTCCCGTGCATCCATTCCTTTGAGATCAACCCGTGGTACTTCGTCCATGCTCATCAGCATTTCACACACGTTTCCTTATTTCTCGCAGAGTGCACTGGGCGACAGCATTATCCTTCACATTTGCCTTTTGAGAGAGCGGACGGGTTTTCGCACATGGTCCGGAGTTTGGCCAACTCCCATACATAGTCGTAAAGGTGAAGGCCTTTGCTCGCTGCGATGATCTCACCGTCCTCTACGCCGATACTGGAAGCCATGTACTCTTTGAGAAGCTGAATAGCCCCCAGATTTGCTGGGAAACCATTCCAGAGGTCCCAGGACCGGAAGTAAACGACGAAATGGAGTTTTCCGTCTTTGATGCGCGTGTCAATACCGCGAAGACAGGGCGGGTCTTTGAGGAGGATGGATTTTTGATCTCCCACGGTCATGTAAGCCTGGTTGGTTCCGTGACCGTCTTCTTTATACATGCGGATCACTTCCTCGATTTGTTTCTCCAGGAACTGACCATAAGTGTAGTCCTCACCGGTTTGCTTGGCAGAAGTCATCAGATAGGGAAGGTATTCTTCCAAATACCCCTCTGCCACGGGATTGGGGATACCCAGTGAGGGGGGAATGTCCGGCAGCAGAGGCCTCGCGTCAGGGTGTTTAATATGAATTGTCGCATAATCGAATTCGAGCCGCTTCTGGCCCGCATAACTGCCCCTGTCTATGGTGTACTCCCGTCCGGCTTCCAGTAGCCTGTAAATGCACTGAAACCAGGCGTCGGGCAAGTCTCTTGCCTCAATGAATTCCAGCTTCATGTCCACCACGCTCCTTCGTAACCGTGCTCATCTTTTCGGAATATATCCGTTATTTTTGCAGTGCCAGGAGGGGAATGTCAATTCAAGAAATTTTGTTTGATCATTTCACCGAAATTGTGCCATGTTATAGACTTCCAAAAGAACTGCATTCACCCAGAATCGAATTTGTCGGACTCTGGTGTACCCGCACTTTTCCCTGCACGAAAGGACGGTCTATTGCATGGATAGAGAAAACCTCAAAAAACTGGCGCAAGACAAAAACCTCATTCCAGGCATCTACAACTACTGCGATCGATGGTGCGAACGCTGTCCCTTCACCTCCCGGTGCATGAATTTCGCCATGAGCG
>SMTZ1_10004920_pt1 | contig 27665 bp, 23 predicted proteins | sample DeeMarSWOR136_30_FD_25667 | JGI IMG/M metagenome (IMG submission 25667)
TCGCCACCATCGTGAGGGCCATTGAGGAGGGAAGGGGAATCTATAATAATATCAAGAAATATCTGATATTCCTCCTCTCCTGCAACGTGGGGGAGATCCTCATTTTGGGCTTAACGGGCTTATTAGGGCTCCCTCTTCCCCTTATCGCCCTCCAGATCCTGTGGGTAAACCTGACCACGGACGCATTGCCCGCGCTAGCCCTTGGGGTGGATCCCCCCGATCCGGATCTCATGGAATGTCCTCCTCGAGATCCCAAGGAAGGGGTTTTCACCAAGAAGGTCCAATGGTATATTGGTGGCCTTGCGATAAATATCTTCGTAGGCCTCTTCCCGCTCTTCTATTGGTATTGGAAGGCAGAGGGATTGGTGAAGGCTCAGACAATGGTCTTGGTTACCATCATCCTCTTCGAGATGTTTAACGCCTTCAACTGTCGGTCCGATCGATACTCCATCTTTAAGCTGGGCTGGTATTCAAACAAATGGCTAGTCTGGGCGGTGCTTTCCTCTATTGTCCTTATAGCCCTGGTGCTATACGTTCCTCACCTCGCCTTTCTCTTTCACACCGTTCCCCTCGGGTTCTCTGACTGGATCGTGGCCATTTTAGTCAGCTCTTCGGCCTTGGTCTTTGTTGAGCTGTATAAGTTGATTTGGGAGAGATAGTTTGAAGGAGCGAACGGTTGAAGCCCTCGTTTAGCACGGCGTTATGACAAGTAAGGGATTCCGGTGGTTATGCGACGGATTTTTCGACCTCCAAGGTGCCCCTATTTTATTTGACATTTAGGGGAAAGATGTTAAGATTTTAGCAAGGCTTAATCTTTGAAGTAGATCATCCCACGGAGGCGGAAATCTACCCGGTTTCTTCCCCTCATTATGTCGAAGATACGTTCTTTTTTGGCTATAGAACTTCCCTCCGCAATCGCCAAGGGTATAGAGCGAGTTCAGCACGATCTCAGACAATCTCATGCCGATGTAAGGTGGGTTGAGCCCAGCCGGATCCACCTGACCTTGAAGTTTTTCGGAAATATCGATGAAGGGGCATGCGATGGGATCATGGATGCCGTGGGAAAGGCAGTATCGGGTGTGAAACCCTTTGACCTCACCGTTAAGGGGTTGGGCGGCTTTCCCCGGTGGAACAATCCCAGGGTCGTATGGTTGAGGGTAGATGATTTTGCCGGGGTTTTGAAGCCACTTCAGGGGGCAATTGAGAAATACCTTGGAGAAGTTGGCTATCCGATGGAGGAAAGGGAGTTCAAGCCTCACTTGACCGTGGGCCGGGTGAGGTCAGGGAAGGGAAAGTCCGGGCTCCTCAAGAGAATGGAAGACTTTTTGCATGTAGAATTGGGGGGGTTCCGGGTGGAAAGGCTTGTGTTATTTAAAAGCGATTTGGGGCCCACCGGTCCTCTGTATACTGAGTTGAGGGCTGTCACGTTAGGGGGGGGATAAAGCCATGGTAAGGGAAGGGGATAAGGAGAGGGCTATCGACTTAGCAGTGACTCAAATCGAGAGGCAGTATGGAAAGGGGGCCATCATGAGGTTAGGTGGCGATGCCCTCTTATCCGATGTGCCGGTTATACCAACTGGATCGTTCGCCTTAGATATTGCCCTGGGGCTGGGAGGGCTTCCGCGCGGGAGGGTCGTGGAAATCTTCGGCCCCGAGGCATCGGGAAAGACTACCTTGGCACTCCATGCCGCTGCAGAGGCACAGAGGATGGGGGGAGTTGCCTCCTTCATCGATGCGGAGCACGCCCTGGATGTCCACTATGCCCGCGCATTGGGGGTGAAGACGGATGATTTGCTCATCTCACAACCGGATACAGGGGAGCAGGCCTTGGAGATCACCGAAATACTCGTTCGGAGTGGTGCCGTGGACATGATAGTGATCGATTCCGTTGCCGCCTTAGTTCCCCGGGCCGAGATCGAAGGGGAGATGGGGGATGCCCATATGGGGCTTCAGGCCAGGCTTATGTCCCAAGCGCTCCGAAAACTAGCGGCTACGATAAGCAAGTCGAAGACTATAGTCGTCTTCATCAACCAGATCAGGATGAAAATCGGGGTGCTCTTCGGTAATCCGGAGACGACGACGGGGGGTAATGCATTGAAATTCTACTCATCCGTGAGGCTGGACATTCGGAGGATAGCGTCGATCAAGCAGGGGCAGGAAGTCATCGGCAGCAGAACCCGGGTGAGGGTGGTGAAGAATAAGGTTGCCCCTCCCTTCAAAGAAGCGGAGTTCGATATCATCTATGGAAGGGGAATATCGAGGGAGGGCGACGTCTTGGACCTGGCCGTAGACCATGACACTGTCGAGAAGAGCGGGACATGGTATACCTATAGGGATCAACGGATCGGCCAAGGAAGGGAGAATGCGAAGGCCTTTTTGGAGGCAAATCCAGAGATTCTTCAGCAGATTGAGGAGGAAATAATGGGGCGGTTTCACCTAAAGGGGCGGTCGAGAGAGGAGGAGATCAAAAGTGGAGCTGAATGAAATCCTATTGGAGGCCCTGACGCAGGGAGCATCGGATGTCCATATAAAGATTGGACAGCCTGCAATCGTCAGGATTGATGGCGCCCTGAAACCCCTCCAGGGGGCCAAGCCATATAACTACAACGAGGTAAACCAGATGGCCCTGGGGATTATGAACGAGTGGCAGAAGGAGCGGTTTCTGAGGGAAAAGGAAGTTGACATGGGATATGAAATCCACGTTCAACAGAGGGGTAAAATCCGCATTGCTTTGAGGATCGTACCTTATCAGATCAAGAGTATTCGAGAACTCAACCTGCCGGAGGTGCTGGAGAAGGTTGCTATGGAGAATCGGGGTCTTCTTTTGGTCACGGGTACAACGGGAAGTGGGAAGTCAACTACCCTGGCATCGATGATCGACATCATCAACTCCCGGAGGACGTGTCACATCATTACCGTGGAGGACCCTATTGAGTTCGTCCATGACGATAAGAAAGCCATCGTGGATCAGAGGGAGGTGGGTTCGGATACGGGGACCTTTGCCAATGCATTGAGGAGTTCCTTGAGGCAAGACCCGGATGTCATTCTGGTAGGAGAGATGAGGGATTTCGAGACCATCGAGACCGCGTTGACTGCAGCGGAAACGGGGCACCTCGTGATGAGCACCCTCCATACCATAGATGCCAAGGAGACCGTAACCCGTATCATATCGACCTTTCCGCCCTATCACCAGAGGCAAGTCCGCATGCAGCTGGCGGGGGTTGTCAAGGGGGTTATTTCCCAGAGATTAGTTCCCAAAGCCGACGGCGTGGGGAGGGTTCCCGCCGTGGAGATCTTAGTGTCTACAGCTAGGGTGAGGGAATGTATTATTGAAAAGGAAAAGACCGCTGAGCTCCAAGACGCCTTAGCTAAGGGATATACCACCTATGGGATGCAGACCTTCGATCAATCATTGATGTCCCTGTTAAAGAGAAAGCTTATTAGCTATGATGAGGCCTTAAGACAGAGCACCAACCCCGATGATTTCGCCCTGAGGGTAAAGGGAATTCTTTCTACGGGCGATACCCCCTGGGACGATTTTGAGAAGGTTCATAAGCGACAAGAGGAGAAAGAGAACGAAAAAACCAAGAGCTCCCCGCGTGAGCGTCTTTAGGATGGGAATGCTACGGAGATGGACAGTAACGAAATCAGAGCCGCCTTTCTGAACTATTTTGCACATCGCGGTCACCGGGTTGTCCCGAGCTCGCCCTTGGTGCCAAAAGAGGATCCCAGTCTCCTCTTTACCAATGCGGGAATGGTTCAATTTAAGAGGGTTTTCCTGAGAGAGGAAACAAGGGATTATACCAAGGCGGTTTCATCGCAGAAGTGTGTGAGGGCGGGGGGAAAGCACAACGACCTGGAAAATGTCGGAAAGACGGCCCGCCATCACACCTTTTTCGAGATGTTGGGAAATTTCTCCTTCGGTGACTATTTCAAGGAAGATGCAATTGAGTTCGGGTGGGATTTGCTTACGCATCAGATGGGCCTACCCGAGGAGAAACTCTGGGTTTCCATCTACGAGGAGGATGATGAGGCTTTTGACCTCTGGCATCGAAAGGTAGGACTTCCGTCGGGACGGATTATTCGGCTGGGCGAGAAGGACAACTTCTGGGCCATGGGGGAGACTGGGCCGTGCGGTCCCTGCTCGGAGATCATCATCGATCAGGGGGAAGGGGTTGGATGCGGTAGGCCCGGGTGTGGTGTTGATTGTGAGTGCGATCGGTTCTTGGAACTTTGGAACTTGGTCTTCATGCAATTTAATCGGGAAGAGGATGGGCAAATGACTCCCTTGCCCAAACCCTGTATCGATACGGGGATGGGGTTGGAAAGGGTTACTACAGTGCTCCAGGGAGTCACGAGTAATTACGACACGGATCTCTTTCGCGATATCATCGCCCGGATCGAGGAGGTCAGCTCGAGAAAGTATGGAAACGGTAAGGGAGATGATATTTCCATCCGGGTGATCGCCGATCATGCCAGGGCCGCTGCCTTTCTCATTGGAGATGGCGTTTTGCCGGATAAGGCGGGAAGGGGTTACGTACTGAGGAGGATTATGCGGAGGGCTATTCGCCACGGCAGGACGTTGGGAATAAAAGGCCCCTTTCTCGGCGAAGTATTCGGGGTAGTAGCAGAGCTCATGCAGAAGGCATACCCGGAATTGATGGAACATCGGAACTATATCAGGCGGGTGATTGAAATAGAGGAAGAGGGTTTCTCCGAGACTTTGGATCGAGGGTTGAGCCTCCTGAGGGAGGAGACGTCCAGGTTGACCCGGATGGGAAGGAAGGTTGTTCCGGGGAATGTCGTTTTCATGCTCTACGATACCTATGGATTTCCGGTAGACCTTACGGAGGATATCGTTCAGGAGGAGGGATTTGGCATCGATTTAGACGGATTTGAAGGAGCCATGGAGGAACAGAGGCGCAAGGCAAGGGAGTCCTGGAAAGGCATGGGTGAGGAAGGTCTTAAGGAGATTTACGGAAGGATTTCCACGGAGGGGATCGAGACCGAATTCATGGGATACCATGAGTTCCAATGTGCGTCGACGGTGGTCAAGATCATTCAGGGGGATCATTTCGTGGAAAAGGCCGAAAGGGGAGATCTGGTGGAGATTGTTGTGCGGGAAACCCCTTTCTATGGGGAGACGGGAGGGCAGATTGGGGATAAGGGAAGGATTGTGAAAGACGACCTCGTCATAGATGTTACCGATGCCCGAAGGCCTTTGCCCGGCTTGATTGTCCACAAGGGCTTGGTCAAGGAAGGTACCGTTAGAGTAGGGGACGAAGTTCTCCTTTCCATTGATGAGGGGGAGAGGGTGAGAACTGCCCTCAACCACACTGCGACCCACCTTCTTCATTCCGCGTTGAGGGAAATCTTGGGGGATCATGTGAAGCAGGCAGGGTCCCTGGTTGAGCCCCATCGACTTCGGTTCGATTTTACCCATTTTTCCCCCCTTGCCGAGGACGAGGTGGTTCAGGTTGAAGACTTGGTTAACCGGAGAATCCGGCAGAACATAGGGGTCGATGTCAAGGAAATGGAAACCCAAGAAGCTGTCAAAGGGGGAGCCATAGCGCTGTTCGGCGAGAAGTACGACGATAAAGCCCGGGTAGTGAGCATTTCCGATTTCAGCAAGGAGCTCTGTGGAGGGACCCACACTTCCCGAACGGGGGATGTCGGTCTGTTTAAAATTGTATCGGAAACGGGCATTGCAGCGGGGGTGAGGAGGATCGAGGCTCTCACCGGGGAGGATGCGATCCACTATATTCGCCGGGAGGAGGACGAACTGAAACGGGTTGCCTCCATGGTTAAGGTTCCCTCAGAGGAGGTGGCCACGAAGGTACAAAAGCTGTTGGATCAACAGAAGAAATTGGAAAAGGAGCTCGAGTCGCTGAGGGGAAAGCTGGCCAGTGGAAAGTCCATGGACCTCATGGATCAGGTAAAGGTCGTGAAAGGTGTTAAGGTACTTGCGGCTCAGGTGGAAGCGGGCGACCTCAAATCCTTAAGGAACATCGGCGACACCCTGAGGGATCGAATCGGGTCAGGCATTGTCTTGTTGGGATCAAAACGAGGAGGGAAGGCCTTTTTGCTCATAATGGTGACCGATGATCTCCTCTCCCGATTCAATGCCGATACGATGATTAAACGGGTGGCCAAGGAGGTGGGGGGGAGCGGGGGAGGCCAGCCGGACATGGCCCAGGCGGGTGGAACGGATGTGTCCAAGCTTGACCACGCCTTACATTCCATCTATAAGATCGTCGAGGATATAGGGGAGGGTTAGGCGTCCCTCCCTTCGATACCTGCCCTATTCATCTTCGCGAAGTTTCCCGACTTTTAATGGATGTTGATTATAGAACAACTCAGGGGCCTTGCTCCAGCTAGCCTACGGCCCTGAAGGGCCAAAGGGAAGACTGGAATGGTGGAATAATGGGTGAGAAGAATGAAAACAAAAGATCCGTTTCTCCCGGTTTGTATTCGCCATTATTCCATTATTCCAACAATCCATCATTCCAATTCTCCAGAAGATTACGCTCATGGACAACGGCATTCTTCAGAAACTCGGTAAACTCTAAATACCTTTCCTTGTCATACCCACCTGTTTGCCGTAAAATAACCAGAAGAAAAGGGTTTCCAGTCATTTTTCCTTGACATCTCCCGTTTAACGGGTAAAATAGTATTTCAATTGAAATTGTTGAAGTCAACAATGCAATTTTAGGCATTTGGTGACCATTGAGCGAACTAAGTGGGGGAGGAATTGAACCAGATTAGAACCCGTTTTCCGCCCAGCCCGACGGGTTTCTTACATATTGGGGGAGCAAGGACGGCCCTCTTCAACTGGCTTTTTAGCAGACATCATAGGGGAAAGTTCATCTTGCGAATTGAGGATACCGATATAGCTCGGTCCACCGAGGAAGCAGTCAAGGCCATCATAGATAGCATGCAGTGGCTCGGTCTGGATTGGGATGAGGGTCCCTTTTTTCAATCCGAGCGGCTAGCCATATACCGGGAACATGCGGATAAGCTCCTGTCCCAGGGAAAGGCCTACCGGTGTTATTGTACGCCTGAAGAACTGGAGGAGAAGCGGAACAGGGCGCTTCGGGAAAAGGAAAAGCCGAAATACGATGGGAAATGTCGGAATCTCTCCTCCCCTTATCCCGATGGTCCCTTCGCTGTGCGGTTCAAGTGTCCTCAAGAAGGGCAGACGGTGGTGGAGGATCTTGTTAAAGGGCGGGTCGTCTTCGAAAATGCGGAGTTGGATGATTTGGTCATTCAGAGGAGCGATGGCATGCCCACCTACAACTTCGCCGTGGTGGTAGATGATGGGACCATGGGTATTACCCACGTCATACGAGGAGACGATCACGTCACTAATACGCCGAGGCAGATTCTCCTCTTCCAAGCCCTCGGGTATCCCCTCCCCTGTTTTGCCCATGTCCCCATGATCCTCGGCTCCGATCGTACGCGATTGAGCAAGCGCCACGGGGCGGAATCAGTTATGGCTTACAAGGAGATGGGATATTTGCCGAAAGGGCTTTTGAATTATCTGGTCCGTCTTGGTTGGTCTTATGGTAATCAGGAGATCTTTTCCATTGGGGAGCTGATAGAGAAATTCTCCCTGGAGAATGTGGGGAAGTCAGCCGGTATCTTCAACCCTGAAAAGCTGCGCTCTGTTAATGGGGATCACATAAAGGCAAAGGAGGCGAATGAGCTAGCTCCCCTTCTGCTACCCTTCATAAGGGCAAAGGGATATGACATCGGCGAAGGGGAGAAGTTGAACAAGATCATCGGCAACCTTCAGGGGAGGGCAAAGACTCTCATGGAGATGGCCGATAAAGCAGAATTCTTTTTCAAGGAGGAGATCGAATACGATGGGGAGGCGGCAAAGAATTTTTTGAGGCCGGAGGTGATCGATATTTTCGATGAGTTGATAGAGGGCTTTAAGGGGATGGAGATCATGTCCGGGGCAAAGATTGCATCGTTGTTTAAGGGGGTTGTTGAAAGGAGGGGCACTAAACTGGTGAAAGTAGCCCAACCCGTTAGGGTAGCCCTGACAGGTTCCACCGCCAGCCCAGGGCTCTTTGAGGTGATAGATATATTGGGGAAGGAGCAAACGATCAAGCGGCTCGAAGAAGCCAGGGCCTTCATACGGGTTTCCGTTGCTCGTCCCGGAGGTGAAAATGAGGGTTAAGAAGCTGGAAATTTTGGGTTTCAAGTCGTTCCCGGAAAGGGTGAGTCTCTCCTTTCCAGTGGGAATTACCGGTATTGTGGGTCCAAATGGCTGTGGGAAAAGCAATCTGGTTGATGCCGTTTTGTGGGTGGTGGGAGAGAGGAGTGCAAGACACCTTCGAGCCCGGTTAATGGAAGATGTGATATTTAATGGAACCGACGGGAATAAGCCCATGGGGATGGCCGAGGTGAGCATCCTGTTCTCCAATGAGGATGGAGGAGTTCCCGGCGAGTTCGCGGGATGCGAGGAAATTATGGTCACCCGGCGGCTCTTTCGCTCCGGAGAGAGCGAGTACTTTATCAACAAGAACCCATGTCGTCTCAAGGATGTCGGGGATCTATTTGCGGGGACGGGAGTTGGGACAAATGTCTATTCCATTATCGAGCAGGGAAAGGTGGATTTCGTCCTGAATTCGAGGCCGCAGGAGAGAAGGTTGTTGTTCGAGGAGGCAGCCGGAGTCGCCAAGTTCAGGGAGAGAAAGCGGGTCGCCTTGATGAAGATGGAATCGACGGAACAAAACCTCCTGCGGCTTCGAGATATCATAGGGGAGATCAAAAGACAGATCAATGGGTTGAATCGTCAGGTGAAAAGGGCAGAACGGTTTAAGGCGTATAAAGGAGAGATTAAGGAGATCGACGTAAGAATCGCCGCAGAGGATTATGGCGAGCTTTCGAAAAAGAGGGAAGTAATAGAAGAGGAGTTAGGGGGATTAAGGGAAGAGGGGACGAAGGTAACACGGAGGTTACGGAAAACACAAGACTTTATCGAACACACCAGACAGAGACTGAGGGAGGTGGAGGAGGGGTTCAATGAGGCCCAACGGAGAGCCCTGGGCGTCCAAAATGAGCTCCACAGGGGTGAAGATGGGATTGGAGCTCTCAACAGGGAGCTGGAACGCCTTTCCCAACTTGAGAAGCAATACCTGCAAGAGATTGGGCAGTTGAATTCCAAGCTGGAGGGGACGAGGAGTGAAAGGGCAGGGATGGAAGGGGAGAGGTCCGATTTGAGGCGGCGGATCCTTTCGGAAGAGGCGGGGTTGCAGGAGAAAGAGCGGGAGCTGGAGGCCCTTAAATCCGAAAATGAGGGCACTGTGCGGGATCTGGAGGATGAGAAGGCCAATCTCGTGGATATCCTATCTCACATATCGGCTTCGAGAAACAAGACCGCCAGTTTGGAGAAAGATATTGAAGGCCTGGAGAGGAGAATAGCCCAGAATGGCGTGGAGCAGCGGGAGGCGAAGGACGCGATTGAGGAGACGGAGAAACTCTTATCGCAATCACGGGAGAGGATGAATACCCTCACCGCATCCATAGATAAACTGGAGGGGGAGCGGGATGCCCTCAAAGCGGGTATCGATGATTTGCGCGGGAAAATTCTTGCCGAGGAATCGGAGCTCAAAAAGATGGAGGAGTCGCTTCACCGAGAGGGCTCGAGGCTCGAATCCTTGAGGGAGTTAGAGAAAAACTACGAGGGCTATGATAGGGGGGTCAAGGCGATCATGCTCTCCAAGGAGAGGGGAGAACTGGATGGAATCTACGGGCTCATCGGGGACATGATGGAGACGGAGCAGCGATTTGAGGCGGCGTTGGAGGCCGCATTGGGTCGAAGATTACAGTATATCGCGGTGAAAGGGATTAGGGAGGGGATGGAAGCCATCAGGTATCTGAAGGACCGCAGCTGCGGCCGCTCTACATTCATCCCCATCACCCCAAAGGGGTCAATGCGAGCCATGGGGCGGGAGAGCAAATCCAAGGGGGAGGGGTTGTTGGGCTCCCTTGCTCAGTTTGTGAGGGTCAAGCAGGGGTTTTCCCCTCTCATAGCCTTTCTTCTTGAGGGTATATGGCTTGTTGATAATCTGGATAGGGCCCACAGGTTGTGGAAGGAGGGGAATGCCTTTCGAACCTTGGTGACCCTCGATGGGGAGGTTTTGGAGGGAGATGGAAGCTTGACGGGAGGTGGTATAGACGGAAGCGGGTTCGGGCTGCTTGAGCGGAGGAGGCTCATTAAAGGGTTGGAGGAGAGCGTATCCGGATTAAGAAAAGGGATTCGTGTCAAGGGAAGGGCCGTTGAGAAACTTTCCGACACCATCTCGGCAAAGGAGAGCGAACTCGAGGCCTTGCTGGAGGATCGGCACAAACAGGAGATAGAGCTCACGGATTGCCAAAGGGATTTGGACCAGAGGTCCCAAGAGCTGAATCGGCAGAGACAGAGGTGGGAGGTCTTGGAATTTGAATGGAGACAACTCCAATCCGAGGGTGAAGCAACAAGGGGAGAATTGGAAGGCCTTTCCAACCAATTGCGCGAGCTCGATGATCGGAGGCGGGAGGGGGAGGAGGAGATTAGGGAATTGAAGGCCAAATTGGATGAAAAGACCATGGCCCTGGAGGAGACCAATCGAGCAGTAACCGGCCTAAAAGTGCAAGCCGCAGCACAGAGGGAGAAGCTGAAGGGCATTGAAGCAGTGCTCGGCAACCTGGAGGAATCCCAAAGGGGAACAAAGGATGAGATTGCGAGGAGATTGAGCGGAGTGGAGGGGGTCAGGGAGGAAATATCTGAGGCCAGGAAACGGATAGAGGACCTTCGGAAGCAGGGACGGGAGAGTACGAAGGAGCTCAAATCCCTCACCAGAACGGTTTCAGCCCAAAAACGGCAAAGGGAGAGGTTAGCCGCAATCCTCAAGGAGAGCGAATCCGGCCATGAGCGGTTAAAGCTGGAACGGGATGAGATTGGTCAAAAGACCAATGAGCTCAATCTCAAAATGGCCGAAGTCCACCTTTCGGTGGAGCATCTGGAGGGGAGAATAAAGGAGAAGTACGGCCTTTCCCTTGGAGAATTGGGCGAAGAAAGAAGTCCCGATTTTCAACGGGATTCCGCGGAAAGGAGGCTCAATGAACTTCGAGCGGCCCTCGATGAGTTAGGGGAGGTTAATCTGGTGGCCCTTGATGAGTATGAGGAGCTGAAGGAGCGATATGATTTCCTGATGGAGCAGAAGAAGGACTTAGAGGATGCCATGGATGACTTGAGGAGGGCCATTTCCAGAATCAATAGGACGACAACCCGTCAATTTTTGGAGACCTTTGAGGGGGTGAGGGGAAAATTTCAGGAAGTATTCGTCAGGGTGTTTAGAGGGGGAAGGGGAGATCTGGTGCTCACTGATGAAAAGGATCTTTCCACCACGGGCATTGAGATCGTGGCTCAGCCGCCCGGTAAAAGGTTGCAAAATATCGATCTACTTTCCGGTGGGGAGAAGGCGTTAGTAGCCATTGCGCTGCTTTTCTCCTTCTTTCTCGTCAAGCCCACCCCCTTCTGTCTCCTGGACGAGGTAGATGCCCCTTTAGACGACGCCAATATCGGTCGTTTCGTAGAATTGGTGCACGAATTATCCAAAATGTCCCAATTCATACTGGTAACGCACAATAAGAAGACCATCGAGATGTCCAATTGCCTCTACGGGATAACCATGGAAACCCCCGGAATCTCCAAGATCGTCTCGGTGAGGCTGAATTAAATGGGGAGGGGAGGCAAAATGGTGAAATGGTTAAGGGAGTGAAAGGGAAGAGGATCAGGTTTTTGGGGGTCATTCTGGGTTCCGCCTTTATTTGGGGAATTCCCTCCATTTCCATCTCCAACAGTGCGTATAAGGTGGGGGCCATCTTCACCTTAACGGGCCCGGCATCCGTATTAGGGGAGGCTCAAAGGAAAACCGTAGAGATGATCGAACAATGGGTGCATGGTGCGGGGGGTATCGACGGGCATCCTTTGAAAGTCCTCGTGTATGATACGGGGGGTGATGAGACTAAGGCGGCTTTGGCCCTCACGAAATTGGTGGAGAAGGATGAGGGTGTCGGCGTTATCGGAACCTCTAAATACGGCATTGCCCTTTCGGTCATGCCAATTATAGGCGAACGCAAGTTCCTCTTTATCTCTTGCATTGGCTCCATAGCGGTGCCCCGGTGGGCGAAATGGCGGTCATGGGTCTTTCAGGTCACGGGATATAGGCGAGGTGTGGAGGCGATATATGGACACATGCGGAAGAGAAGAATTGCCAAAATCGCCATCCTAACTCCAAATTCGGAATTCGGACGGGGGGCAAGGACCGATTTGATCAAGCTGGCCCCGAAGTACGGAATAGAGATCATCCTTGATGGGAAATATAGTCCCGAGGAGAGGAATATGAGGGTCCACGTGACCAAGGTTAAGGGAACGGGGGCCCAAGCGCTGCTCAATTGGTCTGAGGGCTTTTCCCAGGTGGAGGTCTGCCGTAATTGGAAGGATCTGAGGATGAAGCTGCCTTTGTACCAGGGACCCGCTTTTGGGAATAAAAGGAGGGTCAAGTTGGCGAAAGGAAAGGCGGAAGGGGTTTTGTGTCCGCTACAACGGTTAGCGATGGTGGAAAAGCTCTCCATTGATGACCCCCAGATACCCGCCCTGATTGCCTATAAGTATTCTTTCGAGAAGAAGTTCGGTATGGAAGCAAGCCCTTCCGGGGGTCATGTGTGGGATGCCCTGTGGATGATCGTTGAAGCCTTGAGGATCGTGGGACCCGATAAAAAGAAGATTAGGGGTTATCTGGAGAAGCATATCAGGAACTGGCCGGGTGTCACCGGAATATTCAACCTGTCCAAGGAGGATCATCGTGGGCTCACCAAAGAAGCCTTCATCATGGGTGTGGTCAAAAAGGGGAAATGGGAATTAGCCCCTTGAGCCAAAAAGGATTTTGCGAATAAGACGCACACTTCCCGGATGGTACATGCATCCTGACCCAGAGAAAAATGAAAGAGCTATTGGATAACTTGGAGGCTTTCGTCGGGGAAATAGTGAGGAAACCGGCGAGTTCTTGACATCCCAAAGAAATAGCTACTCTTCAATCGCAGTTTGGATTTTTACCCGACCAGTTCGTCAATAAGTACATTGTGCCGCTAAAATAATTACACTAATAAAGGGACTAGTTCTCAACCTAATTGTGTGATACAGAAGTTCCGAAATTCGTCTAATACGGGGATGGCAATTGTCTCCAAAAGCGATTTACTTGGGGGCTCCTCCAATGCCACAACCCTTTCCGTCCGCAGGGAATTGGAGGAGAAGGGTTACAGAGTTTCAGCCAAGTATGGGAGGTCCAAGGGGTGGACCTTAAAGCCCGGGCAAATAGTATGGAACCAATGTGTGATCTTTGTTACCCGGCTTTTTGCTGAATCCCGTTGATGGAGGAACAAAGGAGATGTTGGGTATATCGGGATGGGGTTGTTGTTTGGCTTATATATTCTGCATCCTATCGACGATCCTGTGTGTTATCTATGGAATCGTTATGTGGAATAAGGGGGTCGAGGAAGAGGATGAGGCGGAGATAATAAAATGGGTGAAGGAGGAAAGGAAGATCGAGGAACAGTTCTGAGTGATCGCTTTACGGGATGCGTTCAGGTTATGAGGTGAAAAATGGTTTGGACCATCTTAGTGGTCATCATCTATCTCCTCATCATTGCCTATTTGGGATATAGGGGATGGCGCGTGACCGTGACGGCGACTGACTACATGATCGCTGGGAGAGAGGTACACCCATATGTAATGGCCATGTCCTACGGGGCGACCTTCATCAGTACGTCAGCTATTATTGGATTCGGGGGAGCTGCATCTCTTTTCGGAATGGGGATCCTTTGGTTGACCTGGATGAACGTCTTTTTCGGGATATTCGTTGCTTTCGCCTTTTTTGGGAAACGGACCCGGGGGTTGGGCCATGTCTTGGATGCCCATACCTTTCCGGAACTTCTGGGAAGGCGTTATCAGTCCACCTTTATTCAGGGTTTTTCGGGTATTGTCATCTTCCTGTTCATGCCCATCTATGCGGCGGCGGTATTGATTGGTATATCCCGGTTTATCGAGGTCTATCTCCATGTCCCCTACGCAGTGGGGTTACTGGCCTTTTCCCTTATCTTGGCAACGTACGTCATTTTGGGAGGCTTGAAAGGGGTAATGTATACCGATGCCTTCCAGGGGACCATTATGTTGATCACGATGATCATCCTCCTCATTTACACCCACATATTGGCCGGAGGAGTGATATCTGCCCATCAGTCCCTTAGTGATATGGTCTATCTTGTTCCCGAAGACTTGACCAAACTGGGTCATAGGGGTTGGACGGAGATGCCGAGGTTGGGATCGCCCTTTTGGTGGATTCTCACTTCCACCATCATCTGCGGTGTGGGTATTGGCGTTTTGGCCCAACCACAACTGGTCGTCCGCTTTATGACGGTGAAGCGGGATCGGGAATTAAACCGGGCCGTCCTCTTCGGGGGTATTTTCATCTTGGCCATGACGGGGATTGCCTTCACCGTTGGCAATCTCACCAACGTCATTTTCTACAAGGCATTCGGGAAGATTTCGCTTGCCATGGCTGGGGGCAATATCGACAAGGTGATTCCCCTGTATATCGGAAAGATCATGCCGGGTTGGTTTGGCACCCTATTCCTTTTAGCCATGCTGGCGGCTTCGATGTCGACCCTGAGCTCCCAATATCACGTGGGAGGGACCTCCCTGGGCCGGGATTTTTTCGAGAAGGGAATCAGAGGCGAGAGGATCGAGCGTGGGGAGAGGACAGTCTTCATCACCCGATTAGGCATCGCCCTGAGCATCCTGTTATGTATCGTCTTCTCCTTGATCTTTTCCCCAAGCATGATCGCTGTGGCTACAGCCATCTTCTTTGGCCTCTGCGGTGCCACTTTTCTCCCTTCCTTTGTCTTCGGTCTCTATTGGAGGGGGATGACTAAGGCCGGTGCGATTACCAGCGTTTTAGGGGGGTTCGTCACCAGCATGATCTGGATGGGGTTTTTTCACGCCAAAGGGGCTCATGTCCTGGGTGTTGCCAAACACCTCTTCGGAAAGCCAACCTTGGCCGGTTTTCCCTGGACGGTGATCGATGCCCAGTTCATCGCCCTGCCCATTTCATTTATCCTTGCCATAGTGGTGAGCCTGTTGACGGCAAAGCTCCCGGATGAGCACCTCGAAAGATGCTGGAAATACCTTTAAGAGTGGTGGCCAAAACGGAAGTTTCCGGATTCTTACAAGGAGTATTTTTGTGCCTTGTTGATTATAGAGGAACTCAGGGGCTTTGCCCCAACTGTAATATTGGAATAATGGAATGATGGGTTGAGAGCAATGAAAAAAAAGTTTTGTTTTTTCCCACTATTCCATCATTCTATGGGTGTCCCAGTTCTTCAGTAAATATACGCTCATGAGCAATGGTGTTCCGCAGAAACCCAGGGGGCCTCCCCGACGAAACCCTTTTGTGAGTCGGTTTTTTTGGTATGATGCGAAAATATGCACGGATAATTGAGGGTTTGCCTCGCCAATTCAGCAAAGGGAGGGGGGGAAACCATGTATTGGGATGAAAAACACGAATGTATGCCGTTGGAGGAGATGCAAAAATTTCAACTGAAGGCCCTACAGGAGACGGTCAAATGGGTCTATGAAAGAATTCCCCTCTATAAGAATACCTTCAAGGATATGGGTCTTGAGCCAGGGGATGTTGAATCCCTGGATGACCTGAGAAAGCTCCCCTTCACGGGAAAGACCGACGTTCTGGACAATTATCCCTTTGGACTCTGCGCCGTTCCCATGAGCGAGGGGAAAGCGAAGCGAGTCTTCGACGAGAGGAAGACATAACATCGGTGCTGCCTCAATAATAATGTCATTATAAAAAGTCGGAATCAGACGGCAAAGAAAAAAGATCCAGATGCAAGGCGCGCAAATCCTGAGGAATGAGGCGTACATAGAAGTACGCTGCAATGCGTCATCCTTGATTTCGGAATGATACATGATTTAAAATCACGGGAAGTCGTTGAGGAGGTACAAGAACCTTGGATAATTTCATTAAGATCCTCCGTTCGTTCCACGAGGGGGGAGAGGATAAGGCTTTTACCAAGAATTTTGTCGGCCTTCTCAAGGAGAGGGTGATTCCCGGCCTTGTGACGATGTACGAGGTCGGGATCAAATTCAAGAATGATAGGGTTATCTTTCCAACCCTTTGGAGGACAATCTATGAGGGTTTGAAGCAAATCGGGTTTTTTAAGCTTTTTGTGCCCGTTGAATATGGGGGAAGCATGACATCGGAGGAGAATATCTATTTCATCATGGAGCTTCTCGGATACACATGCCCCAGCCTCGGGGTCATTTTTGTGGCCCATAGTCGTGCAATAGATCTCATCCTCGCCGGCAATGACGAGGGCCAGAAGGCCAAATTCCTTCCCAGATTGGGGGAGGGAGATTTTGGTGCTATCGCCATGACCGAGGAAAGGGCAGGCTCCGATGTCAGCGCCATCGAATTCTCGGCTAGACTTCAGGGGGATCACTACATCTTTAACGGTCAAAAGATCTTCGTATCGAATGCGGGGCTCGCCGGAATTTATACCATTTTGGTCAACACGAAGGGGAAGAAAGGGGCCCGATCCCTGAGCGCTTTCGTTGTGGAGGACGAGCTTGAGGGGTTTCGAGTGGAGGTATTACCGGAAAAGGACGGGTTGAAGATCCTGCCCACGGGCAAACTTATCTATAAGGATTCCCTCGTACCCAAAGAGAATTTGATCGGAGGTGAGGGAAGGGGTTTACTTCTGGCCTTGGAAGCTATTGACAAGGGCAGGATATTGCTGGCGGGGATCGGATGCGGGCTGGCTTGCCGGATCTTGGATGAGGTATTCAATTATTCTCGAAAAAGGATTCAATTCGATCATCCGCTTACCAGCAGTCAGGACATCAGCTTCAAGATATCCGATATGTATACCCAGATCAATGCAGCACGGAGTCTATGTTTCCATGCACTGAGACTGGCCCGTACTCCATATTATCGAAGTGCTTCATCCCAGGCAAAGCTTTTCGCCACGCAGATGGTGATGAACGTGGCCCAAACAGGACAGATGATCATGGGTGGGAGAGGCTATTTCAAGAGCAATATCATCAGCATGCTCAACGCCGATGCCAGGGGAATGGAATATCTGGAGGGAACTTCCAGTATACAGAAGATGATCATCTCAAGCGAACTCTTCAAGAGCTATACATGAGAGTCTCAGGAGGGTTTGTGTGAATAGAGGGGGTGAGCTTTCGCGGTGAGCCTGTCAGCACTATTCGCCTTGGGTTCGATGTTTTGTGCAGGCCTTAATGATCTGGTTTTCAAACAATACGTAACGAGGGATCGATCAAAAGGGGCATATATCGCATTAATTGGGGCGATTTGGGCCCTCTTTTTTTATGCCGTGGGATCCATTTCAGGGGGGATGAGTTTTGATCACGAAAGCGTTTCTTATGGGCTCATCTCAGGTGCGGTCACTATCATCGCCAACATTTTGCTTCTGGAGGGATTTCATGGCGTTGATGCCTCGGTGGGCTCCACGATCTATCGACTTAACTTCGTGGTGGTCGTTTTTTTGGCCCCCTTCTTTCTGGGGGAACAGTTGACTCTGCGGAAGCTCGGGGGAGTTGCCTTTGCCATTGCCTCGGTATTCCTGATGTCTTGGTCTGGTAGTTCGAAACTCACGTCCTTGGGACGTACGGTTCCTTTTTTTGTCTTTTTGGTGATAATGGCCAGCATATTGCGGGGGCTGATGGGCTTCTTTTACAAGGTTGGGACGATGCATGGGGTGGATGTCAATGCCTTTCTCTTCATCAATGCTCTATTTTGGGTCTTTGGTGGGCTGATCTACAGCGTCATTTTCGAGGAAGGGATTAGAATAAACCGCAGTGTTATTTTATATGGGATCATATCTGGTCTCTTGGTCGTTGGCATCGCCTCCTTCCTCTTTCTGAGCGTAAAAGCCGGTGAAGCGATCGTCGCCGTCCCCATTGCCCAACTCAGCTTTATGGTAACAGCGGTTCTCTCGGTATGGTTGCTGAAAGAACCGGTTACACCCCAAAAGGTATTAGGCATTTTCTGTGCAGTGATGACAATCCTGATCCTTTCCCTGTGAATAGGGTGAGCGAGGAAGGGGTTATGAGTGGCAGAGCAGGAGCTGCGGTGATGATAACCGAAGCCCCGCGCCGCTGAATCGGACAGGGCAATCCGGATTACCTTCCCACCAAGAAACTTCCCTACGTACGGCCCTTAAGGTTTAATAGCCACTCTTATGCCTTCACGCGAGCAGGCCACCTCCATGGCCTGATTGATTTCATCTAGGGGAAACGTATGGGTCACCAGCTCATGAAACGGATAGACTTCTTTGGTTTGCTCTAGGAAATTAACTCCCCACCGGAGATGTTTCGTATCATAATTGTGCACACCTTTAATCGTGAGACGGCGATACATGATATCCGAAGCGTCGTAGGTAAAGGTGACGCCCGGAGATACGCTTCCGTGTTCCACGTATCGTCCTCCCGTTCTCAAACATTTTAGCCCCGTCGGGATGACTTCCGGGATTCCGGCCACCTCCATGGCGACATCTACCCCAAACCCGTCAGTCAAATGTCGGACCGTTTCAACAACCTCTTCTTCCCTCATTTTCTTGACATTAAGAGTATCAGTAGCCCCAAAATTCTTGATCACCTCGAGCCGGTTATCAAGGATATCGGTGACGATGATCCTGTTACACCCATAGTGTTTTGCCAGAGCCGCAGCGTAAAATCCTAAGGTTCCTGCCCCCTGGATCAGAACGTTTTCGAAGGGTTTGAGGTTGATTTCATCCCATCCCGCAACGACCGTTGCAAGGGCGCAATTTGCCGGAGCCACCTCCTCGTTTGTGAGGTTATCCGGTACCTTAATCACGCAGGTTCCGGGGGTAATGTAGCAGTATTCGGCAAAACCACCCACCAGGTGCGGTGGATCCGCGCAGCTGTCATGGCCATACTTCTTGAGATAGCGGCACTTCATCATCAGGCCCTTTTCGCGACAGTAGTAACACTTCCCGCAGTTGTCCATGATGGTCCAGGTGATCCGATCTCCCCCCTTCAATGGATTGTCCCCTGAATCCCTATCAATGCCCTCCCCCAACTCGACAATCTCCCCGACGATTTCATGACCCAAGATGATGGGTATTGGGGCACTTCTCCGCCCCAGCCAGGAGTGAAGGTCGGATCCACAGATGGTGCAGCAGAGGATTTTTACGAGGATGCAGTCCCTTTCGACTTTCGGTAGTGGGAATTCCACCAAATCCAGCGGCGCCTTGACTCGGTTCATGACGGCCGCCTTGCTCATTCCCTTCATGGTATTCGTCCTCCTTTTTATTCTCCCTGAGGTTTCAGTATCTCTTGTGTGGAAACACCACAACCTAAAACAGACTTCTCACATACTGATACATGGTTTTTGAGCAGAAATCAAAATACAATTTGTCGAGATCCTAGGGGATTTTTTGGATATATGATCGAGAATGACAATTATCTTATCATACGTGAAGGAGATATGGATGATCTTTTCCAGTTTGGGTAAGATTAAGATAAGATATAGAATGGATTCTCCTTATGAATGTTTGTGGGATGTGAGCATCCAAACAATAGCAAGGTATGTTGATCGCTCCACAGAAAAGACCTCATGATATTTGCAAAGGAGCTTTCCATGGAATGTCCTGGATAAGGTGGGAAGATTTTGTGGAGGGAAAACGGGATGGCAATTTTAGGTTTCAGCAGCAGCCCAATCAAAGGTGGGAACGTGGACAGGATGGTTCAAGCCCTTCTGGATAAGGTTACCTTGGGCATAACCATATACCTCCGTTTCTGCGGGCCCCACCATTAACGTTGAAACTATGAAAGAGGACTTTTTTCAATTCGATTTAAAGCCTTAATCGGCGCCCTTCCCTCAGACATCCTCTTGATGTTCTCCACGAAGAATTCGTAGCGTCTGTGATGAAAGTGGACTCCATCCGGAGATCCAGCTCTATGGGGAGTAAGGATAATGTTATTCAATTTCCGAAGGGGACTATTCTTCGGCAAGGGCTCAGTTTCAAAAACATCCAGCCCCGCACCGCCGATTTTTCTCGATTGTAAGGCTTCAATCAGGGCAGCCTCATCAATAACTGGGCCCCGTGAAGTATTGACTAGGAAGGCATCTTCCTTCATCAAAGCCAGTTCTCTTTGACCTATCAAGTGTCTTGTCCTGTCGTTAAGGGGGATGTGCAGGGTAACAACGTCTGATGATTTAAGAAGGGTTTCAAAAGCCGTAAACTCGATTTCAACTTCCGTATCAATGGACCGTCGGTGGTATCCCAGAACGTTCATGTTAAAAGCCTTTGCTAAACGAGCAACTTCCCTTCCAATATTTCCAAGCCCGACGATTCCTATCACTTTCCCCGAAAGCTCCGCCCCGATATATTCAACGCCATATTCTCCCCTTTTCATCACCCCGTCAAGGAAAACCATGTTCTTGTACCAGCAGAGAATCAAGGCAAAAACGTGCTCAGCTACTGCCGGTGCATTGATGCCCGCGGCGTTGGCCACATAAACACCTCTCTTTGTGCACTCATCGACCATCACATTATCATAACCAGCTCCGGTTTGTACCAACTTCAAGTTCTTAGCCCGATCGAGGAGAGGTCCGTCAATGATGTGATGTTCGGGAATGATCGCCTCTACATCCTCCAGCTCCTCATTCAATCCCTCAGGAGTTACCACAACGACCTTCCAATCATGGGGAAACTTACTCAAGATGAGACGTTTTGTCCTTTCCGGAACCTTTTTAACAATGACAACGTTCATGATCTATCTACTCCATACCACTCAAGCGAGCGCTCAAGTTTCAGAAGAGACCTGCCTGTTTAACCACTTGACTAACGTATATTACCGATCAATCGCACCGTCAAGAATTTTGTTCGGATCATTGACAATCAGCTTTTTAAAAAGAGATCTCTGAAAAACTGGGAAAGGGAGCTCTGAGTGCGAATCAAAAATTTTTTCGGTAACCATTCTTAGTGAAGCGAAACGGCCGCAAATTCAATGTTTGAGCCCGAAGGGGCCCCCCCAAATGCCTCGCTATCTCCGCCGCCGGTATCCCCAACTCATGACGGAATAAGGATGGATTTGTACCGATTCTGAAAGAGATGGCCGCTCCTGAAAAGAAGCCTCCTCTTAAGAAAGGCGATAAAACAAAAATCCTAACAAGGAGGTTGTTTCACATGAGAGAAAAGAAATGTCCCAGGCTTGAGGGGGTTCGTTAATGGCATAAAGAACCGAAGTTCACCCTTTTTTCGGGGACTCCGTTGTTCCTGAGCGTAACCTGCTGGAGAGGTGGGGTACCCATCGAGGGCCAGCAGAGCTTGTCCTGCGTCTTCGACCCTGAGCTCCATTCGGCCCGAGCTCATGGCCGAGGAACAGACCGAAGGGCTCAGGCGAAGGAAAGGGTAAGGCCGACCCTTGACAGGCTGGAGGGGATAAGAATACCCCTCCCCCGACTGATCAATATCAATCACCCTCTGTTGAGAAGAAAAGGTGATAGCATTCAACGTGGAAACGTTGAATGCTATCACCGCTCCTCAGCTATTTGGAAATGGTTATACTGTCAAGCACTCCCGTAAAGTCATCGTCCATGCCGTGCCAATCGGGAAGGTAGGAGATATCCTTTTCATACACGTCGACCTCGACTCCCCTTGGCGAGACAGTCACATACGCATAGTGATAGCACGAATGACTCTTATTGGTTTAGAATTTATTAACCCAATAGTTTGGCCTTCCCTCAAGCAAAGCCTGCTTAACCTGTTCGGCGGCCTTTCTCTGCACCTCCTTAATGGAATCAGTTGAATACCAGGCCATATGCGGAGTAATGATAACATTTTCGTATCCCAAAAGCGGACTATCCCTGACGTTCCGCTCATCTTCCAGAACATCGAGACACGCGCCGGCCACCTTCTTATTATCCAGGGCCTCAATTAAGTCCTTCTCCCTAATAATGCTGCCGCGCGATGTATTAATGATATAGCTTCCGTTTTTCATTAACTCTATCGTTTCTGCATTAATCAGATCCCTCGTTTCTTCAGTAAGGGGCACGTGAATGGATATGATATCAGATGTGCTTAACAGATTTTCCAAAGGCACGAACTCGAAATTCGGATATCGGTCAATTTCCTTGAAGTAAGGATCGAACACTTGCACCTTTTTGAACCCCAACGCTGTGGATTTGTGTGCAACAATTCTTCCGATTTTTCCAAAGCCTATTAAGCCCAAAGTCAGTTTTGACACCCTATAGATAGGTACAGCTCCCTCATAACTCCAAATCCCTCTATGGGCTTCCAGATCCATTAGTTTAACCTTTCTTAAGATAGCGAGCGTTAATGCCAAGGTATGCTCAGCCACCTCATTGATATTCGCGTCAGGAACATTAGCAATCATAATTCTTTTTTCAGTAGCCGCTTCTATGTCAATAGTGTCCAACCCGACAGCATATCTCACAATGATCTTACAATATAACAGATTATCGAGAATATGCTTTGTAATGCGCACAAATTGGGTAATGATAGCATCAGCATCCCTGGCATATTTTATGACATCATTCTCCGTTTTACATTTGCCGTTGCAATCGTAGATTTGAATATCTGTGTTCTTAAACACCTTTTTTTCTTGCTCCAGCGTCGGATAATAGTAATCGGTTATGACTACCTTATAGGGCATCTTTGTCCTCCTCCATCAATATTCCACATTCGTATCCTCGGCACCACAGCTTCCATCAAAACACCTTTTGTCCAGTCTAGTCGATCAATCCAAACAACCGAGGTAAATACAGGCTAATACTGGGTACAAACGTGACAATAAAGATTAACCTTGATCTCCCCACCTGATTGCTGCTCCACATAGTGCTTGAATACGAGCATAGCTGCGCTCACTTGTTTTTTAAAAGGATCAGCGGTTTCTGCCCAGCCTAATTTAAGAGTGACTTTCCCTGCCGAGGCATTTGTCGCCAGACCCACCATGATGGGCATTAAACAGAACCCAAGAATGATTCCTTTAATCTTAGCGTTCGAGATTATTTTGCTGTTCCTCCTTTTTGATTGTTCAGATGTAGATAGGTTTCAAACAATTCTGATCCTTCCTTCTCCACCTATCGAGTCAAGAATCACTTTTATTTTCGAGTGCGTTTATCTTCAAGCTGACATTCTCTGGCTGCCAACATAGCTGCTCCAATGGCCCCAGCATCTGGACCTAGACCAGCGGGCAGTATTTCACACCTCTTCTCAGCCTCAACAAGCATCCTAGTTCTTACAGCTTCTCTTACTGTATCAAAAAATAGAGGCCCAGCTTGTGCAACTCCTCCACCAATGATTACTGCATCCGGGCACAAGAGGTGGATAATATCGCTGACAACGAGTCCGCATGACCGACCTACCTTCCTTGCAATCTCCAGGGCGACCCGATCTCCTGCATAGGCTGCGGCAAAGACGTCCTCACTGGTAATATCAGATAGTTTCGTCAAATCTTTCCGAAGAAATCGTAACTCTCTGCCCTTTTCAATTGCGTCCCTTGCCATACGGGCAATTGCCGTTCCTGACAGTACACTCTGTATGCAGCCAGTGTTTCCGCATGAACACTGAGGGCCACCTTTAGGAAAAAATGTTACATGTCCGAGCAAGGATACTCCGCTTAGTCCTCGATAGATATCACCTCCACAAATAAAGCTTCCTCCACATCCGGTGCCAACAGTTATCATATAAAAGTTATTATAACCACGGCCATTGCCACAGCACTTCTCTCCCCATGCAGCTGCATTCAGATCGTTTTCTAAAACAACTGGATATCCCAAACGATCTTGGAGTATGCTCCTGAGGGGAGTACCTATAGACTGAGGATAGCTAGGCGAGAACAGGAGCCTCGACCGACTTTCATCGAGTGCACTAGCGATCGAGACGCCAATTCCAACGATTCTTTTAAATGAATCTCTTGCCAGGCCAATGAATTCCTTTGCAAAAGAGCAGATAACCTCTGCAAGGTTCACTTTAATTGATTCACCTACTCCCTTCGACTTCCGGAAACACGGAGTACCTTGATCATCTGTTATAATACCCAGAATCTTGCTACCACCTATGTCAATCCCAATGAAGCGAAAATCTTCATCTGCATTCCTTGCGATAGCCATGGCTTTTTCCAATTTCTCAAAGGCATTGCGGAGTCTACGGATAACTCCGCTTCCTATTTTGTTAACTGGGGTCTTACTTCCTCGAAGACTTCACGAATTCTCGTCTTTTCACCTTCGGTGAGTTCTCTTTGGGGAGGTAAGGAGTACTCGAAGTTAAAGCCCCTTAGCTTGAGGATGAATTTGTAGACGGGAATGGACGGCCCGACTTTAAACCTTGCGGTAATCTGGTTGATGTAGTGTTGCTTCTCACGGGCAGCCTGTAGATCTCCCTGGAAAAATGTGTCCCACAAACCGACCAGGAGCTCAGGCAAACAATTTGCCATACCCGGGACTGCCCCTCTTGCCCCGACACTGAGAGATGGAAGGATCATAGCGGTTGTTCCAACGAGAAAGCATTTATGGGGTAGTTTTGCGCAATAAGTACTGATCTGTATAATACTCTCACTGCTGTCCTTTATTCCCGCGAAATTCGGGCACCTTTCCGCGATCTTACAGGCCAACTCTGGACTGATGTTATGCCCAGTAGTGAATGGGTTGTTGTAGACAAAAAATTGTGTATCCCCGCTTGCCCGGGAAATATCGCTGTAAAACGAAAGCAGACAATCCTCATCGTACTTATAGTAGAAGGGTGCCGCCGCGGTGAAAGTATCAACGCCAAGGTCTTTTATCCCTTCAATAAGGTTCAGAACCCTTGAAGTATCTATTGCCCCGACATGCGCGAGGACCGCAATCCTCTTCCTAGATTGATCTACGACTGCCTGCACGAGCTTACGATGTTCAGCGGGATCGAGGAGCAGGCCCTCACCGGTGGTGCCTGAGACAAATACGCCGTGTATTCCCCTCTCAATCAAAAATTCAGTGTGATCCCTCACGGTCGGAATATCGACCTCATTCGTTCCTTTGATAAAGGGCGTTACCGTGGGCGGCACAATGCCCTTGATTTCAGCCATTGCGGAATCTTCCTTTCATTGTCTCGATGAGTGATAAGAACTCGCTTTTTGATAGGGGAAGTATAGGAGAAATGGGGTTGTGTGTCAAAAAAAGATAAGTCACAATATATGGGGGTCTTGGGTTATGCGGTTGCGCGGGGGATTGTGAGGGATGCGAGGGCAGGGGAGGCGGGACCTCGGGGCGGCTGAAATGCTTTGAAACAGGAGCTGTTGGAGATCGTCGGGTTCTATCGCGAAGGCAACGTTCCCCTTATCATAAATCTGTCAAACATTTACCGCCTGGTGCTTAAGGCTGGTAAATGAAGTGATGGGCAGATCACAATAATCTGGAGGCTTTTGGCTAAAAATTTATGACTCGTTAGTCATTTTTAAGGCAAAAATGAGACATAATTTTAATAACTCATTAATAAACAATGACTCAATTTTAGCCGAGAGGCTTCAATCTTAGTAAGGAGGAAACCGATTATGAAAAAGTACAGACTATCATTACCCATTGTAATCTTATGCTGTTTTGTCATTACAAAGGTTTCAGCACAACAAAAGGCGGCTTCGATTGATAAGAAGATAGAAAATTTACTCTCTAAAATGACTCTTGAGGAGAAGGTTGGCCAGATGACTCAGGTGACCCTTCAGGTAGTTACCAAAACAAGAGGAACATCCACGACCCAACATGAGCTTGATCCAATAAAATTAGAGGAAGCCATCATAAAATATCATGTGGGTTCTATTTTAAATGTGTATGATGTTGCGCATACGGTTGACCATTGGCATAAAGTGATTACAGCCATTCAAGACCTTGCTACCAAAAAGACCCGTTTGGGAGTCCCAGTTATTTACGGAATTGATGCTATCCACGGTGCGAATTATACCCTTGAGGCAACCTTATTTCCCCAGAGTTTGGGCATGGCCGCTACCTGGAATCTTGATTTGTCTAAAAAAGAAGGCGAAATTACAGCTTTCGAAGTACGCGCTTCGGGAATCCCGTGGAATTTCAATCCTGTTTTAGGAGTAGGACGGAATCCTCTCTGGCCACGTCTTTGGGAAACGTATGGAGAAGATCCTCATTTGGTAAGTGTCATGGGCAAGGCCTATGTAAAGGGTCTTGAAGGGGATAACAATGATATTTCTGCGCCAGACAAAGTTGCTGCCTGTATGAAGCATTATCTTGGATATAGCGTGCCTCTTTCTGGAAAAGATCGAACACCAGCCTGGATTCCAAAGCGTATGTTGCGTGAAATCTTCCTTACACCCTTTAAAGGGGCAGTAGAGGCCGGAGTGCACACGGTTATGATTAATTCTTCCGATATCAATGGCATACCTGTACACTCTAGTTATCATCTGTTAACCGAAGTTCTTAGAAATCAACTAGGATTTAAGGGATTTACTGTGAGCGATTGGGCCGATATCATCAATTTGTATGAGCGCGATAAAATTGCTACTTCCAACAAGGAAGCAGTTCGAATGGCTGTGATGGCCGGTGTGGATATGAGTATGGTGCCATATGATTTTAGCTTTTACAATGATCTATTAGAACTTGTTAAGGAAGGCGAAGTTCCGGTTAGCAGAATCGATGAAGCGGTGGAGCGAATTTTGAGAGTAAAAATTGAGCTAGGACTTTTTGAGAATCCTTATCCTAATAAAAAAATGAAAAACAAAATGGGATCAAAGGAGTTTGCTGCTGTAGCTCTGCAAGTCGCGCGGGAATCCATAACCTTATTAAAGAACGAAAATGACCTGCTCCCACTGGCTAAAAATAAAAAGGTACTGGTAACCGGTCCTACAGCCACCTCACTAGTACCATTAAATGGAGGATGGACCTATACTTGGCAGGGAACAGAAGAAGCGCTTTATCCGAAAGATAAAAATACCATCCTGGAAGCCATCGAAGAAAAAGTTGGAAAGCAAAATTTGACTTATATACCTGGTACCAGTTTCGATAAGGAGATTGATATTCAATCAGTCGTTGAAGGTTCAAAAAATGCAGATGTAGCAATAGTTTGCCTTGGTGAAAATGCTTATTGTGAAACGCCTGGAAATATCAACGACTTAACTTTACCAAAGGCCCAACTCAAATTAGCCGAAGCTCTAGAACAAACTGGAATCCCCGTAGTATTGGTGTTGGTAGAAGGGCGCCCAAGAATCATTAACCGTATTGTCGATGACGCCGGAGCTATTCTGATGGCTTACCTACCAGGTAATGAAGGGGGACTGGCCGTGGCTGATGTATTGTTTGGTGATTTTAATCCGTGTGGGAAATTGCCAATTACTTATCCGCGCTATCATAACGCTCTTTACAGTTATGATCATAAATATAACGAAGTAAAAGGACCCAATAAATATGATCCACAATTTCCTTTTGGTCATGGCTTAAGTTACACCACATTTGAATATAGCAATCTGGTACTAGATAAAAAAAAGATAACAACGAGTCTCCCATTGACCGTTAAGGTTGATGTCAAGAATA
>SMTZ1_10001014_pt1 | contig 27655 bp, 21 predicted proteins | sample DeeMarSWOR136_30_FD_25667 | JGI IMG/M metagenome (IMG submission 25667)
GGCGGCATCCAGACCGTCTAAGAGAGAATGTCACACGAATTATTGCGTTAATATTAGTATTGACGCAATAATTCTTGTCCGTTCTCCCTTAGGCGGCTTCAGGCCGCACTGAGATATCACCTTATTTACTGTGTTTACATTGGAAACGGAAGATCTTTTTCCCAACTAGCAGAGCATACAGCTGCAGGTCGCTTCGAGGAAAAAGAAATGAGCGACGGCCCGATCTAAGAATCGGTATTCAAAGAAACGTCTCTTATTCTTTGCTCTTGATTCTGTTCTTGATTTCCTCAAGCTCATCCTGGAGCCATGTTTTCATTTCAGGGAGGAGCCGATTGATGATTCTTTTCTCTGCTTCAGAGGTTTCCGTCCTGACCAGCGTTCTGATCTTTTCCTCCTGACTCCCTGCTTCTCCTCCTTCGATCCAATCATCCAGGAAGGGCTCCTCGGGAAGGGTTTGGGGGTCATTTTTCTTCTCGATAAGGGCTCGCACACCCTTCTCCAATGTTCGCGAATCAAAGGGCAGTTGAAGGACGAGATTAAAATCCAGCTCCGACATTTTTTTCCCATCGAGTGGTTCGAAGAGGCCTTTAACCAAAACGAGAGATGTTTTATGGAATTGGGCCTGGCTTTGGAACTGCTTGGAAAAATCCCCTATACTCTTCGTGGATAGGGACTGGCTGAGGAAGACAACATCTGGATTGATCTCTCTAAGCTGAGCGAGGACTCCAGGGGCGTCTTGAAAAGGGTAAATTTCAAACTCGGATTCTGACAGAGCCATCCTGATGGCTTTTTCTACCGACCGGCCTAGGCCGACAACAACGACTCTAAAAGCCATTTTCTGCTTTCCTCTCCAAGAAAAGACTTCCCACTAATTATCATGTTTTCTTGACAGCTGTCAACGCAGACTGTCATCAGGGATTCCTGATGAATTTCCCTGCGAGTGTATTTAGCTTAACGAGCTCTTGTGAAAATCTATTTAATTATTTCTTCTTCTGGACGGGGAAGGGTTCATGCTCCGGCCATGGCCTGGGGTCTTCTTTGATTTTCTTCAGTAGGACTTCGACTTCCTTCATCAGTTGGGCATCATAGCCCCGAGCCACTTCTTCCGAACTGAGGTCAACGACAATATCGGGTTTGACCCCGACATTTTCGACTACCCACTTCCCTTTCGTGTCGTAGATACGATAATCGGGCGCCGTCAGGACTCCGCCATCAATCAGGGGAATGGACATAGAGACTCCGACCAGACCGCCCCAGGTCCGGGTTCCGATCACCGGGCCCATTCCCGATATCTGGAATTCCCAGGGAAGCATGTCTCCTCCCGAACCAGCCTGACGGTTGGTCAAGCAGACCAGGTGAGCCGTGGTAACAACAGCAGGAGTTGTCTGGTCGTGGGAGTAGCGTCGTGTCCAGTAGGCAAGGAGGGGCTTCCTCAACCGCTGGAGGAAGATATCCGGGTCTAGACCGCCGCCGTTAAAGCGTCCGTCAATGATCAAGCCTTTTTTTCTCGTCTGGGCATAGAAATATTTCGGGAATTCCATGGCAGATCCAACGTACGTATCTGGAAGGTGGAGGTAACCGATCTTCCCATCAGAAGCCTCTTCGACGACTCTCCTGTTATGTTCTACCCAATCATGATACCGGAGGGCCCGCTCACTGGCTTGAGGCTTGACCATGAATTCTTTGGCTCCAGCAAGAGCCGGGCTGTCATTGACTAGGAGTGTCACCTGTTTTCCGGCCAGGTCAAGGAAATAGCTGTAGATGTTTTGTTCCGCTGTCACCTCTTTACCGTTAACCCGCAGCAGATAATCCCCCTCCTTAACTCCGAGACCTGGTTTGACAAGAGGAGGGATTATCTCCCGAGACCAATCGGGAACACGATAGATCCTCTTGAAGCGATAACGATTGTTGGTCCTGTCTATCTCCCAGTCGACGCCCAGAAGGCCCACATTTACCTGCTCCGGCCGTCGGAGCGGATCTCCCCCGTAGACATAAGTGTGAGAGGTGTTGAGCTCTCCGATCAACTCGCCGACGATGTATTGAATATCCTGACGGCAGGAGGCGTAATCAACCAGACGCCCGTATTTTTCCTTCATCGCTCTCCAGTCCAAGTCATGCATTCCGGGCTCATCATAAAAATCTCGTTCCATGCGCCAAGCTTCGTTGAATATCTGTTTCCATTCAGCCAAAGGATCTAGCCACATCTTCAGGCCCGACAGGTCGAGAGGTTCTCCCTTTGAATCCTTGGCCGTGGCCTCGATAATCCCGATTGTGTCTCCTTTCCTGTAGACGATGTGGGAACCGTCTGCAGACAGTTTGTAGCCGTCGATTCCCTCGATCACAGTCCTTTCTTCTCGGTCCTTAAAGGAGAAGGCATGAAGGGGGCGCGGTCCCGGCGACCGGAATTCGAACCTGTTGAAATCCCCCTCATCAGCGTTCAGATAGAAGACTGATGAAGCATTGACCATCAGGCTGCGGAAGTTGCCCCGGGGAAGAGGTAAGGCTTCGATCCTCTCGGCCAGACCCTCAAAATCGATGATGACCTCGGCTGGGGCCTCTTGTTCTGCCTTTTCTTCTTTTTCTCCTTCCTTTGCTATCTCGATGCCTTCTTCATCACTCTGAAGAGGAAAAAGAGGCTTCCCCTCTTTTCTCAAAGTTAGACAATAGATACCAGCTACCTTTTTGTAGACCATCTCCCATTCAAAATCGCAGAAGGTGGGATCGAACCGGCGGTTCGAGAGGAAGAACAGATATTGTCCATCCATGGAGAAGACCGGCCCGAAATCATTGAAGAGGCCGTGGCTCACGCAACGAGACTCTCCTCTCTCTAAAGAATAGATGTAGACCTTGTAAACAAGGTCTTTATCCATCTTCGAATAGGCAAGGAACCGGCTGTCTGGGGACCAGGCAAAGTCATAGATAGGTTTTACATCCAGGGAGACGTCTACATTCTCGTAGTCAGCCTTGTCCACCTCAGTGATATTCTTTGTCGCTTAATCCAGGTAGAAACAGCGGAGGGTGTGGCGGTAGCCATTCTCGTGTTGGGTCAGACGAACAGCTTCAGTTCTGCCCATCGAATCAACGACGTATATCTCATACTCACCACTCTGATCCGAAAGATAAGCAACCTTTTTCCCATCTAGAGACCAGACAGCGTCTTTGTCTCTCGCCCCTGGATTATTGGTCAGGTTGCGGGTGGGACCATCCTTTCCGGGAACCGTAAACACTTCGCCTCTAGCAACAATCAGGGCCCGCTTGCCTGACGGCGAGCAGTCAATACCCTGGATGAACCCGTCGACTTTCCTGAAGTGAGGACGGACTTCTGGGGTATCAGTCCGTATCTCCACCGGAATTGGTTTGGACTCTTTGGAGTCGACATCGAGCAGCCAGAGCATCCCGCCTAGTTCATAGACGATTTTCCTGATCCCCTGGCTGGGACGCCGAACATCATAGTCGGTATGGTGAGTGATCTGCTCGATCTTTTCGTCTGTCGTGTCATAAGAATAGATGTTTAAGACACCATCCCTGTCTGAGCTGAAGTAAATTTTGTCTTTAATCCACATCGGAATCCGGTCGGTTCCCGTTGGAGAGATCAGGAAGAGGTGGTCAAACCGGCTAAAACTGTGGCGGTCGGACCGAAAAAGAATTTTATTCTTAAGAGGATGCCAACCGACTACCTCGTCGTATCCAGGATGAAAAGTGACCCGGGTGATATTCCCTCCATGGGTACTCATCACATACACATCGGCATTCCCATCGTACTCGCCGGTGAAGGCAATCAGATTCCCGTCAGGGGAAAACTTAGGGAACCTCTCCTGGCCGTCGTGGATCGTCAGCCGGGCTGCGAGCCCCCCTTCCGTCGAGACTTTCCAGATGTCCTCGCCGTAAATAAACACAACCGTATCTTTATGGACATCGGGGAACCTCATGAGCGGCCTCTTTTCTGCCGAAATAGCTCTTGTTGCCCCTGAGATCAAGGATACCAGGAACAAAACAGTGACCAACACCCTTGGGTAAACCCGTCTTGATGCCGATGACCTAATCCATAATGTTTTCATGATGGCCTCCTAAAAGAAATATGCGGATGTATAATAAATTTTTTTTTAAAAGTCAGTGTGCTTCTGTTTGCTTCTCTTTTGGAATCGTTTTGGATTTTTTTGGGGAAAAAGCTTTATATCACGGAAAAAATTGACATGTCAAACTGGTGTCATTTTGAGCTAGATAACGAAGGAATCCGTGGGCGCTTTTTCTGCTGCTGAGAAAAAATTCCGGGATTTCTGTTTATCAAGACATGTCTCTACCCCACTCGACGTTTGACGAGGTTTGTGTTATACAGCCCTTTTTCCGATGACAGTCCGAACAGAAAGCATTCAGGTGAGATGTCCTGAAGAGAAGGCCTTGTTTATCAGGCCCGATTATTGTCTTTCTTAATTCGGTGATTTGGCGATTTAAAATTCTATGGTAAAGACACCAGCGTCATTAAAAAAGATGAGCCTGTTCTCTTTTTGGGATTGGGTCGGGGAGCATTTTCCAACCCTTTCCGGGGCTCCATCCACTCAGTACTATTTTTATTGCGAAAAAGTTCTCTTTCAAACATATTTTCCTCAACTCGAAAGGAAAAAAGTGTTAAAAACAGATCTTTGGGATGAAGCAAAAAATTCCCGGATCCTACAGTGGGTTGAAGCACAGGGGGCTGAAGTCTACGGACTGGACGTCTCTTATCAGATAACGAAAGAGGCTAAAGACAATTTCAGAGAAGGCTTTTCAGGAGGATTTATCGTTTCCGATCTGCGCCGCATAGCCTATGATGATGAATCCTTCCACCTCATCTACAGTATGGGGACAATCGAACACTTCCCTGAGTATATTCAAGCCCTTAAAGAGTGCTATCGAGTTTTACGGAGGGGGGGATACGCCTTTATCGGAGTTCCTAATAAACATGATCCCTTCCTTCGCCCCCTTCTGGTCTGGGTTATGAGCACCATGAACATGTATGCCTACGGGTATGAAAAATCGTTCAGCCGGCGAGCGCTCGAGCGCATACTCCAGGATGTGGGTTTCCGGGTCCTGGATACCAGTGGCATCCTTTTTATGCCTGGAATCTTACGAATCTTTGATCTTTATCTTCATGTCAACTGGCCAAAGGCCACGGTGCTGACGAAACCTCTGATCTCGCCTTTTCGCTTCTTCTTCAGGAAATTCCCCTCCCTGCGGCGTCACGGATACCTTATCACCTCTGTCGTCCAAAAGCCATCATCATCGTCCGCTTGACTGCTCCAGGTTCAGACGAAAAAGGTCAGACCTTATCGAGGCGGCATTTTCGGTAGCTGATTTATCTTCTTGAATTCAAAGATCCGTTCGGCGGTACAAACGCATCAACCCCCTCCTGGAAGACGTGTGAACAAGAGTGTACCCCTCGTCGAGCTGTCTGAAGATGTCCTTCACTTCTTCATCAGCCAGCTCTGCTATCTCCATTCCCCAGATAAGCACATAATCGACATCCTTGCCCGTCCGCTCCTTATAGGTGAGGAAATCGACTCGAGGAGGCTCGGCTTCAATCTGACCTATATAACGGTAAGGATTGAGATGAGGGCGGAAGACCATAGGAAAATTCCTCCTAACAGCCTCATAATTCGCTAGATCAACGATATTCCTTTGGATCACGATGTAGCCAGAGGCATGAAGAAAAGGTTTGACCTCCAGGGAGAGAGAATCCCCGGATGGTGTTCTTCCATGATGGGAGAAAGAGAGAGGCAAGAGGGTCGTGTTCGCCTTTATGAGGAACATCCCTGAGAGGTACTCATCAAGATAATCGTTAAGCTCTGCATACTTTGCCGTGTGCATGCCCAGGAAGACTAAGGATATAATGACCGCGACGACCGGAATCACACGCCGCACTGTACGTTTGAATGTCTGCCCCCCGAACCAAAGCAGAAGGATGAAATAAGGGAAGAGGCTAACTCTGGTGTTTATACTTCCACCCCGGGCCACGGTTTCTGGAGTCAAGATAAATACGAGACCATAGACAAAAGCCAGGAAGAGTAGCTCGTCCCAACGGTTCCATCGACGATTTTTGACCTTGTTCAGCAGCACGACACCCAAAACGACAACGAACAGACAAACAAAAGCTACCGTGAGGATCATTTCCTTCTTATCGAAGGAGACGAGTGCGTACAGAGTGAAGAAACGCTTGACAAGAACGCCGGCCGTATACCTGGTGGTGGTGACTTCTCTCACTCGAGAAAGGAGAGGAGAGAAAAACAACAAAGCTAGGCTGAGGGCTGGGAGTGCGGCAAAAAATGTCGGAAGCGCCCTTTTTTTTAATATCTCGCAAAATGATGAAAATCGTAGCTTTCTGTCAGTCCCGTCCTGAAAAAAGCTCAGCGTGATCTGGAATATGATCAGGGAAGCGATTCCTACAACGATCATGACTAGAGAGACGACATGGAGAAAGTAAATCAGCAAGAAAAGAAAAGACAGGGTTATAATCTTTCTTTTTGAAAGCTGCTCTCTGGTTTTTAGCCAATAGCCTATGACGAAGAAAAAGGCCGCCAGACTGTAGAAAAAGCCGGAAAAGCCCCGGTTGAACATGGAATTAAAGACGAAGGGGAAGGCCATTAACGCCAGGAAGCCTGCGTCGGGGCTGATCACCCGGAGGGCATACCGGACCGCAAGGGGGAAGAGAACAATATAGCCACTTAGCAGGATTTTTTCCATAAGAAGCGGTGGGAAGAAGTGCATGAATCCTGTCAGGATAAGATGGATAAACCACGTAGGCACGACCCTCTGGTTGACTAGATAAAATTGACGAAAGATGGGGACTTCTTGATCATGGTAATGACGGTGAATATAGGCATTAGACAGATGATTAGGCCCGTCCTGTGAGGGGCAAAATCGGAAGGCCCAAATGGGGATGAGATGCACCAGGATGAGGATAAGAAACAGGAAGAATTCCCATCGCTCCTTTCTCGTTTTGGAGTTCTTGATCAACGGAAAAGACCCCTAGTTACAACAATCTGATTCATCCTGTACCTCTTCTAGCATGATTCTGACCTGAGACAAATTCCACCTATCCTTCTTCACTATCATATGCCGTGCCGATTTTGCCGCATTGAAAAGACCCTAATTCTGTTAGAGGGATTCCCAGGATCTCACAGAGGACATATTCATTATCATCACCGAGACAAGGCCCCCGCCAGAACACATCCCCGTTCTCGCCGGACACCTTAAAGGGAATTCCCGGAAAGCGCAACCCTCCTTTCCCCGCCTCTTTTTCGGTTCTTATGAATTGTCTTTGGTTGATATGGGGATCAGAGCAGACCTCCTTAACGTTCAAAACAGCCCCCGCCGCAATCCCCGCTTCTTGAAGACACTGCATCGCCTGATAATGAGTGTTTTTGATCGTCCAGTTTTCAATAAGAATATCGAGCTGATTGAGACTTTTAAGCCTGCTTTCTGTGTTGCAGAATCTTTCATCATTTTTCCATTCCGGATGTTTTACTGAAGCACAAAATTTTTCCCACTCCTCATCAGTCCTCACGGCAATGACGACCCATTTATCATCTCCTCGGCATCGATAACAGCCATACGGAGCGAAAGAGGGATGGTGGTTGCCGATGGGCAGGGTTTGATTCCCATTCATCTCATATTCTAAAAGATGTTCTCCTATGAGCGCTGTCAAAACACTTTCCAGCTGAGACAAATCCACCCATTGGCCCTTTCCTGTTCTTTGTCGATAGAAGAGGGCTGTCATGACTGCGCTTGCCCCTTGCAAGCCAACGAACATATCCAATTCTTTCAAGCGCCTGGGCCTCTCACCTTTGCCGTAGGATGTCAAACTTTGCAATCCACTCACCGCTTCCAAGCTCGCTCCATAAGCAGGACATGATTTTTCTGGGCCGGTTGATCCGAATCCCGGCATGGAGACGAGAATGATTTCGGGATTGATGTGTTTGAGGTGATTATAGTCCAACCCGAGACTGGCCATGAAGCCAGCTCGAAAATTTTCTATGACTACATCAGAGACCTTGATAAGTTCTTCAAACACTTTTTTTGCGCGTGATTCCTTCAGGTCCAAAGTGATCGATCTTTTATTCCGGTCTAGCTGAAGATGGTGAGGCGTGAGATTGTACAATCGGAATCTTTTTAGCCAGCCTCGAGTCGAATCCATCCTCTGACAATACTCTATTTTTATGACTTCTGCGCCCCAATCTGCTAGGAGACGAGCCGCATGAGGGCCAGACCAAACATGGGTTAGATCAAGGAGGCGGACACGGTTTAGAGGCAGCCCATTCGAAGGCCTGTTTCTCCTGACTCTTTTACGAAGACGTAATTTATCCTTAACAACACGAATCAAAAAAAGAAGCGTCTTCTTGACTTTAGAGAAATTCTTCAAATGATCCCTCTTTCAGCCATCGAGATGAACTCGTCCTTGGAATATCCTAAATCCCCACAGTAAACGGACTCGTTATGCTCCCCAAGAAGTGGAGCCCTTCTCGACTGCCACGGCGTCTGAGAAGGACGGAAAGGAGCTCCACAGTACATATGCTTTCCGACGACGGGATGCTCAACCTGGGTGAAATACTGCCGTGCCTGAAGCTGGGGGGAGACAAGGACCTCTTTTAAACTCGCTACATAGCCAAAGGCCAATCCCTTCGAATGGCCTGCGTGATAAATATCCTGTCTAGCATGCATGTCTAACCAAGGCTTCAGTATGGCTTCGATCCTGTATCTTCGCCTTATCCGGTCCTTCATCCGCCGGTATTTTCTATCAGCCAACTCTGGATTCCCCACAACAGCGGCAATCCGAGGCCAATGCCGCACCGGCGCTCCCACGATAACGGCATATCCATCCCGACAAGGATAGGCCTGCCAAGGACACAAGGGATGTCGGTCTGAGTTCCTCTTCGGTATGGCCCCTGTCGCTAGGTAGTCCATGATGGTTAATTGGCGCAGGTCCAGAGCGCATTCCTGAATAGATACATCTATGAACTGCCCTTGACCGGTCAACTCTCTTTTGTACAGCGCCATTAAGGTCGCGGCATAAGCTGTCTGACCAGCTGCATATTGGGTTATGGCCGGCCCTGCGGCAAGGGGAGCGCGATCGGCATCCCCTGTCAAAAACATCAACCCGCTCATGGCATATTCGACGATCTCCTCTGCTTTATAATCTTTATAAGGACCGGTTTGGCCAAAATTGCTGATGCTGGTCATGATGATTTTGGGATTCCACTGCTTTATAATCTCATAAGCAAGGCCCAAATTCAGCCTCACTTTCGGAGGAAAATTTTCTATTAAGACGTCTGCATCCTTCAGCAATCTTTTAAAGATGGCCAGGCCCGCACTTGTTTTGAGGTTTAAGGTGATGCTTTTCTTTCCTGTGTTTAAATACAAGAAGGGAATACTTCTTTCCAATCCCTGTTCATTCGCATAGAAAGGTCCCCTGCTGCGCATCCCATCACCTGTATCTGGGCGTTCAACCTTGATGACCTCAGCCCCGAACCCAGACATTAATTTCGTACAGTACGGCCCAGCTATGAACTGGGTCAAATCAATGACCTTGACCTGCGTAAGTGCTGATTCATTCATTGTCTGCTTCAGATTCTCATCCTGCATTCCATCCAAACCTGACGAATCTAGGGGTCAATAACCTAACGAGTCAAAGAGAGTGTCTTGTATTACAGAATTGAGATACTCAATGTCGGATTTCTCCAGGTAATCAAGATAGCCTCCAACGCAGCCCCTTCTCATTTTGTAACTCTCTCTGTCACGAATATCCCAAGTTTGCAGGGCTCCGGCCACGCCTCGATCTCTCTGCTTAAGCTCAAAAGAGTTTTTGAGTTCCACTTCATACATATGATCAAATTCACCCACCGCTATAGCTCTCTCCAGGATTTCATTCGGTACTCATATCTCCATGAAATTTAACAATTTTTTGAACTCACACTTCACGTTTTGATGCAAATCTTCATATCTGATAAGGAAAACATTTCTTGAATTTTTTCGGGCGTTCTCAACCCTATTCATGAAAATAAGAAGGTTCTGGAGATAGGCGGACCTGACAAATGTAGAAAGATTCATCCCAGAGACCGGATGTTTTACGGTTCGCTTGGAAAGTTGAAAATAATACGAAACCAGGATATCCCTAGGGTCTCTCACCAAGATGATATACTTCTTGTTCCTGCTGAATCTAATTTTTCTTCTCGGATTCAGGTAGTAAAGGCGATCCGAATCCAGGTGGCTGAATATTATTTTCGGAATGTTCTGATTGTGTTTTGATTTCTCAAGGAATTCATACGCTGTCGTCCAAAGGTTTTTAAGAACGCCTCCTTCAAGGCCGTATTGGAGATTAAATATTTCATTCAACATAACCCGGAGCCAAGTCCGGCCTGCCTTCGGATGGGATATAAAGATGATGTCTGATTTCAGGGGAAGGTAGTATAAAGCCCTTAAGAAGTCAAAAGCATCTGTCAAGAGAGGAAAGAAGGTTCGGATGGGAGCCCCGATGATATTTTCAAGCCTCTCTTTGATCATAAAAGTTACCTGTAGCAGAGAAGTCCTTCTGTTATTTCTGATCCTGCAGAACATGTCTTATCTTCCCCGTCTCCGTCGCTTCAGGAAATTGGCGCTCAACGGATAAATATCCTGCGCTGCCCCATTGAAGCCCCATAACCCGCTCTGCCCCAGGCCCAAGACTTATCCTCTCCAGAAAAGCCTCCTTCAGCGCTTGGATATCGAGGGGGCCTACTGAGGGACTCACCTTCAGGATGAGTTGAGGATGTCCTTCGCCTGTCTCCCTCTCCACTAATTGATAGTCGATAGGAGATCCGCCAAAACGAGATGGCAAGATTTCTTCCAAGATCGGGATGATTTCTGAGTCTAGAAATGTCATCCCGCCGCAAGTCAGCTTCTCGAAACTCCTGATCCATTTAAGATGAGTCGTCCAGCCGAATCTCTCCAACGGACATCCGCATGACCTTTGTTCAATCTCGGCTTGATCACCGAAAGAGACATTCAGCAAAATGAAGGGTGCCTTCGGCAGCAAAGAGGTGACGAGAAGAGCATGGAAGGGAAGGCCGCTGTGGGCTCCATCTTTTTCCGCCTGAATCACTGCATGGAGATCATGATAGAGATGAAGGTCATCAGGAGCACGCGGTTTCAGACAGCCATAACCGAAATTGCCACTCTCGATAGCGCCATAACGCGGGATGACGGCGACGTTTTTTTCAGAAATTGCAGCCAAACGTTTTCTAGTGAGCGGTTCACCACCTACCGAGAATTGGGAGCCAGAGATATCTATCCCTGATATTGACACAGCCTGGCACAGGCGCAGGGCAGGGCTGACAAAAGTGACAAGATGAGGGATTTTCCCTTGCTTAAGGCTCCCTTCAATCCAACGGCCGATGGGGAGAGGATCCTCTAGGGAAACATGTCTAGGGAATGGCAGCGGAATCCCGACGACAGCACTCATCCAACGCATGAGTCGCGCACTCCAAAGATATCTGGGGTGCAGGCCAGGAGCCTTCAAGTCTACCTGTGAAAACCAATGACCTGGGGGAGTTCCAGAACCCGTAAGCTCGAGTATTCGAACGATATCCGTGTGTCCGGGAACACCCCAGACTGCGTGATCCCATCCTAAGCCTCCCCGCCCATTAAGAGCCAGACAATGATTCACTATCCGCTGCTTAACAAACTCAAAGTCAATAGGCACTGGAGTCCTCCGCCCTCCACTGCCGCTGGTATAGGCCAAGAAATGGGGGATTGCCAAAGGATTACGAAAAAGCTCAGGCCCCACTTCAAATGTCATACTCTCACGGACAACTGCCTGTCGGCCCTTAAACTCATTCACCGTTAAATAGACGCCGCTGCGGAACAAAACTCGAAGGGCTCCCTCTAGGCCTTCCTTACTGACCAGTCTCTCGAAGTCCTTAAATTCGCAGCCCGCGTGGCTCAATAATCTTCTATACGGACTTTTCGAATTCTCATAAACACCTCTTCGTATGAGCTTGAGGAAGTTGGGCTCTCGATGTTCTAAACGATAGCGGAGAATGTCTTCAGCTGTTCTAGGGCTCAGCGGTCTAAAGAGGAAGGGAGGCAATTTTCGGACAAACCGTATCCCCTCTAAGACATCAGAAATCGTCATTAAGCGACTGAACCGATTTCTCATCTGTAAGTTAAGAACATTCGAGCTAAATCCAGCTAGTTATTCTGTTATTTATCCCATATTGTTGCTGATTCATAGGAACCAACTGGCTGTTTCTTGTTAAATTTGGTCCATCTGGATTATGGTCCACATTTATTCCGAGCCCAGTGAGTTTGCCCCTAGTACTCGACGACGATTGAACCTTCTCCCAACAGGTTTTGGATATTCTTGGTTAATTCTTCAGAGGGGAAAACACCTTGAATTTCCACAGACTGGACCAACATCCGGTAAGAATGGGGGGTTTCGAGCTCGAACAGCACCGGACATCCACCCTGATTTTTTTCAAGAATCTCCTTTAAATCTTCAAAAACAGATTCTTCTATTCCCGGGAGAAAAATCCTTAGCACCACCTTCTTCGCCTGTCTCTGAAAAGCCTCTTGGAGGGGCATGATCTGAACCAGATGGATTCGCTTGTTCTCTCCTTCTCCCAGAAACCGGCCTTTGATCCAAACTAAGACATCCTCTCTGAGAAACTCATAATATTTCCGGTAGCTGTCGGGAAAGGCGACAACCTCGATCCGCCCGCTGAGGTCCTCCAGGATGAAGGTGGCCATCCGCTCGTCTTTTTTGGTCTTGAGGGGCTTCAGCGAAGAGATGATCCCAGCGACTCTGATCTCATTGTCAAAGTCTTTTTCCTCATCCAGCTGGTTTATGGAATGAGAGACCAGCCGCTTCAGCTGATTCCCGAATTGAGCCAGAGGATGACTGGTGATGTAAAAGCCGAGAGCGTCCTTCTCATAAGAAAGAAAAAGGCTCTCATCCCACTCGCGCATTGTCTTTATCTCCGCGGGCACATCGGGCAGTCCGATCTTTCCGCGGCCGAACAGAAGATTCTGTCGTGAAGACCTGGTTTTTTGGGCGTCATGGGCGTACTCGATCATTTTATCCACGAGGTGAAAGAGTTGAGACCGCTTCCATTCCAGAGAATCAAAGGCTCCGGCCTTGATCAGGCTTTCAATCACCTTCCGATTGACGATTTTAGGGTCGACATCTTGAAAGATATCAAATGGAGAGCGGAACAATCCCTTTTGTTGCCTTGTCCTCAGGATGGCTCGGACAGCTCCTTCACCGACGTTTTTGATGGCAGAGAATCCGAAACGGATGTTCCCGTCGGAAACGGTAAAATTGAAATCGCTCTGGTTAATGTCCGGAGGAAGGACCTCGATCCCCATCTCTTTACACTCATTGATATACTTGACGACTTGAGAGGTCGCTCCTCTCTCCGCTTCTGATGTCAGGAGAGCGGCCAGAAAATAGAGGGGAAAATGCGCTTTCAGGTAAGCCGTCCTGTAGGCTAAGTAGGCGTAAGCCGCACTGTGAGATTTATTGAATCCATAGCCGGCAAACTCCTTGATCTGATCGAAGATTTTGGTGGCCTTGGCTGTGCTGATTCCCTTCTTCCTCGCTCCCTGGATGAATCGTTGCCTCTGAGCTTTCATCATGGCGGTCTCTTTCTTTCCCATCGCCTTACGCAGGATGTCTGCCTCTGCCAGAGAAAACCCGGCCAGTTCCGTGGCAATCTGCATCACCTGTTCTTGGTAAACGATGATCCCTTTTGTCTCCTTCAAGATGGGTTCCAGTTCAGGGAACTCGTAGCTGACACGTTCAGGATGGTTCTTGCGTTTGATGAATTCATCGGTCATGCCGCTTTTCAAGGGCCCTGGTCGATACAGGGCGTTCAAGGCGATCAAATCTCGGAAGCTCTCGGGCTTGAAATTCCGGAGCAGGTCTTTCATCCCCGGGCTTTCAAACTGGAAGACGCCATCCGTGTTCCCGGATTGGAAGACCTCGAAGGTTTTTTCATCATCGAGGGGGATGCTCTCCAGGTCGAGTGTTGTCTCGTTATCCTTTTTGACGTGCTCAATGGTGTCCTGAATCACGGTCAGGTTGCGAAGGCCCAACAGATCCATCTTGAGCAGACCTAAAGCTTCAATATCCTTCATCGGAAATTGGGTTGTGATCTCGCCTTTGACTGATTGGTAAAGAGGCATAAACTCGACTAATGGTCTTGGAGTGATGACGATCCCGGCTGCATGGATAGAGGGATGACGGATCTGCCCTTCTAACTTCTGGGCAATAGAGATAAGATGAGCAATTTTGGTGTTCTTGTCGCGCAATTCTCGGAGTTGAGGGATATTCTTCAACGCCCCCTCGATGTTCGCGTCTGGACCGAAGGGCGGAATCATTTTGGCTATCCGGTCCACTTCAGGAAGCGGCACTTCCAAAGCTCTCCCGACATCTCTGACAGCCGCCCGAGCGGCCATAGTCCCAAACGTGATGATTTGGCACACGTTCTCCCGTCCGTATTTTTGGGTCACGTACTCCAGGATTTCATCCCTCCGCCTTCCACAAAAATCGATGTCGATATCCGGGAGACTGATCCTCTCCGGGTTCAAGAACCGTTCAAACAGCAGATGATACTGGAGGGGATCGATATCGGTTATGCCCAAGCTGTAAGCCAGAAGACTCCCTGCTGCCGAGCCTCTCCCCGGCCCGACAGGAATCTTTTTTTCCTTGGCCATCCGGATGAGATCCCAAACAATCAAAAAGTACCCCTCGAATCCCATTTCTTTGATCAGACGGATCTCTTTCTCCAGTCTCTCTTCGTATTCATGAGGCTCAGGAATATCTCCATCTTCGCCTTTACTCTGGACGAGTTCCATCCGACTCCGAAAGCCTTGTTTGACAACCTGATCAAAGTAATCACTCAAGGAACTGCCTTCCGGTGGCTTGAATTGAGGAAGGAAATGGCCTGAAGAGGGAAAATCAAAGTTACAGCGGGAGGCAATCTCGACCGTGTTCTTGATAGCTTCTGGAACATCTTCGAAGAGAGCCATCATTTCGGCACTCGACTTAAAATAGAATTCGTTCGAACTAAACCGGATCCGATCTTGGTCTGTGACCTTCCTGTTGGTCTGGATGCACAGGAGAATATCGTGGGTTTCCGCATCCTCCTTATTCAAATAATGACAGTCGTTGGTGGCCACGAGGGGAAGGTTTAGTCTGCGGGCGAGGCTTACTAAACCGGGATTGACCTCTTTTTCCTCCTTCAGCCCGTGGTCTTGGAGTTCAAGATAAAAACTCCCCTTCTCGAATAGAGAGGCATACTCTAAGGCCACCCTCTCAGCCTTTTCTTCCTCTCCTAATCTCAAGAAATAGCTGATTTCACCTTTTATACATCCGGAAAGACCGATGAGTCCTTCGCTGTGCCGAGCGAGGAGTTCTTTATCAATACGAGGCCTGTAATAAAATCCTTCCAAGTAGGCCTGAGTTATGAGCTGGCAGAGGTTGCTGTAGCCCTTCTCATCTTTAACGATGAAAATCAGATGAAAATGGCCAGGCCTTCCCTTTTCCGGTTTTTTCTCCAGCCGACTTCCCGGTGCAACATAGACTTCACACCCTAAAATTGGTTTTATCCCCTTTTCCTTGGCCTTCCTGAAAAAACTGACCGCCCCGAAGATATTTCCGTGATCGGTCAGCGCTAGAGCTGGCATCTTATTCTTCCAGGCTGCATCAACCAGAGCGTCGATCGCCAAGGCTCCATCCAGAATGCTGTATTCCGAATGGCAGTGAAGGTGAATATATGAAGGATTCATTTCCTAATCTCAAAAAAATAAAACTATCCTGTTTTTCTCCAAAGAGCTCATTCCCACTCGATCGTTCCCGGGGGCTTGGTGGTGATATCATAAACGACCCGATTCACACCTTCCACTTCGTTGACGATTCGATTTGATATCCGAGCCAAAAGCTCAGGCCGCGCCGGAAACCAATCTGCTGTCATTCCGTCCACACTGCAGACAAGGCGGACGACGACCACACTCTGGTAGGTGCGTCGATCACCCATTACCCCCACAGACTTAACGGGCAGTAAAACGACAAAGGCTTGCCACAGTCTGTTATAGAGGCCAGAGCGTTTTACTTCTCGGAGGAGAACTGCATCGGCCTGCCGCAAAAGCTTGATTCTCCCGGGAGTGACGTCTCCCACGATCCTGACTGCCAAACCAGGGCCGGGGAAGGGATGCTGGGAAATAAAATCCCGTCCCACTCCCAATTCCTTGGCCAGCCTCCTGACTTCATCCTTGAAGAGTTCCCTGAGCGGCTCGATCAACTCGAATTTCAAGTGCAGAGGAAGGCCGCCCACGTTGTGATGGGATTTGATTCTGGAAGAGGGTCCTGTGATGGGGCTGCTCTCGATCACATCAGGATAGATGGTTCCCTGAGCTAGGAACTTAACGCCTCCCATCCTCTCTGCCTCCCTCTCAAAAGTTCGGATGAAGAGTTCACCGATGATTTTCCTCTTCCTCTCCGGGGAAGAAACCTTCTTGAGTTTTTCGAGAAACATCTGTGAGGCTTCCACACCGATGACTTTAAGGGCCAACCGCTCCTGGAATTTTCTGATCATCTCCCGGTATTGCCCGCTCCGTAAAAGCCCGTTGTCTACAAAAATGCAGAAGAGCTTATCCTTGATTGCCCTCTGGACAATCAGAGCGGTGACCAGAGAATCCACACCGCCGCTAAGGCCGCAGATGACCTTTTCCCGGCCGACCTGAGCCCGGATCTCAGCTGTCTTCCTCTCGATAAAGGCTTCCATGTTCCAGTCAAGTTTCAGCCCAGCTTGATTGAACAGGAAGCTCGAAAGAATTCTCATCCCCTGCTTGGTGTGGATGACTTCGGGATGGAACTGAACTCCGAAGAGCTTCTTTTCTCGCCACTCGATGACAGCGGAAGGGCAATTTGGCGTCCGCCCGGAGACGATAAAACCTTGCGGGAGGACCTCCACCCGATCCCCGTGACTCATCCAGACCTGCCCTCTGTCTTTCACCCTAAAAAGGAGACCCCTCCTATCCAAAATACGCAGCCGGGCCAGCCCATACTCTCTTTTCTGGGTGGGAGTCACTCTGCCTCCGAGGAGGTGGGCCATCAGCTGCAACCCGTAACAAATCCCCAGGATGGGAATGCCCCATTCGAAAATCTCAGCTGAGAGACGAGGCGCCTTTTTCTGGTAGACACTCTGCGGGCCGCCTGAGAGGATGATGGCCGCAGGCTTGTCCTTCTTCAACTTAGAGAGGGAAATATCAAACGGAGAAATCTCTGAGTAAACCCCTAGTTCCCTTACCTTCCGGGCAATAAGCTGAGTGTATTGAGACCCAAAATCGAGGACGAGGACTCTCTTCATGTTCCGATTTTAGCAGAGGCATTTTGGATTGTAAACGAAAAAGGGGATTGGCTCTCTTTTAAAAAGAGGGACAGGCACCTTTTCACGAAAAAAGGAGCCAGTCCCTGAAAAAAAGCCAATCCCCTTTTTCGCTGACATTGACTTCACTCACATAATTTCATATATTTTTCTCTAAAATGGACTGGGAAACGTTAGCGAAAGAATTGGCCTTGGTCACGGACTCTAAAATCATTCTTCTGGTGTTAGATGGTCTCGGCGACCTTCCCCAAAACAACAAGACGGCTCTGGAAGCGGCCCATACTCCCCATCTCGACCAGTTGGCTACGGAAAGTGTGTGCGGGCTGACAGATCCCGTCTTTATGGGCATCACTCCAGGGAGTGGGCCAGCCCATCTTGCTCTCTTCGGGTACGATCCGACCAAATACATTCTGGGCCGGGGAATCCTCGAGGCCTTGGGGATAGGGGTTGATGTCGGACAGGATGATCTTGTAGCAAGGGGAAATTTTGCTACACTCAAGGATGGCCTGATCGTCGACCGGAGAGCCGGCCGCATCTCTACCGCTCAAAATGAAGTCCTTTGTCAGAAGTTGAATGGGGCCTTGAAGAAGGGGGACAAGATAAAAATAACCACATACCCAGGTAAAGAGCATCGCTTTGTGGCCAAGATCAGCGGAGAGGGCCTCTCCGATGCTCTCTCGGACGCCGATCCTCAAAAAGATCACAAATCCATCGTCTTCCCCCAGCCTCTTTCCGAAGAGGCCGAGGCTTCAGCCGCGCTGGTCAGAGAATTCATGGAAGAAGCCACCACCATCCTCAGCGATTCAGCCCCGGCGAACACCATCCTGTTAAGAGGATTCTCCAAGCTTCCCTCCATCCCGACCATGACCCAACTTTACAGACTTAAGCCCGCCACTGTCGCCCAGTATCCGATGTACAAAGGGTTAGCCCAGCTCATCGGCATGACGATCCTCCAGCCCGGCGAGAATATTGAGGATCTCTTTGCGACTGCCGAGGCCAATTACACCTCTTACGATTTCTTCTACATCCACTTTAAAAAAACGGATGCCGCTGGGGAGGATGGAAATTTTGAAGGGAAAATAAAGGCCATCGAAGAGGTTGATCTGCTCCTCCCTCGGCTTATCGACCTTAAGCCGGAAGTGCTGGTCGTGACTTCGGACCACTCGACTCCATGCCTTCTAAAATCCCATTCCTGGCATCCTAACCCCTTCCTCCTTCACTCTCCCTCCGCTCTGCCAGACAAGGTCGCCCATTTTTCAGAGAGGGAATGCAGCCAAGGCTTTCTTGGCCGATTCCAGGCCGTCTATGCGATGCCTTTGATGCTCGCCCATGCAGGAAAGCTCAAGAAATTCGGAGCTTGAGAGGCGAGGGGCGATTGACACGGGCCAGCCCATTTTATAGAATTTATATAGAATTGATGTAAATTATAATGAACAATTTCAAGTCTGTGATCTGGCTTTTGATCGGAGTCCTCATCCTTCTCACTGGGTCTCTCTCTACAGGGAATGAAGATTCGAGAATAGAAATCTATGACCTGCGTTCCTACACCCATCCATCCCACACCCGGGTGGTCATCGATATCGGGAAGCTTCGAGAATACAGTTTCAACGAGCTCGGTCAACCAGATCGGATTTATATCGATATCTATCAGGCCAAACTGAATCCCATTCTCCACGGGAAAACCATCCTTGTCCAGAATTTATATCTCAACCAGATTCGAATTGCTCAAAAAACTCCCGCCACCGTCAGAGTTGTGGTTGACCTCGATTTTCTGAAGGTGAAACGCTACCATGTATTTCATCTCTTCGATCCCTTCCGGGTTGTTATCGATATCTACCCTAAGCCCGCGGATTCGGGACTGACCTCAGAAAGGACAACTCAACCACCCCAGCCATCCAAGTCTGGCTACAGCCTGGCCCGTCAACTGGGACTTGGCATTAAAAGAATTGTTATCGACCCCGGTCACGGAGGCGACGATCCCGGTTGTATCGGGAAAAAAGGACTCATGGAAAAACATGTTGTCCTTGACATTGCCCTCCGTCTGAAAAACCTCCTGGATCAAAAAAACGAGCTCGATGTCATTCTCACCAGAGAAACTGACATATATATTCCTTTAGAGAAGCGGACGGTCATCGCCAACCAGAAGCAGGCCGATCTCTACCTCTCCATCCATGCCAACGCCAGCCGTAATAAGCAGCGCTCTGGGGTCATGACGTTTTTTCTCAACTTCAGCCATGATCCTTCGGTGACAGAGATCGCGGCTCGAGAAAACGCCACCTCCACAAAAAATATCAGCGAAATGACAGAGATCATCAAAAAAATCGTCCAGAATAGTAAAATCAATGAATCCCAAGACCTGGCGGAAAAAATCCAGAGTCATCTGGTGAAATCCCTCTCCCAAAAATACAAGAACATTACCAGCCTGGGTGTTAAAGGCGCCCCCTTCTGGGTGCTTATAGGAGTCGAGGATGTTCCCTCGATTCTGGTGGAGGTATCCTACCTCAGCAACCTCCAAGAGGAATCGAGGTTGAAAACACCCCAGTACCGCCAACAGATTGCCCAAGGATTGTATGAAGGGATCATGGACTACATGCATTCTTTAGGAAAAGGATAAAAATCGATGAAAAGAAGAGATTTTATAAAAGATGTGACCATCGGAGGCTTCCTTTTCAGCTTCAATCCTTCTCTTTTGGCTGAGGCGAATGGCCCTCCAGATCTTACCCTCGTCCAGGGTGAATCTCCTGCTCAGATCACAAAGGAGGCCATTTCCCTTTTGGGTGGAATGCAGCGCTTCGTGTCCAAGGGAGATGTCGTGCTGGTGAAACCGAATATCGGTTGGGACAGGACTCCTGAACAGGCGGCCTGTACGAACCCCGAGGTCGTGGCGGCCCTTGTCACGCTCTGCTTGGAAAGCGGGGCCAAAGAAGTCAAGGTTATGGACAATCCCTGCAATCCTGCCCGCCGGACCTACGCCCGCTCGGGGATTTCTGCCGCGGCAAAAAAAGCAGGAGCCAATGTTCTGTTGCCGAACAACCACCGCCTGAAAAAAATATCCCTTAAAGGCGAATGGCTGAAAGAATGGGAAGTCTATACTGACTTTGTCGAAGCCGACAAGGTCATCAACGCTCCCATCGCCAAAACGCACAGTCTCTCCCGGCTGACTCTGGGAATGAAAAATTGGTTGGGAGCTATCGGTGGAAACCGGAATCAACTGCACCAAAAAATCGACCAGGCCATGATTGACCTCTCGGCCTTCTTCAAGCCTTGTTTGACTGTGCTCGACGGCTACCGGATCCTCATCAGGAACGGTCCTCAGGGAGGACGCCTTTCCGACACTGAACTTCACCAGACCGTGGTCGCTGGAATTGATTACGTGGCTGTGGACAGCCTGGGAGCGACTTTTTTCGGTCTCGGCCCCCAAGACCTTCGTTTTCTCCAGCTGGCCAAACAGAAAGGATACGGAGAATCTGATCTGGAGCAGCTCAAGATTGAAAAAAGAAAGATCTAAGAAGTACCGCCTCATCCAAGCCTTCCGAATCTTAGTCCAGACGGCTTTCTTCGCCCTCTTTATCTATTTCCTGCTGATGACTCGATTCCCAGGAGAAGACTACATCGGACGCGTCGAGATATTCTTCCATTTCGATCCGCTTTTGGCTCTGGCCACGCTCATTGCCTCCCGCGAAGTCTTCTTTTCCTTTATTCTGGCCGTGGTCACCATCGGCCTGACCTTCGTTCTGGGGAGAGTGGTCTGCGGCTGGATTTGCCCTCTGGGGGCTGTCCATCAATTCTTCTCTTTCATTTTTAAAAAATCTAAACTTCTCCTGCCGAAGAAAAGGGACCCCGGCCCCTTGGCCTGGAAGTACTATCTTTTGATTTTCATCCTTGCCGGCAGCCTCTTCACGCTGGATCTGGTCGGCATTCTGGACCCCCTCTCTCTCCTCTATCGATCCTTCGCCGTCAGCCTCCTCCCCGTCCTCAGCCATGTCTCGACGGCTTTTGTCTCCCTCCTCTACCAGGTCAACCTTTCCTCTCTGGGAGATATTATCGTCCAGTTTTTTGGAAAATTAGCAATCAACGCTACGTTCAGACAAGGATTCTTCATCGGGATTTTGTTCGTCGGTCTCGTTCTTCTCAACATCAAGAGGGAACGATACTGGTGCCGATATCTCTGTCCATTGGGTGCTCTCCTGGGTTTCATCTCCAGATGGAATGTCCTGAAGCTCAAGATAGACCCAAAAAAATGCATCGAATGTCACCTCTGTTCCATCCACTGTCAGACGGAAGCCAGCCCTTTTCCAGAGGAGGAATGGAAAAGCTCAGAGTGCGATTACTGCTTCACTTGCAGCGCGATTTGTCCCACGAGTGCGATCGGCTTCTTGCCCAAGGCGAGTCCTGAGGGAGTGCCTCAAGTCAACTTCTCCCGCCGAAGGCTGATTTCGACTGCCCTTTTTGGCGTGATCGCCGTCCCCTTCTTCCGTTTCTCTCCTTCATCGAAGCGCACTTCACCAAAACTCATCCGTCCTCCTGGGTCTCTCCCAGAAGAGACCTTCCTGCAAAAGTGTATCCGGTGTGGAGAGTGTATGAAGGCCTGTCCAACCAATGGCCTTCAACCGGCGCTCTCCGAAGCCGGGCCGGAAGGGATCTGGACGCCCATCCTTATTCCGACCATCGGCTACTGCGAATATTACTGCTCTCTTTGTTCTCAAGTCTGCCCGACTGGAGCCATCAAGGAGCTGACGGTGGCGGAGAAATTGCAGGTCACCATCGGGACAGCTTGGGTGGATAAGAACCGCTGCATCCCTTACAACCTGGGCACACCCTGTATTGTCTGCGAAGAACACTGTCCCACCTCTCCCAAGGCCATAAAACTGGTCAAAACAGAAGTAAAGCAACCGGATGGAACCATTAAAACACCGGCCGGACCGGTCATCGACCTAGACCTGTGTATCGGGTGTGGGATATGCGAAAACAAGTGCCCGGTGGTGGACGCTCCAGCGATCTATGTGACGAGTGTAGGCGAGTCGCGCTCTGAAAAAAACCAGCTACTTCTGGATCTTCTCAAACCAGGAGAAGATTTCTAATCCTGCTGTTTTCCAGGATCACCTTTTCCCAACGGAATTGGATTGTCTTCTAATGCAAGACAGGAGGCTTACAGGGAGATCATCCCTCCATTGCTTTTTTGATCTCTTCTTTAAGATGGGGAATGACCTGAAACAGGTCTCCGACAACGCCAAAGTCGGCCACTTTAAAGATCGGAGCCTCACGATCCTTGTTGACGGCCACGATGTATTTCGACGAAGACATCCCTGCCAGATGCTGGATGGCCCCAGAAATACCGAAAGCCATGTACAGATTCGGGGAGACCGTTTTCCCGGTCTGGCCAACCTGATTCTGATGATCTATCCAGCCCGCATCCACGGCCGAACGGGAGGCGCCAACAGCGGCATGGGGAAGAAGCGCAACGATTTCGCGGATGAGATCAAAATTTTCAGGCCCCTTCAACCCGCGGCCGCCGGAAACCACGATATCCGCCTCGGTGACATCCAGTTCTGTCCCCTCTTCTCTGATAATATCAACCACTCGACCCTTGATGCTCTCTTCAGCTGTGATAATTTCCTTCCGGATGACCTCTCCTTTGCCTTCGGCCGATTCCAGGACAGGAAAAACATTCGGCCTGAGGGAAGCGATCTGGGGAGATGATTTAAAACGCAGGGCCAGGAGAGCCTTCCCCGCATAGATCGGGCGGACGACCTCAAGCTTCCCCTCCCTGATCTCTGTCTTAATACAATCCGAGGCCAGACTCACCCCGAGTTTGGCGGCCAATCTGGGGGCTAAATCTTTTCCCATGGCCGTGGCCGAGAAGAAGATGACCTCAGGCTGGATCTCCTCAACCAAGGAAGCGAGCGCCTGAGCAAAGGCTTGAGAAGAATAATGAGCAAACAGCGAGTTCTCCAAGACATAAACCTTCGTGGCTCCGTAGGGAAAGACTTTGTCTGCAAGGGGCTCAACGTTGTGGCCGACTAAAGAGGCCGCTACCTCCGTGTTCAGCTCATCTGCCCTCTTTTTTCCCTCGGAAAGAGCCTCCAGAGAGGATTTCTTTATCTCATTGTTTCTAATTTCTATGTTAACCAGAATCATTCCTGTCCTCCTTTAGATAAGCTTAGCTTCATGATGCAGGAACTCGACCAGCTTCTTGGCGGCTTCCGCCGGCTCATCTTCTATGATCTTCCCTGCTTTCCGTTCTGGCGGACTCATCATCCTGACGATTTCCAATCGAGGAACCAAGTCTTCCCCGCTCAGCTCCAATTCTTGGACTGTGACCACAGGGATCTCCTTCCTCTTGGCCATCATGATGCCCTTCAAGGTTTCATAACGGGGCTCGTTCAACCCTTTCTGGGCGCTGACGACAGCCGGCAAAGAAAACGAGATTCTCTCTGAAGCTCCTTCGATCTCTCGAAGAGCCTCTCCTTGATTTCCTTCAATCTCAAGTTTGGTCACGACATTCACTTGGGGTATACCCAGTATTTCTCCGACCATCGCTGGGATCTGGGCATTATCCGCACCGACAGACTGTTTGCCGAAAAGGAGCAGTGAATAATCAGAATATTTCTTCTTAAGAGTTTGGGCGATGATCTTGGCTGTTCTCAGGCTATCATAGGTTTCACCGGCCTCATCCTTGATAAGAACAGCCTCGTCAGCTCCCATGGCTAAACATTTTTTTAGGATGACCAGAGTCTCTCCCCCCCCGACAGAAAAGACCGTAACCTGACCGCCTTTGGATTCTCGAAGACGAAGGGCTTCTTCGACGGCGTACTCGTCATAAGGATTCAAGACAAAGGTCAGTCCCTCCTCGACGACGGCGTTCGTCTCGTGATTTATCCTTATCTTGGATTCAGTATCGGGGACCCTTTTGACAAAAACGTAGATATTCATCGGAACCTCCTGTTCAGTCTTGCCTCATGTCCAACGGAGGGAGGCAGGGCCCTCAGGCTATCTCCTGCTGTAAGGGCTGATCGCCCCAATAGAGGATCATCCAAAGGGCAGGCGAGAGGAGCAAAGGATGATGATGTTTTATTCCTCCACTACCTCAAAAGGCAACGCTGAACTGAAAAGCTCCTCTCTATAAACGCAACCCTCACGGGTTCTGATGGGATAGGCCTGCTGCTCCTATTCCTCGTATCTTCGTAATAGGAGGGTACCGTTAGTTCCACCGAACCCGAAAGAATTGCTCAAAGCACATTGAATTTCTTTTGGTCGGGCCTTATTGGACACATAATCCAGGTCACACTCGGGATCCGGAAATTCGTAGTTTATCGTCGGTGTCATGACTTGGTTTTTAAGGCACAAGGCCGTAATCCCAGCCTCAACGCCGCCCGCTGCTCCCAAGAGGTGTCCCATCATGGATTTTGTGGAGCTGATCCCTATCTCATGGGCATGCTGGCCGAATACTCTTTTGGTAGCCAAGGTCTCGATCTTGTCGTTCAAAGGAGTCGATGTCCCATGAGCGTTGATGTAGTGAACCTCTTCCCGGTTGACGCCTCCATCTTCCAAGGCTCTCTTCATGGCCTGATAGGCTCCATCTCCGTCCAGGCGAGGAGCTGTCACATGGTAGGCATCTCCACTCATCCCGTAGCCGATGAGCTCAGCATAAATCCGGGCCCCTCTTTTTAAAGCGGAACCCATCTCTTCTAGAATAAGGATCCCGGCTCCTTCTCCCATGACAAACCCATCGCGTTGGGCATCAAAAGGACGGGAAGCCTTCTCGGGTTCTTCGTTCCTTTGAGAGAGGGCCTTCATGGCACAAAAGCCCGCAACCCCCAAGGGCGTTAACGGGGCTTCCGCTCCTCCAGCTATCATGATCTCAGCATCCCCCCTGGCAATGATCCGGAAAGAGTCTCCCACCGCATGGGTTCCTGTCGTACAAGCTGTTGCTGTAGCAGAGTTTGGCCCGGTGGCTCTGTATTTTATGGATATTTGGCCAGAGGCCTCGTTGATGATCGCGGAAACCAAAAAGAAGGGAGACACTCGCCCTGGCCCTTTCTCCAACAACGTCTTATGTGTTTCTTCTATGGAGCCGATGCCTCCGATTCCCGAACCGATGTACACACCGCATCGGTCCCCTTCTAGGTTTGAGAGTTCGATCCCCGAGTCTTCCACCGCCAGTTGGGCAGCCACCATGGCATATTGGATGAAAGGGTCCATCTTCCGGGCCTCTTTCCTGTCGAGATACTGATGGGGATTAAAGTTTTTTACTTCTCCGGCGATTTGAGTGGTGTAATCAGAGACGTCAAACTTGGTGATTTTAGTGATGCCGCTTCTGCCCTCCAGCAGGGCTTTCCAGTTCTCATCTTTCCCGATGCCAAGAGGGGTGACTAGGCCTATTCCGCTGATGACAACTCGTCTTGCGGATGCGGTTCTCGGCCGCGAGGATAGATCTTTCATGAATATTCTAAGAGGATCGATTATTTGGCTTTTGCTGGGAGATTGGACAGGACATAATCCATGGCCTTCCCGACAGTGGTCATTTTTTCAGCTTCCTCATCCGGGATGTCCAGGTCAAATTCATCTTCCAAAGCCATCACCAATTCGACGGTATCCAGAGAATCTGCCCCGAGGTCATCGATGAACGAGGCTTCTTCGGTCACCTGGTCTTCGCTAATGCTCAATTTATCAGCGACGATGGCTTTGACCTTCTTTAGGAGCTCGTCTCTCTCCATGTTTTTTCCTCCTCTTTGATTTATTTGAATGCTAAAGCTACATAAACAATCCGCCGTTGACATTGATGACTTGTCCGGTGATGTAGGCGGCTTCGTCGGACAGCAGGAACTGGACAACGCTGGCCACTTCTTCAGGGGTACAGAATCTTCTCATCGGAATCAGGCCAAGGAAGGATTTTTGGACAGACTCTGGGAGGTTTTCTGTCATCGGTGTAGCCACAAATCCAGGGGCTACAGCGTTTACGGTGATGCCCCGTGAGGCAACTTCTCGTGCCAAAGATTTTGTTAATCCAATCACACCCGCTTTTGAGGCTGAATAATTGGTCTGGCCGACGTTGCCCATCAAGCCGACGACAGACGAGATGTTCACGATGCGTCCCCCACGTTTGGAAATCATATTCCTGATCACAGCTTGAGAAAAATTGAACACGCCCTTCAAGTTCACGGCTATCACTGTATCCCAGTCCTCTTCTTTCATCCTCATCAAGAGGTTGTCTCGAGTTATCCCCGCGTTGTTGACAAGATGGTCAATCTTATCTTGGTTTTCGAGGACAGCCTGGACCACATTGAGGCAGTCTTGCCTGCAGGAAACATCCGCACAAAAAACTGTTGCCATTCCCTTCTGGGCGCGGATCCGTCGCGCCAGATCTTGTAATTTTTCCTCTTGAATATCCACGAGCACAACTTCTGCTCCGTTATTGGCCAGGGTCAAAGCAATGGCCTCACCTATACCCTGGGAAGCGCCCGTTACGATGGATGTGCGGCCGGCAAATTTCATTTTACGCCTTTGCCTGCTCGAGGTATGGAGAAAACTTGGCCATCTCGTCTTGAATTTTTCCCTGAACTTTCTTGCTCACAAACTCGCTGGCCAGCCCTATGGCATTCTTCACCGCTTTCGCGTTGGATCGGCCGTGCCCGATGACACAGACCCCTCTCAACCCGAGGAGATGAGCCCCTCCATATTCAGAGTAATCGATTTTTTTATATAATCTTTTGACATTCCTTTTCATAAGAAAAAACCCGATTTTAGAGAAAATATTTTTCATGACTTCAGTCCGGGCCATGTTAAAAAAGGCTTCGATTACCCCCTCACTCACCTTCAAGGCTACGTTCCCGGTGAATCCATCACAGACGATAACATCCGCCTTTCCCGAGTAAATGTCTTTACCCTCCACGTTCCCGATAAAATTCAACGGGGCCGCCCAGAGTCTCTTGAACGCCTCTCTCGTGAGGTCGTTTCCCTTTATCCGTTCTTCCCCGATGCTCATCAAGCCTATCCGTAAATTACTAAGCCCCAGGATATTTTCCATAAAAATTTGCCCCATGATCGCAAACTGCTCGAGATGATGGGGCTGACAATCGACGTTGGCTCCGACATCGATAAGCAGAGTCATCCCCTTTATCGTCGGCACCAGAAGAGCCAGGGCCGGTCTGTCTACCCCTTTCAGAGCTCCCAAGATTTTTCTCGAGATGTAGACGATCGCGGCCGTGTTGCCGGTACTGACAAAGGCTTCTGCCTCGCCGTCCTTCACCAATTGCGTT
>SMTZ1_10001044_pt1 | contig 27650 bp, 25 predicted proteins | sample DeeMarSWOR136_30_FD_25667 | JGI IMG/M metagenome (IMG submission 25667)
CCGATAATCTATTCCTTCCTGCTCCTCCCGCCTTAGCCGCCTAAAGTTTTTGTATTTGTCCATTGTGACAACCACTGTCTAATCATGCTCGAGCTCATGCGTTACCTCATAAATTCGGTGACGTATTTCTACTGTCACCCAGCACCTCGGTCAATCTGTGAATTATCCAGTGGCGCCCAGGGGTATTTTTTTCCTGGATGCCCCACAAAAGACTCCGTCCAGCGGGCCGGCTCAAAATGGTTTCCAGCAACCAGTCAATGACGGACAAGAACGGAGTGGAGGTAAACCATTTTGAACCGGCCCCTCCGATGCATAATGTAGGGGCATCTAGGAAAAAAATACCCCTGGGCGCCTATCAATAAGTAACTAAATACGTCATCCTATAGAATGGGGCAAAGGATTGGAGAGGTTAGAGTTGTGTTCCAAAGAGGTCTCTGATACTGCTTCTGTAAGGTGATCTGAGGACCCCCTTTTCAAGGCGGGGTTAAAGGCATGCACACCCTCTGGGCCAAGCAGATTACCGGCAAAGGAGATTACCTCGCCTGGCTCCCTTTCTTCAATAGGGATCATATCCCCGTTTTTTAGATCAAGGTCAAAGGTCGAAAGGGGTGCAGCAACGTAAAAGGGGATCTTATTCTCCTTTGCTATCACGGCCAATTGGTATGAGCCAATCTTATTGGCCATATCCCCATTCGAGGCGATCCGATCAGCCCCAGTTATTACCAAATCTATCATCTTCTTTCTCATGAGATACCCGGCCGCACTGTCTACTATTACCGTGGCCGGGATGCGCTCCTCCATCAGTTCAAATGCTGTGAGGCGCATGCCCTGGAGCAATGGTCTCGTCTCATCGACTATCACATGGATGTTTTTCCCGGCCCCATACGCTGCCCTGATCACACCCAAAGCAGTACCATAACCACCGGTAGCTAAGGCCCCGGCGTTACAGTGGGTAAGAATAGTTGCTCCGTCTGGGATGAGCCCCAGGCCATTACGACCAATCTTGAGGTTTATCTGAATATCCTTCTCTAAGATGATCTGGGATTCCTTTTTGATAGCCTCTTTAATCTCTTCCACACTATTATCAACCATCCCTTCCACGATCCTTATCATCCTCTCGACTGCCCACCTGAGATTAGCTGCTGTTGGCCTGGCCAATTTCATGTGCTGGGCCATCTCCAAGAATCTGCTCCTGAAGGTCCCGTAGTTTTCCGTGGTAATAGATTGACAACCTAAGGCTAACCCCATGGCTGCAGCCACCCCAATAGCCGGAGCACCCCGTATGGCCATTTCTCTTATGGCAGTAATAACCTCCTGAAGGCTTCGACAGACAAGCCATTCCTTTTTCTGGGGGAGCTTTCTCTGGTCAATAATATAGACGAGATTATTTTCCCATTTTATTGTTGGAATCATGACAGAAACCAGTACACGTTCAGGTATTCCGGCGGATCAGCCTCCAAAAAAATAGAGGGTCCCGAGTTTGTCGACCTTGTTGGGCTCACTTTAGGCACTTAGTATGGATACTATCACCCCATTCCACGCCTCGGGGCCACCCTCTTCCACCCCCATAAGATCGGGGTGAATCAGATCTCTTGTGTGGATGCCACCTTTATCTTGCATTAAAACAGCCTTGTCCACTACCTTTAACATGGAAATATCATTGGGGCTGTCTCCAAGCGCAATAGAAAAAATCGGGCCCCTTAGTTGCTCATAGATACGGAGCACTAACTCCACAGCCTTGCCCTTATCGCTCCCCAAGGAAAGATGGATAAAACGACCACCGTGTACACAATCAAGGCCTAGATCGGACGCCTTCCTGCAAAATATCTCCCCATCATCCAGGGGATCTTCTAACACTATCGGTTCATCAAATTCTCTTTTGGAGGCAAGAATGGCCTCCTCTGTGTTGAGACCGGTGATAGCAGCAATCTCCTGAGCAGACATTTCCGAAAAACCCCTGAAGTGAAAATGTTCCTTCAGTTTCCTGCTCTTCTCAAGGACCTCCTTAATTGGCCTTCCTATAAACAGTGCATTATAACCATCGAGTCCTTCATACGAGTAATCTTGAGGAAGTGTAAAGGCGGCCGGGAAAAATATGCCCCCACCATTTTCTGTGATAAATGGGGTGTCAAGAGATAATTTTTTTCTCAAAGATTCAATCTCAGCCCGGGTCTTGCTGCTTACTAAGATGAGGGGGATTTCTAGTGAATGAATAAGCCTTAGGGCCGGCAGTGCTGGTTTGAAATCGTACGTTTTTTCATCTAACAAGGTGCCATCTAAATCCGTAAATATCAAAATCTGAGACCGACGTCTTTTTGAACTGTCATCCATGGAAATATTCTTTTACCTGTTTTATGGCGCAAAATTTGCCACACATGGTGCATACATCCTTTTCTGCCGGTGGCCTGTTGTCTCTGTATCTTCTGGCCACTACCTGATCGAGCGCGAGATCCATCTGTTTTTCCCAGTCAAGCCCCTTTCGCGCGATACCCATCTTCTTGTCTAACTCCGTGGCGAGCTTGTTGCCTCTGGCAATATCAGCGGCATGGGCAGCAATCTTGGTGGCGATCACCCCCTGCCTCACATCATCCACCGAGGGCAGAGAGAGGTGCTCGCTGGGTGTGACATAGCACAGGAAATCTGCCCCGGCCCAGCCAGCCACCGCACCACCTATGGCGCAGGCTATGTGATCGTGGCCCGCAGCGATGTCAGTCACCAAGGGTCCGAGTACATAGAAGGGGGCGCCATTACAGAGGCTCTTCTCAAGTTTGATGTTGGTCTCAATCTCATGCAACGGTATATGACCTGGCCCCTCTATCATTACCTGTACCTCCTGTTGCCAGGCCAGCTTTGTGAGATGACCCAAGGTCATGAGCTCATGGATCTGTGCCCTGTCAGTGGAGTCTGCCAGACATCCTGGTCTCAGGCTGTCACCAAGGCTGAGCACCACATCGTATTTTTTGGCAACGGACAGCAGCCTGTCATAGTATTCAAAGAGGGGATTTTCTTTTTCATGGTGGAGCATCCAGGTCGTGAGAAATGCCCCTCCCCTGCTCACTATGTCAAGATCTCTGCCTTGCGCCCTGAGCATCTCCAGGCCCTCAAGAGTAAGGCCGCAATGCACTGTGATAAAGTCAACCCCATCGGATACGTGCCTCTCTATTACCTCAAATAGCTTATCCACGGTGAGGTGAATGAGACCCCCTGACTCCGCAACTGCCTCTATCACCGCCTGGTATATGGGTACGGTTCCAAGGGGTATTCTTGATGCCCCGAGGATTTTCCTCCTTATCAGATCAACGTCACCACCTGTGGACAGATCCATCACCGTATCTGCTCCTGCCTCAATAGAGACCTTGAGTTTATCCATCTCCTCTTCCACATCGATATGATCCGATGAGGTGCCGATGTTGGAGTTGACCTTTATTAACAGTCCTTCCCCAATCCCGCATGGCACTAAATTCTTGTGATTCCTGTTTGCCGGGATCACCACCCTTCCTTGGGCCACCATTTCCCCAAGGGAGGATGGATCAATCTCCTCCTTTCCTGCGATATATTCAATCTCTGGGGTCAAAACCCCCTCCCTTGCCTTTCTTAACTGAGTCATTATGTGCTTACTCCTTTTCTACCTATAGTGAAGGCTGTACAGAACCAGGGCCCTTGCCTGCTTTGAACCCCTTGCTGACCGCCTTTCTCGTAAAGTCATTAGCCATCTCGGCCCCTTTTATGACGCTATTACCCATGGCCAAAAATGTAGCCAAGGCTGCGGAAAAAACGCACCCACTTCCATGGGTGTGCTCGGATTCTATCTGGTATCCTCCAAAACGATAAACCTCCCCACCATCGTATACTATGTCTACACACTCCTTCTCAAGATGGCCTCCGGTTACAATAACATTAGCAGGGCCAAATTCCTTGATCCGCCGTGCCGCTGCTATCATCTCTTCTATATTGCTCACCTTCTTGCCGCTCAGGACCCCAGCCTCATGGAGATTTGGGGTCACAACAGTTGCCAACGGCAAGAGCTGGTCCCTCATAATCTTTAAAGCATTGGGCTCCAGCAAAACCTTTCCGGTTGATGAAAGGACTACCGGATCTACTACGAGCAAGGGTAATCTATATTTTTCAACGGCTCTCGCCACAGCCTTGAGGATACCTGCGTTGAGGAGCATCCCGGTCTTTGTCGCATGGGGAGCCATATCACTGATCACACTATCTATCTGGGCAAGAACAAAGTCAGGGGGAACCTTGAGGATACTATCCACGCCCAGGGAATTCTGGGCCGTCAAAGCACATATTACCGTCAATGGGTAGGCCCCGAGGGCGAATATGGTTTTGATATCTGCCTGAATCCCCGCCCCTCCACCGCTATCTGAACCCGCTATTGTTAATACCTTTATCATCTATGACATAAAAAGCCGTTTTCTCCTTAAAAGAAAACGGCTGATCTTACACCAGGTCACGTCAAGGTTTTTCAAAAATGGATATCAGCCTACACACCTCTATTGGGCTACTCTATCAATCTGTTGACAAATTTGTCAATCAAATTTTATTGCCTGCTTGTCTTCTTGACTTTCTAGGCTATTTACCATATATGGGTAACGGTATGGAGAGGGTTTTTTGATATAAAAATATGCCCATCAAAGAAAATATCTTAAATAAGGGATAGAGGATGAATAAAAGACTTAAGGTACTACTCTCTCTAAATCCCCTATCTATCACCACTTATCTTACCTTTTTGATTGCTCTCGTATTCCTTATAGGCCCCTCATTTCTTGAGCGCGTTGAACTCGAGACCCTGGATCTGAGGTTTGTATCCAGGGGAACGAGGGTACCAGGTGGAACCGTTGTGCTTGCGGTTATTGATGAAAAGAGCCTTGACAAGGAGGGCAAATGGCCGTGGCGGCGCTCCAAGATTGCCAGGCTTGTGGACTATCTCTCTGATGATGGGGCAAAGGTCATAGCATTTGATATTGGTTTCCTTGAGCCTGATGAAAACAACAATCTCGCCTTTATCCAACAATTAGAGTCTGAAATAGCGAGGTTACAATTAGAAAACAAAGAGTTAGACAGATTCTTGGATGAATCCAAGGCCCTGGCCAATAGTGATGCTATCTTGGCTAATGCCATAAAAAGCTCAAAGGCCAAGGTGGTACTTGGCTATTTCTTTCACACAAGACAAGAGGACCTCGGTTATGAAATTGACACGTCCACGATAAATAAGAACATATCTCAAATCAGGAGCTCCAAATACCCTATTCTGTTGTCTCAAGAGGATGCCAATATCGACCTTTTCATTGTTAAAGCCTACGCCCCTGAAATTAATCTCCAGGTACTCAATCAGGCCACTGATTCATCCGGTTACTTCAACATGTCCACTGACCAAGATGGTGTAGTCAGATGGATACCCCTCACTATGAAATGTGGCGAGGATATCTTTCCCCCTCTTTCAATTCGATCTGTATGGAACTACCTGGATCGCCCTCCCCTGATCGTCAAGGTTGCCAGTTACGGGGTAGAAGGGATTCAGATGGGAGATATCAAGATTCCCACGAGGGAGACAGGGGAAATGATGATAAACTACCTGGGTCCACAAAATACATTTCCCCATTACCCTATCACAGACATAATTAATAATAAGATCCCCAAAGGCGAATTTAAGGACAAAATAGTGATGGTAGGGGCAACCGCAACAGGCATATATGATATGAGGAGCACCCCCTTTCAAACTGTCTATCCTGGGCTGGAGGTACATGCCACGGTAATTGATAATATCTTGCGGCAACAATTTTTGACCCCTCCAACCACATTGACCAAGTTCTTTGACCTCTTGGCTATTATACTTATCGGGATAGTTACAGGGCTTGCTATTCCTCGCCTGGGCGCAGCAAAGGGCGCCCCATTTGCCGCTGGTCTTTTCATTGCCTATATACTTCTTACCTGGCATCTTTTTGCCAAAAGTGGTGTCTTGCTTAATATTATCTACCCCCTGATAGCCTTGATTGCGCTCTATATATCCCTCACTATCTATAAATACATGACTGAGGAAAAAGAGAAGAAGAAGATTAAAGGTGCCTTTACCTACTATGTCTCCTCTTCTGTGGTCAATGAGATGTTGAAACACCCTGAGAAATTGAAACTTGGTGGAGACAGAAGGGATCTTTCAGTGCTCTTCTCAGATATTAGGGGTTTCACTACTATTGCTGAAGGACTCACACCCGAGGATCTGGTACATCTCTTAAACGAATACCTCACCGTCATGACAGATATTGTGTTCAAATATAATGGTACCCTGGATAAATATATGGGAGACGCCATAATGGCCATATACGGTGCCCCGCTCGATCTACCTGATCATCCCATCAAGGCGTGTCAGTCGGCCCTTGAAATGATAGAGGCGCTCAAGAGGCTTAATCAAAAGTGGATTGGTGAAGGCAAGCAGCCTATGGATATCGGCATTGGCATAAACACTAGTCCCATGATGGTTGGTAATATGGGATCAGAGCAGAGATTTGATTTTACTGTTATGGGTGACTCGGTTAACCTTGGCTCCAGGCTGGAAGGCACCAACAAGACCTATAAGACCAATATAATAATCAGTGAATTTACATTTGAGCGGGTGAAAGACAAATTTGCCTGCATGGAACTGGATTCAGTCAGGGTAAAGGGAAAGACCCAGCCGATAAAGATCTATAACCTGTTAGGAGATAAACATCTCCCTGAAACCCAGGAGAGGATTGTAAATGAGTTCACCCAGGGGCTTGGCTTGTATAAAAAGAGAAAATGGGATAAGGCAATCCAAGTCTTTGAAAATGTTACGGCGACGGAGCCCAGTCTCTATGCAGCACAGGTCTACATTGAAAGGTGCCTCGATCTCAAAAAGAATCCGCCACCCGCTGACTGGGATGGGGTCTATGTCATGACCAGCAAGTAAAGGTCTCGGGATTTCTACAATTTATTCTTCCACCTGCTTTTTACGATGCTGGATGTAGGCATTGCGAACCGCCACATATGGGTCGATGGCTGCTTCCTTGAGAGATTCGTAATCCCCGATGCGAAATGAGGTCTCGTTTACCTTATCGAGGGTCCAAATTTCCAGGTATGCCTCGGTGGGATCCACATACCAGGCAGGATCCAAGAACCACTCTCCCACCATTCCCACGGAGTCACGCAGGGTGGAGGGGCCCAGAACAGGCCACACAATGTAAAACCCGTTGCCGATCCCGTAACTTGCGAGGGCCTGGCCCAGGTCTTCCTCGCTGGGATTCAGCTCGGGCCACCTTTTGGCGGGATTTCCAAACCCAAGGACCCCCGCAGTGCTGTTTATCAGAAACCTGGCTAATTCTGCACTAGCTGCGCGCCCCTTTCCCTGCAGGATGCAGCTGACCATCCGGATGGGCATGGTGAGGTTATAAAAGAAATTTTTTACACCGCTCCTCACGGGCGTGGGTATCACAGCCCTGTATCCCCTTGCAAGGGGCTTCAGGGCCCAGAAGTAGAGCCTGTCATTGAAGTGGAACATGGCCCGGTTCAAAGGGGATAGAGGGTCTGCCACTTGCACCACCTCTTCTTCGGTCTCTTCGCCGAAAACATCCAGACTTTCATCGGGAGAATCCTCTTCGATCTCTTCGTTGTTCCATGGGGTCTGGCGTAAAGTGAATGGGGTCGTTTCTTGTGTGTGATGACCTGCCCGCCATCCCTGCCCGACATCCGGCAGGCGGGCGGCAGGCGGGAATGATGCGTCCGGCGGGGCAGAGGAGGGAATGACAACGTTTCTATGGACACACCCAACTGAAGAAAAGGCAAGAAGTAGGAGGACAATCACTAGATGTTTCAATTGATATTCTGCCCCTTTTATCATCTTTCTGCTCCCCTTTTTGTCCCGAGAAGGATAGGGAATTGATGGTTTTGTGTCAAGCTCAAATCCCACGTATGATGTGGTGGTTCAAAACTTCTTATCAAATTGGTTTGGGGCATGACTTCCGAGCATTGGTACCTTTTCTGTTGACTCACAAATGCCTTTACCCTATACTTTCTCCAGCCAGAAGCCAGTTCCTATCAAAGGACGAAAGGGGAAAGCGGTACCCTATTTTAAGGGCCCAAGCACCAAGTTCTTTAATCTGACACGAGAAGATATATTCCCTGAGTCACAGTAAATCAAAAAATCAATCAAACATGATGAACGGTTTTTCAAAGCTCTATAACAGCATTGTTTTAGGGCATCCCAAAGTTGTACTTATAGTGCTCTTATTGGTGCTCGCTTTTTTTTCGTATCATGCCAAAGACTTTAAACTCGATGCCTCTCCGGATACGCTCTTACTAGAAGATGACAAAGATCTCAAAATATTTCGTGAGATCAATAACCGGTACAATATCAAAGAATTCTTGGTGGTAACGTTTACCCCTTATGAAGATCTATTCTCTGAGGGATCACTAAAGCGTCTAAAAGAGCTAAGAGAAGAGTTAAGGTCATTAGAACGAGTTGATTCAGCAGTAACCCTTCTTGATATTCCGCTTTTACAGACTTCCGGTATCGAACTTTCAGCAATTACAGAGGAGAATGTGAAGACCCTGGAAGATCCTGGTGTTGATACTGAAAGGGCAAAAAAAGAAATACTGGAAAGCCCGATATATAAAGATTTGGTTCTGAGCGCCGACGGTAAAACCACCGCCTTAATAATCTACCTAAAAACAGACACCTATTTTTCAGAACTCATAAGAAAGAGGAACCAACTTTTGACCAAAAAGAGGTCTGCACCACTCAGTCAGGCTGAGCAGTCTCAATTAGAAAAATATATGGCTGACTACGAGGACTACTATGCCGCCTTTAATAAGCAGCGGCATCAGGACATCGAAGAAATTCGATCTATTATCCGTCCTTATGAAAAATATGCGGCAGTTAACCTGGGCGGAGTTCCAATGGTTGCCGATGACATGATTACATTCATCAGGAGTGATCTGGTGATATTCGGCTTTGGTGTGTTCATTTTCATAGTCGCAACGCTCGCCATTATATTCCGTGGAATGCGATGGGTAATTTTACCACTGTTGAGCTGTTTTTTTGCGGTGTTAGTCATGCTTGGCATGCTTGGCTTTCTCAACTGGAAAGTGACTGTCATATCGTCAAATTTCATTTCTTTGATGTTGATACTTACCATGTCAATGAACATTCACCTCACTGTTCGCTACCGCCAGCTTTGTAGAGATAACTCCTCTGAGAGTCAGCTTGACATTGTGTCTACCACCGCGAAGAAAATGGTGTGGCCGTGCCTCTATGCCGCCTTAACAACAATTCTCGCCTTCAGTTCATTGGTGTTCAGCGGCATTAGGCCTGTCATTGATTTTGGATGGATGATGGCGATAGGCCTGACTGTAACCTTTCTCACTTCATTCTTACTGTTCCCTTGTGTTTTGATGTTGCTCAAAAAATCCAGTTCTTCGATTACTGACAAAGGGCAATCCGCTATCACCTCGGGGCTTGCATCGATTGCAACATTTCATGGGGGTAAAGTAATCATCTTGTCAATTTTGCTTGCCGTCATAAGCGTGATCGGCATTAGCAGGCTAAAGGTGGAAAATAGTTTTATTAATTACTTCAGTAAGAAAACTGAAATATATAAGGGGATGAAACTAATCGATGACAAGCTCGGGGGCACATTCCCCCTCGACATTATACTTAACTTTGGTGAGCAGCAGGGCAAAAGCGCACCAGATGATAATCTTGCTGACACCGATGATGAGGCTCTCCCCGAAGAGGATGACTGGGCTGGAGATCATGACCCGAGAGATTACTGGCTTACACCTTTTAAAGTTGAGAGGATCAAAGAGGTTCATGATTATTTAGCCGGCTTGCCCGAGATCGGGAAGGTTCTCTCCCTTGCCTCTATTATCAGGGTTGCCGAGCAACTCCATGAGGGGAAAGAGTTTGATGGCATTGAACTGGGGGTGATGAATAAAAAGATTCCTGATCGAATTAGATCTGAGATTGTCGATCCTTACGTCTCCGTTGATCATAATGAAGCTCGGATCTCTGTTAGAATCTTAGACTCGAAGAAGGGTATCAGAAGAAAAGAACTTCTGGAAAGAATCAACAGTGATCTCATAAATAAATTTGGACTTTCAGAGAACGAGGCAACGGTCGCCGGAATGCTCGTGTTATACAACAACATGTTGCAAAGCCTGTTTAGATCCCAGATCTTGACATTGGGTATCGTGTTGTTAGGCATAGGGATCATGTTACTCATCCTGTTCAGATCCATCACGCTGTCCATAATCGGCATTATTCCCAATCTGCTCGCGATAGGCTTGGTCCTTGGAATAATGGGCTTGATGGACATTCCCCTAGATATGATGACCATAACAATTGCTGCTATCACAATGGGTATAGGAGTTGATGATTGCATTCACTATCTCTATAGGTTTAAAGAAGAGTTCGTTAATGGCGACTATGCTGAAACCCTGAGACTGTGTCATAGAAACGTAGGGAAGGCTATTATTGACACGTCTATAACAATCATGTTCGGTTTTTCCATACTGGTATTGTCCAACTTCCTTCCGACTATATATTTCGGTGTTTTTACTGGACTGGCCATGTTTATCGCGCTGTTATCTGTCCTGGCGTTATTACCAAAACTGATCTTGGTTTGGAGACCATTCAAAGCGCAGAGCCCTTAGGCGATGAATTTTGTGTATTTTCTGGTAAAAAATTATTTGCTATTGGCTGAAACCCTTCGAACATGTTAAAAACATTAAAAGACATATTTCAAAATACATCCGAGGTCAGGAGAATCAATGACAGTAAAATGGGACAAATTGCTTAATGCACATGCAGTAGTGCTCTTTGTGCTGATGGTATTGCTATCTTCTGTAGCCTGGGCTGGTCCAGGACCAGTCACTGAGTCTCTTAAAGGAACCCTCAATCAGGTTATCGAGGTCCTTAATGATCCGTCTCTAAAAGCACCTGGCAAGGAGAATGAAAGAAGAAACACCCTCCTCAAATTGGTTAAAGAAAGGTTCGACGAGGAGGCATTTGCCATGAGGGCATTAGGGGTTCACTGGCAAAAAAGGACCGAAGAAGAAAAACAGGAGTTTATCAAAATCTTCAGTGATCTTCTGGAACGCACGTATCTAAAAAAAATAGATGATTATCTGGCAAAGGCAGAGAGTTTTTCCGAAAAAAACATTCTCTACCTCAATGAAACTGTGAGAGGGCGTTATGTGGTGGTAGAGACAAAGGTTATCACCAATAAGGATACCCAGATTCCTGTACACTACCTTTTTAGAAACAAAAACGGTAACTGGCTCGCCGTTGACATAGCAATCGAAGGGGTGAGCCTTGTGAAAAACTACCGGGCACAGTTCAAGGAAATTCTTGCCCGCTCATCATTCGAGGAACTTATCGCGAAGCTGAAATCCAAGCAGCAGACAGAGATCACCGAGCAGAAAAAATAATTTTGAATATTGCTAATACCTTAGTTGGTAACCAACAAATAACCTCCCGTCTGACATTTCCCACTTTCCATGGCTGTCATCAAAACGAGCCTTGATGTATCTATATCCAAGGATAATTGCCCCACTCTTAACAATACGAAAATCGAGGCTGGTTCTCACCTCCAGGTACCTATCCGAATCCGAAAAACAAAGAGGATCTGGGGCCAAAGAGAAACCTACTGAAACATCTATAGGTATGGGCAAAATGGTTTCGGGAATACTATATTCTCCTGAAAACAGAAAGCCTATCGCCATCAGATCACCATCTTTATGATCCTTTTCTATATCTCCCAGCACACCCTTAAAACCCAAGTTAAATCTTAATTCAGGTAACAATATCTCATTACCTATGGTCAATTTCACATCGGCTATTTTATAATCATCATCGTTGTAAATGGCACCAATACCAGTCGTTAAAAAGCCTTGGTCAAGAGGCAGCGTCGCATTAAATCTTGCCTCTAGAACTGAGTGGCTTGCATTGACCTCAAGATCATAGATGCTTGCAAAGGAAACACTTGACATGATTACGCTGATGAAAACAATCTGTCCTATAATTTTTTTCATATTCTCAACCTAACTATTCCGCCACAAGACACCAATTCCAATTGTTAATTTTCAATTGTTTCTGCCTTGCTTCCGAGTTCCGGGTTCCGTCCTCGGAATTCGGAAACCTGCCCCGTGCAGGGTCGGGACTGGGGTTGCTCCCTGAAAAACGGACATCAAATATGATATTTGAACTTGTAGTAGATCAACTTTTGGTACTCAATAATTAGTTCCTTGGTGTAGTTTCGCTTTTTCCACCAATCCTTTGGATTAAACAGTTGGTAATGTGATGGAAGAGAGATTATCTTGATATCATCATCCTCAAAGATCTTCTTGAAGGTAAGGTACGCGCGGCGAGAGTGCATGAGTGAGGTAACGACTATTATTGACTTAAACCTTCTGTCGAGCACAAAGTTTCTAACCAGCCTGGCCTCTTCTATGGTGCTGCCAACTCTCTCGGCTGGAGATAAGATTACGTCCCCAGGGATTCCAAAACCTCTTACTGCCACTGTAAATAGATCAAAGTTGGTGGGATAATCCTCAACCCTTTTCCTCAGGTACTCAAGGCCATCTGGTTCTAGCTCTTTTGCCCTAAAGATGTAAGGAGCGAGGCCTTTTTTGTAGGCATCAATCGCTGCAAGGGAATTTCCTACACCTGGCCCGCCAAGACAAACAATCAGGTCAGCTTTTTGGGGCTTGTGTTCTACAATAAGATACTCACCTAATTTCATTAGAAGTGGAACACGATAAGATGTAAGGACGAAGTAGAGAATGAAAATAATAAAAAAAATCCACTTCCATATGGAAAATCTCGATCTCCTCTTTTCCTTTTTTTTGTCAATTGATCCCGGCAGTCCTAATTCATCCGTTTGTTGCGGCACCCCCCCTGCCCCTTCTACCCCTTCATCTTGGTAATCCATTCTAGATACCCTTCCTTGCCTAAAAATTCTTTGCGCTATCAAGTAACATGGTGACAGGGCCATCGTTCACAAGATGGACATCCATCATCTCTTGAAACCTTCCCTCAGCCACCTTGATACCTTTCCCCTTAAGAAAACTGATGAATTCTTGGTATAAATCATTGGCAACAACCGGATCAGCTGCCCGAACAAAAGAAGGTCTTCTCCCCTTCCTGCAGTCGCCCCATAGCGTGAACTGGGACACCACAAGGGCCTCACCGCCTGTTTCCAAGAGAGATAAATTCATCTTATCATTGCTATCACTAAAGATTCTTAGGTGTGCTATCTTAGAGGCCAGAAAATCTGCCCCCTCACTGGTGTCACCCACTCCAACTCCCAGGAAGATTAACAACCCATTACCAATTTCCCCAACAACCTCACCATCAACTACTACCTTGGCCATCTTCACCCGCTGCACAACTGCCCTCATAAAGGCACTCCTTTAAGATTAGGTAAGGCCCCTTGCTAGCAGTTTGTGGTGTTTTTTGGGTTTGCCTGCCCTGTGGGGTACACATTTTATCTTGCAGGATAGGGCCTTAGAATCTATTATCCTTACATTGCTCCATTGTGCGTGGATGTCTTCTTCCACTATGAAACCTACTTTAATCCTCATTAATCCATGGATATATGATTTTGCAGCCTATGATCTATGGGCAAAACCCTTGGGTTTACTCTATCTGGCCAGCCAGTTAAGGACAATGGGTTTTGCGGTACACCTCATAGACTGCCTTGATATCCACAATCCACTCATGGAAAAAATAGGCTCCCTAAAGAAACCTGTTCGGCGCCAGTATGGGACAGGCAAATTCTGGAAACAGACGCTTCCCAAGCCTACCCAGCTATCCGGTATTCCAAGACCTTATAGTCGCTACGGCATAACACCCCAGATATTTGCAAAAGAATTGAAGAAGATAAAAAGGCCAGCCGCTATCCTTGTGACCTCCCTCATGACCTACTGGTACCCGGGTATATTTGAGGCAATCCGTCTTGTCAAGGATATTCATCCGGATGTTCCGGTAATACTCGGTGGAATATACGCCACATTATGCCCTGAACATGCCAGGAGGTATTCTCAGGCTGACTTTGTTATCTCTTCACCCGGTCAATACTGGCCGGCCGAGTTAGGTGACACCTTATGCGGAATTATACCAGATTTTTCAACCAAAAAAAAGGTTGAACCTTTCTTGCCATATCCCGCCTTTGATCTGCTCACAAAGATGGATTATGTCTGCATATCCAGCTCTTTTGGGTGCCCTTTTCGGTGTGCGTACTGTGCATCCCCTTACCTTAGTCCTCCATTTCTTAAAAGAGAGCCTCTGGAGTTACTCGAGGAGGTCCTCTTCTGGCATAAGAGCTACCACGTAAGGGATTTTGCCTTCTATGATGACGCCCTTCTTGTGGATGCCCAGAGCCATATCGGTATCTTCTTAGAGGAAGTAGTGAGCCGTGACCTTCACCTAAGGTTCCATTGCCCCAACGGGGTTCACATTACCTACATAAATAGAGGTATAGCGGACCTCCTCTATAAGGCGGGCTTTAAAACTATCAAGTTGGGATTGGAAACCTCTGATACCGAGCTGCACGAAGATCTGGGAAGAAAGTTCTCCGAGGGGGAATTCGAGCGGGCTGTAACTCACCTTAAAAAGGCCGGATTTACCGCCAGTCAGATTGGCGCCTATGTCTTGGTGGGTCTTCCCGGACAAACCTATGGCCAGGTAGCTGAGACAATCACCCGTGTTGGAAAGGTGGGGGCTATGCCGTACCTAAGTGAATACTCACCCCTGCCTCATACGGAGATGTGGAAAGAGGCAGTAGCGGTGTCACGGTTTGATCTCACGTCAGAGCCCCTCTTTCACAATAACTCGATTTTTCCCTGCTGGAATGGAGAAGCCCTCGAGAAGGTGGGCGCACTGAAGGCCATGGTCCGGGAGATAAGGGAGAGGGAAAGGAGAAGATGAGTTTAAAAGTGCCTAAATTAATTATTGATTGTGAACTGCGATTTGAGGGATTTAGGATAGGAGGGAGTAGGCAGTACGCAGTCAAATTACAATTGGCGAATGGCAAATGACAAGGGAGGCACTTTAGGCACTTTTTTCACAGTCTATTTATCAGGCTGGCGGCATATCCAGCCCCGAAACCGTTATCAATATTTACTACTGTTACCCCGGTTGCGCAGCTATTTAACATACCCAAAAGGGCAGATAGACCTCTGAAGCTGGCACCATATCCAGCGCTTGTTGGAACTGCGATAACCGGCTTATCCACAAGTCCCCCAACAATACTCGGCAGGGCTCCCTCCATGCCTGCCACAACCACAATCACACAGGCGCCCATAATGGTATCCTTGTTTTGCAGAAGCCTGTGCAAGCCTGCCACCCCCACATCAAAAAGGGTCTCCACCTCATTTCCCATAAACTTGGCTGTGATTGCTGCCTCTTCGGCGATAGGTATATCAGCTGTTCCAGCACTGACAACAAGGATTGTCCCCTTCCCCCTTTTCTCTATTTCCCTTACCGCGATAGTGAGAATCCTTGAGTCAGGGTAGTACTCACTTGAGGGAAAATGTTTCTTGATAATCTTGGCCTTGTTATCAGTAAGTCTGGTAACCAAAACATTTTCCCCTTTCTCCACCATTTTTTCTATTATTTTGATGATTTGCTCTGCTCTCTTCCCCTGGCCATAGATGACCTCCGGGAATCCTCTCCTTAGGCTACGGTGATGATCAATAGAGGCAAATCCAATATCCTCGAATGGCAGGCTCTTTAGCCTTGTAATGGCCTCATCTACCTCTATTGTACCATCCTTTACTTTATGTAATAGATCTTTAAGGAGTCCGATATCCATATTGTATAAGGTGCCTAAAGTTCAATTCCTAAATTCCCATCCCACATCCCAAATGTCACATCTCACCCCAACTGATTGAATCACAGCTCTGCTCCCCAGTCAAGTGTATTTGCCTTTCCTTAAAAAACCCCATTTCTTCCTTAAAATATATTTGACAAACAACAAAGCATTAATGTATGAAGTGACAGCCCCGGGAATAGTACTTTCATCAACGGCTGCTACTATCGATCTTTCGCCTGCGGTGTGGATATTCTCTGTTACGGACAGGTTTTATTCTACGGGGCAGGCTTTTGATCCATATCAATCAATGAATCTTTAACAGGAACAGAAAAGATGGGCCTCTTCTCTAAAGGAATAAAGCTACCAAAGAAAAGATTGGGTACTGCCACCTTCGATCTCATAGAAACTGTCCTTCCCAAGAGGGCGGTACTGCCTCTCAAACAATACATAGGAGAGCCTGCCCAACCCACTGTGAAGGCTGGCGATAAGGTAAAGACAGGACAGCTTATAGCAAATGGTGATCGGGATAACGCCCTGCCCCTATATGCAACCATATCAGGGAAGGTAGTAGCTATCACAGAACACCTTGATCACAAGGGCACCACGGTGCCTGCGATCATCATAGAGGCTGACGGAACTGATACCTGGATAAAGTCCCCCACAGAGGAAGAAAACCTCTCCTCCCTTGCACCCCTCGAGATCCTTGAAAGGATTCACAAAGCTGGATTGATCACCAAGGGCCTGCTTCCTGTTCCCCTGGTCAGAGACCTCGTGCCTGTTGACCAGCCAAAGACCCACCTGTATCTGACCGGAACAAGGGTAGTGAAAAAAATAGACACCCTCCTGATCACCGCCCTTGACCCAGAGCCATCCCTCAGGGCAAATAGATACCTTGCAAGCATACACAACGAGGAGTTATCCTACGGCATAACTGCCTTAAAGCTCATTACAGGTGCAGAAAGAACACTATTCGTGGTAGACAAAAACAGCCCCCCATGCCCCCAGCTACATGACATGGTAGCAGCCGATGAAGAGGAGACCACAGGAATCACCTCCATTGATGGCAGGAGATTCCCGGTAGGTTTATCTGTTCCCTTGCTCAAGGCAACCTTAGGAAGGGAGGTACCCATACCCTATGGACATCCCAGGGATGTAGGGGTAGCAATCTATGATATAGATACCGTTGTCTCCATTGGGACGAGTGTCCACAGAAAAATCCCCCAGGTAGACTCCCTCATCACAGTAGGCGGAGGGGCCTTATCTAAGGAAGGGATAGCCAGAATCAGGATAGGAACACCCATTGGAGAACTCATTGAATCCCTTGGCGGCTTTAGGGAAAATCCTGCCAAGATCATCTTAGGAGGGCCCATGATGGGGATGGCCCAGTACGACCTCGCTATACCTATAACAAAGGATATTCCCGGGCTATTTGCCTTGAGAAGGGATGAGATACAGTTAACCGAGGGCTACAGGGAGTGCATAAACTGTGGGCTCTGTGTAAAGGTATGTCCAGTGAACTTAGTTCCGGGAATGCTCTCTATGTACTGTGCACGTGACAGATTTGAGATGGCAGAACAACAGGGGCTCTTCTCTTGCATTGAATGCGGCTGCTGTGACTATGTATGTCCGGCGAGAAGGCCACTGGTCCATTTCTTTAGGCATGCAAAAAATCAATTGCTGGAAGGATAGGATTTTGGATTGCGGATTTAGGGTACATCTAACAAATAACGGATAACCTATAAGGAATCACTATGCAAAACAATAACTTTATCGTCTCCATGTCACCCCATATACGGGGAGGGATGTCTATAGAAAAGATGATGCGCACCTTTATCATAGGTCTCATCCCTACCGCTGTGGTGGCGATCTATCTGTTTGGTATAAAAAGCCTGATCATCATGGTGCTATCCATGGCCACCGCTGTTATTGTTGAAACAGCCATAGAGCGCATAACCAATAAGAGGCCAACCTATAGAGACCATCATGCCATCTTGATTGGCCTCCTGCTTGCCCTTATACTGCCCCCCAGTGTGCCCTGGTGGATCCCAGTGATTGGGGCAGGTGTCGCAATAATACTGGGAAAACTGGTATTTGGTGGCCTGGGAAACTACCCCTTTAACCCCGTGCTTGTTGCCTGGGTGGTGCTGAAGCTGTCCTGGTCCGATCGGATGACTCTGTTTTTTGAGCCCCATACACAGACCCAGATATTAACCCCGCTCATGGCAGTTAAGGAGGATCCAAGCCTGTTTTACTCCTATGATATGCTTGAGCTTTTTCTTGGCAACAAGGCAGGCCCCATAGGAACCGTGTGTGGACTGGCAGTCCTGATTGGTGGCATATTTATCCTTTGGAGAGGCATTATACGCTGGCATATACCCCTGTCCTTTCTCCTTGGTGTTGCCATCTTTTCTGCTATCCTGCACTCCATTAATCCTGATGTCTACCCTCCGGTGATCTTCCACCTGATCAGTGGAGGGTTGCTCTTAGCCGTGTTCTTCTTGGCCCCTGAGCCAGTCACCTCTCCGGTAACCCCCAAAGGGATGCTGCTCTTTGGGTTTCTGGCAGGGGTTCTTACTATGATCATCCGGATGTGGGGCGCCTATCCTGACGGCACCTTTTACGCGATTCTGATCATGAATGCCGCCACCCCCCTTTTCAATCACCTCAAACCAAAAGCCTACGGGAGGATAGAGAGTGCGTGATATATTAAAGATGATAGTGGTATTGACCTTAATTGGGGCTGCATCAGGCCTGGCCCTGTCCCTCGTCTACCAGGTAACAAAGAAGCCCATTGAGTACCAGACCATTAAATTTGTAAAAGAGCCTGCGGTAAAAAAGGTGCTCACAGGCTATGATAATGACCCAATTCTAGATAGAAAAAAGATCACCATAGGAACCGATGAGAGGGGAAAGCCCATTGAGCTCATCATATTTCCTGCAAAGAAAGCCGGCAAGGCATTTGCCGTTGCCTTAGAGGGAAAAGGAAAGGGCTTCGGTGGTCCCATCGGGGTGATGGTTGGAATAGACAAGGATGGAAAATTGCTTGACATCGGTATCACCAGCCATTCAGAGACCCCAGGTATAGGAGCAAAGGTCAACGAGGCCACATTCACTAACCGGTTTAAGGGCCTCAAGGCAGAAGCAGGACTTAAGGTAGACGGAATAAGTGGTGCCACGTATTCGAGCAAGGGCGTGATGAGCGCGGTAAACCAGGCAATAGGTTATGTAAATAATTTCAAGAAGGAGATCTTTTAATGTCCATAAAGGATGAGTTTACCAAGGGATTTTGGGAAGTCATTCCACCCTTTAGATTGGTCCTGGGGCTGTGCCCGACACTGGCTGTGACAACCACTGGTATCAATGGCATGGGAATGGGTCTTGCCACCACCTTTGTGCTTGTCTTCTCCAATCTCTTTGTCTCACTCTTGAGAAGGTTCATCCCGAACCAGGTAAGGATAGCCTCCTTTATAGTGATAATCGCCTCATTTGTGGTTATAGTTGAGCTGGTAATGAAGGCATATTTCTATCAGCTCTCGGAGTTTCTCGGGATATTCATCCCACTGATCGTAGTCAACTGTATAATACTGGGCAGGGCAGAGGCCTTTGCATCAAAAAATAACCCTGTTATGTCTCTTGCAGATGGCCTAGGCATCGGCCTTGGCTTTACCATATCGCTTTTTGTTTTGGGGTCCATCAGAGAGCTCCTGGGCAGTGGCACACTGCTCTATTATGATGCAAGCCACCCCGGCTTTCATGTCATGTGGTCAAGTTTTGAGCCATTTGCCTTTATGCTCAAGCCCCCAGGGGCCTTTGTGGCCTTGGGGATACTTCTGGCGTTCATGAATCTCATCACTCAACTCCAGGCAAAGAAGGGAGGTGGTAGGTAATGGGCGATTTCATCCTCCTTATGATAGGTGCAATACTTGTAAATAACATCCTTTTAATCAGATTCCTTGGTAACTGCCCATTTTTGGGGGTCTCCCGAAGTATGGATACAGCCACGGGCATGGGCCTCGCGGTGATATTTGTTTTAACCCTGGCTGGTACGATCACCTGGTGCGTGCATACCTATATCCTTGTCCCACTTGGCCTTGAGTATCTAAGGACCATTGCCTTTATCCTGGTCATAGCTACCCTGGTGCAGTTTGTGGAGATGGTGGTGCAAAAAACTGCCCCTCCCCTTTACGAGGCCCTTGGTATCTTTCTACCCCTCATCACCACAAACTGTGCGGTCTTTGGGGTGGCCATCATCAATATAAACGAGGGATATGACCTCATAACATCTATATTTTTCTCCTTTGCCTCTGCCTGTGGATTTGCCCTGGCCCTGGTGCTCATGGCAGGGATGAGGGAGCGATTTGCCCTGGTGGGGATACCCAAGGCATTTGAGGGTACCGCCATAGGCCTTATTACTGCTGGATTGATTGCCCTGGCATTCTCCGGCTTTATTGGGTTGGTGTAGGACTGGTTCACCGTTCACCGTTTTCTGACGGCTTCCGAGTTCGCGGATTCCTCGGAATTCGGAAATAACGGACAACAACATAACGAGGAGTCTTATGTTAGCAGGAATGCTTGCTATTGGAGGAATTGGACTTGTTGCTTCCATCATTTTAGGGATCGCAGCAAAGGTATTCTATGTGGCTGTTGACCCGGTGGTTCTCGCAATAACCGAGGCCCTTCCCGGTGCAAACTGCGGGGCCTGTGGATTTGCCGGATGCTCAAGCTGTGCCAGGGGCATCGCAAAAGGAAAGGCAAAACCAGATGCCTGCCTTGCCGGTGGAGCTGGTGCAGCAGTTGCAATTGCAGAGATCCTTGGTGTTACCGTAGAGGTCAGGGAGCCTGATAAGGCACACCTTGGGTGCACCTATAACGTAGAGGAGGCGGATACCAAATTTATCTATGATGGTGCAAGGGACTGCAGGGCGGCCAAAATGCTCTTTGATGGGAGCAAGGTCTGCGAGATAGGGTGTATGACCCTGGGCACCTGTGTCAATGCCTGCCCCTTTGATGCCATATCTATTGGAGAAAATGGACTCCCTGAAGTCAATGAAAACCTCTGTACCGGATGCGGCACCTGTGAGCAGATATGCCCCAAGGGTATAATTAGGCTCACCTCACAAACCAGAAGAATCCAGCATATCTATAGAGAAGATGAATGTACCTCACCGTGTCAGAGGACCTGTCCCGCGGGTATTGATATACCGGAATATATCAGACAGATTAAGGCAGGTAACTACCGACAGGCAATCATGGTCATTAAGGAGAAAAATCCCTTTCCCTTGACCTGCGGAAGGGTCTGTCCGCACCCGTGCGAGGATATGTGCAGGCTTGGAAAGGAATGTGACCCGGTCAATATAAATCACCTAAAACGCTTTGTCGCGGATATAGAGATGAACTCGGGGAAAAGGATCACACCCTATAAGGCGCCTGGGACAGGAAAAAAGGTGGCTATCATTGGAGGGGGCCCTGGAGGGCTCACGTGTGCCTACTACCTGGCACGGCTTGGGCATAGCCCCACCATATTTGAGGCCATGCCAAAGCTGGGTGGTATGCTGAGATATGGTATCCCTGAATATAGGCTCCCCAAAAAAATCCTGGATTGGGAGATAGACGGGATCCTTGAGATGGGGGTAGAGGTGAAAACAGATGTCACCATGGGAAAGGACTTTACCCTCAAGACACTCAAGGATGATGGCTTTGGTGCCATATTCCTTGGAACCGGGGCCTGGGATACCAGGAGCCTTGGTGTAGAGGGAGAAGACCTTGAAGGGGTGCTGCCCGGGACCCATTTTCTTATCGATCGGGGCCTGGAGAAAGAAACCCCAGTGGGTGATAAGGTTGCGATCATTGGTGGTGGAAACACGGCCCTTGATGCAGCGAGAACCTCCTGGAGACTTGGTGCTGACGAGGTAACCATTATCTACCGACGCTCACGTAAAGAGATGCCTGCCAATGATATCGAGATAGAGGAGGCAGGAAAGGAAGGGGTACTCTTTCATTACCTGGCTGCACCTACCAAACTCATGGGGGAAAAGGGCAAGCTTACCCATCTGGAGTATATAGAGATGGAGCTGGGGGAACCTGATGAGTCAGGAAGAAGGAGGCCGATTCCCAAGAAAGGGACAGAAAAGGTCATAGAGGTAGACAATGTCATTAATGCCATAGGCCAGTTTCCTGTGACAGACTTTCTCAAGGAAGACGGGGTGAATCTAACCAAGTGGAATACCATAGAGGTGGCAAATGAGGCAACAGGAGAGACAAATATTCAAGGTGTATTTGCCGGTGGGGATGGGGTCACCGGTGCATCCATTGCAGTAGAGGCAATAGGTGCAGGAAGGAGGGCAGCCAGATCAATCCACTGCTATCTCAGTGGGCAGGAGATCGGCCTTCCAAAAGAGACGATTGGAAAACAAAGCCACCTTCCTGATGTGGACGAACTGGTATCGGTACCGGTGTCTGAACGGGTGAAGATGCCTGAGCTCAGCGTTGATGAGAGAAGGGAAAGCTTTGAGGAGGTCGAGACAGGCCTTGATGAGGAGATGGCTGCCGGTGAGTCCGACAGATGTCTCAGGTGTGGGCTGATATGTTACAGGAAGCAGGGATGATCGTAAAAGAATCGTTACCTCTTTTTCTCCAACCTCTCTCTCAATTCCTTCAGCTTCATAATAAAGCCTGATTTAATGCCCACAATATAGCTTCCTCTGGATTCGCCCTCATTTATCGGTGTCACATGTTTCACCTCGGCATCTATTGTCAAGGTAGCCTGAGGAAGAAAAAATCTCAAATTTCTTATTGTCTCCCCCACAGTAACCTTGTTCAATAGATCAAGATTCTCTTTATCCACAATGAACCCAATACCCGAAGGACCAAGATTGATGACCTTCAAGTGATACACTTTCCTGTCCCCTTCAAGTCTAAACTCAACCGAGAGAAATTTCGTGAGACCGTTTTCGATCCTCTCCTCCCTCCTCTTGTCTTCTATCTGAATAGTAGGGGGAATACCCACTATAAGCCCAAACTCAGGGTACTGAGTATTGATGCCAATATAGTTTGTGGCAAAAACACACTTGCTTTCACTCACCTCACAGGTAAACAATACCTCGGTGGAGGATTGGATAAGGGAATTGCCCGCTTCAGGATGCAGTTTCTCAATTATAAGATGATTACGTCTTTTACCGCTTTTTACCTTAAGAACCTTGGTGATAAATTGCGCATCACTACCCTCAATCTTTACCGATATCTCAACCCTTTTCGATATAAGATGGTCACATATAGCGAGGATTTTCTTTTTTTCTTTTACAGGAAAGAGATCCATAACCCCGTCTTCTCTCACGACTTAGTTGCACCTTGTATAACCACAAAAATGGCAGGTCACGCATCCTTCTTCAAAGACAATAGGCTCACCACATTCAGGACACATTTCTCCGGTGAGAGATTTTTCTTTCCTTGGTACCTTTTTCCCGTCTCCATTGAGATATCTATTCTCAAGCACCTTGGCTATCGCATCGGGTATTGAGAGGACCAGCCCATCTTTTTGAAAGATCGGATGCTCTCCGCCTATGCCTTTTAACTGTCCCACGATGTCATTTACTTTTACACCAGACCTCAGCGCGAGGGACACCAACCTACCGATGGCCTCTGTCTTGGCTGTCGTTGATTTCCCTGACTTGCCGATTATGGCAAAAACCTCGAATGGTGTTCCCTCGTATTCGGTTACATTAATATAGAGGGTGCCCAATCCTGTCTTTATCTTGGTAGTAAAGCCTTCAACCGTTTCAGGCCTATCCTTCATCGCACGAAAAAAACCATTATTATCATCTCCCCTGTTAAGACTCAATACCTGCCCATCCCTGCTCCCATCCCTGTAAATAGTCACACCTTTACACCCAAGGCGATAGGCCAGGTTGTAGATTTTTGATACGTCGGCAGGGGTAGTATCTCGGGCGAGATTAACGGTCTTTGATACAGCATTATCAGTATATTTCTGGAAAGCTGCCTGCATCTTTACATGCCACTCAGGGCTTATGTCGTGGGCAGTCACAAACACCTCTTTCACATCAGCCGGGATCTCCTCTATTGCCTTTAGCGTTCCCTCTCTGGCCACCCTGTCCATCAATTCCTTACTAAAAAAACCCCTTCTCCTGGCGATCACTTCAAAGTAAGGATTTACCTCTCTCAATTCATCATCATCCATAACATTTCTTGTAAAGCTCAACCCAAATAGGGGCTCAATGCCACTGGAACAGCCAGCAATGATACTGAGGGTTCCTGTTGGGGCAATGGTTGTGGTGGTGGCATTTCTGTAACGACAGTGAGCCCTCTCTCTAAAGACGCTCTTTTCCAGATTCTTAAATACGCCCCTTTCTTCTGCCAATTTGATGCTCGCCTTCCTCGATTCCTCCTGAATAAAAGACATCACCTCCTCGGCAAGAGAAAGGGCCCCGTTGCTATTGTAAGGAATTCCCATCTGATACAGCATATCTGCAAACCCCATTACCCCCAAGCCTATCTTCCGATTGCCCCTGGCCATCTGGGTAATCCTATCCAGAGGATACTTTGACATATCAATTGCATCATCCAAGAACCTTACGGCTAAGGCAACCGTTTCACCTAATCCCTCCCTATCAATTGTTGGCCCGTTATCATCCTGGGTCACAAACTTGGCAAGGTTTATGGAACCAAGATTACAGGCCTCAAAAGGCAAAAGAGGCTGTTCTCCACAGGGATTGGTGCTCTCAATTTCACCTATATCAGGGGTTGGGTTATCTCTATTTATTCTGTCAAGAAAGATCACACCAGGATCCCCATTCTCCCATGCCTGATTTACAATCGCATCATATACATCAGCTGCATTCAATTTAGCCACCTCTTTCCCGCTCATGGGATCTATGAGGGGATAGGTCGTATTATCCCTTAATGCCTCCATGAACTCTCTGGTGAGGGCCACGGATATATTAAAATTAGTGAGCTCCTTGTTATCCTTCTTGCTATAGATAAATTCCATGATATCCGGGTGATCAACCCGCAGTATCGCCATATTCGCTCCCCTTCTTGTCCCACCCTGTTTCACTTGCTCCGTGGCTGTGTTGAATATCCTCATAAAGGAAATCGGGCCTGAGGCCACCCCACCTGTTGTTCCTACCCGACTATTCTTTGGCCGTATCCGGGAAAAGGAAAAACCGGTTCCCCCTCCGGACTTATGGATAAGGGCAGCATATTTCAGGGCATCAAAAATACCCTCCATGCTATCCTCCACCGGGAGCACAAAACATGCAGCCAACTGACCCAATTCTGTGCCTGCATTCATTAAGGTTGGAGAGTTCGGTAAGAATTTTAACTCAGTCATCATACTGCAGAATTCTTTCTCCGTCTTTGTCGCCTGATCCAAGCTCGTATAACTTTTCTCAGCCATTGCGACATGATGCGCTACCCTTCGGAACATCTGATCCGGTGTCTCAATCTCATTTCCGTCGGCATCCTTCCTCAGATAGCGCCTCTTGAGAACCTTGAGGGCATTAGCAGAAAGGTTAAGGCCATTTTTCTTTTGTAACAATACTTGATGCAGGTGAATCGGCTTTGCCTCTGTCATGCCATACTCTAACATCTTGGCATCTATTATCTTCTCCAGTAACGGGACCTTTATCTCATTGAGGCCCATCCCCTGTATATCCTCTCTCATGGACCTGGTTATTGTTATGGCCTTCTCACTGTTAATCTGGTTCTGGGTAATCAAGATATCACTAATCATTTGATCATCCCACTTTAAGGAGTTTGGGATTAGATTTCCATCTCTCAAGACCAACACCATTTCTGCCCACATAGCTCCCCCGAAAAACTAATAACCAAGATTTTTTTATTTCAGTACATATTGTGCCAGAGGCCAGTATAGGGCTCTATATATGGTATGTCAAGAAAAAAATTCGGTCCATCACCCAAAAATTTTGAAAGGCATGCGCAAAGGAGAGCCTATTTAACTAGAGCAGCAATTTTATTGCCATTACCAACACGGCTGTGAGAAACAATCTTCTTATCCATATATTTCCAATTCTGTCTGAATAGTGAGCTGCGAGATAAGACCCGGTAAAACCACCAACGAACATTGCAAACGCCATCGGATAGTCAATGGCTCTATGAATAGCAAAGATTATAGCAGCTATCGCCGTAAAGAATAGGCCTGGCATCTTTAGGGTACCTGCACACTCAAGAAAGGTTTGTTTGAACACGAGGAGCAGGATATAGGATATCAATGTACCAGCGCCGGCACCATAGAACCCGGCATATATCCCAACAAAAAAGCTAATCACCACACCAATGAGATATTCATGGCTCTTTAATGTATGATCGGCTTTCTGTACACCCATCTTGGGTCTAAAACCCACCATAAAAACCAGAATCACGATGGTGATAATTGCGATCGCTTTCTTCAAAATTGTCTCGTTGAACTGAAATACAAGGTTTGCCCCTAAGATGGAGCCGAGCACTGTAGGCACACTGATAATGAAGCCAATCCTGTAGTTGACCATCTTCTTCCTGTGAAACTCGTACCAACCAGCTGAAGCAATACCTGTAACCCCGATCCTATCAGTGCCTATTGCAGTATGCGGTGGCAGCCCCAGGAAGATCAGTGTTGGAATGGTTATGAGGCTTGAGCCGCCCACCAAGGTTCCAAATGAGCCTGCAATTGCAGCAACCGCAAATATGATTAATAGGTTAACAAACTCCATTATGCCTGTCCCATTCAAATCATTGCTCCCTTGAGCGCACAGTTCGCCAAGGAGGTATGTGCAAGCAGAAAAGCAGAAAAGGCTGACAATTCCCTGTCCAAAAGTAGCGCATATAGAATAAAGCGGCCTTGGTGTCAATGAAAAAAGCACCCCATATCACAGAGACCTTTCCTGCATTACGCCCATGATCCTCAGCCTCTTTTATGATAGAGAGCCGCTCTTGAACCTGGAAGGAGAGCTATTATTGACAGCCTCACCGAGCTCATCATCTGCCGCATCATCATAGGACCGAAAAAAGGTAACCCTATGGCAGCCATACATATGTTGAAGCTTTCTCCATAATTGCGTAATATTCTGCAAATAATTCCTATCACTCAATTGTTATGCCGCAAGGATAAATCGTGTTTGACATATCAAATATGGTATATATGTAATATAGTATGTGGAGGATTGAAGAGCACCAAAGAATTGATAAGCAAGTCGATGCAGTCCCAAACGAGGTTCTTAAGCGTTACGAAAAATGGAAAGACATTGCTTCAATATCAGGTCCTCCGGGTTTGCGACTGATTAAGGGGTTTCACGACGAATCCTTGTCAGGCAGGTGGAAAGGTTACCGCTCCTCTCGACTTGGAATGCACTGGCGGGTGATCTACCGCGTTGTTGCCCAAGAGCTGCTGTTTCAGGTTGCCTCGATAACCGCTCATGAATAGAGGAGGTCATAAATGAATGAATATCGCCCTGCAAAGAAACGAATCACGGTTTCGGTTGGTGAGTCTGTGCGCATCATTCGCGAGATGCAGGAATTGAGCCAGAATCAACTATCGCAGCTTACAGGCATTCCCCAGACAACCATCTCGGCAATCGAAAATGACCGTGTCCGGCTCGACGTTGAGCGCGCGAAAGTTTTGGCTCGAGCCCTAAAGGTCCATCCGGGGGTTATCGTTTTTCCCGGTTGGGAGCTTCCCACCGAAGCTGCTGCATAAGCTTGCTGTTTCAGCCGACAGCTATTCGCTGCGGCTGAAGAGCGTCGTTATGTATCCTAGTGTAAATACCATTTATTTATAGGGGTAATTGAAATGTCAAAAAAACC
>SMTZ1_10001019_pt1 | contig 27598 bp, 23 predicted proteins | sample DeeMarSWOR136_30_FD_25667 | JGI IMG/M metagenome (IMG submission 25667)
AATCGGGACCGTGCAGGGGGACATCCATGACATTGGGAAGGACGTGGTGACCTTCCTCCTCGACGCCAACGGCTTCGAGGTCGTCGATCTCGGCGTCGACGTGCCGCCCCACGCCTTTGTGGCGAAGATCCGGGAGGTGAAGCCCCAGGTGGTGGGGTTGAGCGGGCTGTTGACGTTGGCCTTCGATGCGATGAAGGCCACGGTGGACGCCATCGCCGCCGCGGGGCTGCGGGACCAAGTGAAGATCATGATCGGGGGGTCGCAGGTCGATGAGCGCATCCAAGCCTACACGCGGGCAGACGCATATGGCGCTGACGCGATGGCCGCGGTCACCCTAGCCAAGACGTGGACTGGGGGGCCGTGAGACGTGACCCAGGTTCCCGACGAGGCGTACGCGGCGCGGCTGCGGCGGATCGAGGACGCCGTGCAGCTGAAGGTGCCGGATCGGGTGCCCATCTTAACCTCGTTGGCGACCTATCAACTCCACTCTCAAGACGTCACCTGCGAGGACGCGTACTTTCACCCGGAGACGTGGTGTGCGGCCACCCAGCAGACCGTCCTCGACCTCCAACCCGACATGTACCGCCACAACATCACCTCCGGCCACATCTACGAAGCCCTCGCGAGCCGGCAGTACCAGCTGCCGGGCCGCGGGGCGCCGCCCCACAGCACGCACCAGTTCGTGGAAGGCGAGTACATGCAGGCCGACGAGTACACGGCGCTCCTCACGGCACCCGCCGACTACGCCGTGCGCACCTATATGCCCCGGGTGTACGGGGCACTGGAGGCCTTCACCCGGCTGCCCCCCCTCACGGCCTTCGTGGATGCCCTCAGCCTCGCGCCCATCCTCGCGCAACCCGACATGATCCACGCCGTGGAGGCCCTGATCCGCGCGGGCCGCGAAATGACGCGGGTCGCGACGCTAGTCCACGAGATGGAGCAGGAGCTGGCAGCACAGGGCTACCCCGCCGTGGGACGCGGCGGCACGGGCGCCCCCTTCGACTTCATCTCTGACTTCCTCCGAGGGATGCGCGGGTCGATGCTGGACATGTACCGCCGACCCCAGCAGCTCCTCGCGGTCCAAGAGGCCCTCTTGAGCACGCGGGTCGCGAGGAGCGTCGCCGCCCTGAAAAGCGGTGATAACCCGCGGGTCTTTGTGGCCCTGCATCGCGGCGCTGATGGCTTCATGTCGCCCAAGCAGTTTGAGACCTTCTACTGGCCCGGCTTGAAGAAGGCCCTCGTCGCGTTGGTCGACGCGGGCATCACCCCCTTCGTCTTCTTTGAAGGCAGCTACGATCAGCGGCTGCCGTACCTCCGGGAGCTCCCGAAGGGCAAGATCGTGGCCCAGTTCGATCAAACTGACATGGCGAAGGCCAAGGAGGTCATCGGCGACACCGTCTGCATCATGGGGAACATGCCCAGCTCCCTCTTGAGCGTGGGCACCCTCCGCGAGGTCACGGACTACGCGAAACGCCTCATCGACGTCGTCGGGGAGGGCGGCGGCTACATCATGGCCGGCGGCCACAGCTTGGCCGAGGCCAAGCCGGAATTGGTGAAAGGCTGGATCGACTTCACCAAAACGTACGGCGTCTACAAACAGTAGGCCACGGCCGCACGGGACCACCCCTCGCCAAGACCCGATACGATACTTTCGAGATCCCTGCGTAGCAGGGTGAGCACCTGTTATCACCGGTGGGTATCGACGGAGCCGTGAAGGCGCGTTTCCACGCCACCCTCACGCTTGTCACGAAGAAGTTCCTCTGAAACGGGAGCAACCCGTTCGTGTTCAATAGTTTAGAACATCGTGTTCTAATGCATGGTATTATATCCATCCCAATACCTCAGTTTCTACGGTGAGTGAGATGCGGCGAACCCTACTCAGTGTGCTCCTGATGCTCGTCCTCGTCATCCCATGTTCCGTCTACGTGCTGGCCGCCGTCGGCAATAGGCAGCCCGACGTAAACCCCGAAGATCCATCAGGCCTGACGACATTCACGGCAGTGGTCAACGGCATGAGAAACGTGAGCGTAGAGGTACCTGTCGATATCGACGACGGCGTGACGAGGGAAGAAGCGGAAGTGATCGTAGAGGTCACGTTTACTACCGTGATGGGCCCCAATCGACTGTATCAAGTGGAGTCCCTGACGCTCACAGGTGACCAGCTGAGGGCCGACGTCACGTGGGGGTACGACGCCAATGACCTCGGCCACGTCTTCCATATGATCGTCGACTTCACGCCCCGGCAGATCACGGTCTCTCACTGCTTTTAAGACCACGTCCCCAGTTGAAAACGCGAATAGGCGTCGTAGCGTCTTTGCATAGCGGTCGATCCTCCCTCAGCACACGTCAGCAATAGGACGACCTCGGCCCCAACGAACTATTCACGTCGCTCACAGACGGTTACGCGTTCGTTCCACGTCACCCGTCAAGCGAGCGCCCTGAGTGTACTTTCACGGGTCCCGAGCCTAAAGCTTCGTTGGCTTACTCTATGAGTGTCGGGAGAAGCAGTCGTCTCCTGACCCTCATCGGCGTGTTCTCGCGCGGGAAGATACCATAATCGTGATCACGTCGCGATGGCGGAGGCGGTAGTCCTTGGGGAGGCGGACGCCCGTTTTCGCGTCGATGGCGAGGACGTAGTTGTCGGCGAGGCGGGAGTGTACCCGCTGAGCGAGGTCGAAGGGGGTGGCGCCGTCGGGGAGGAGGTGGACGTCGGGCAGCACGTTGCCATGGTGGTCAGTGTACTTCACCTCATCGCTGACGGGGTAGATCATGTTCGTCTTCAGGAGTTTGAAGACCACCGTGTTAAGGGCTTGCTGGATCCCTGTCCGCATCCACTTGGCCAGCACCCGCTGCTCAATGTACTTGATTCCTCGCTGCTGCTCGGGTGTGAGCTGGGCGTCGTCGTGGATCCGAAACTGCTCGTGGCCGGGCACGTAGGAGAGGAGGCCGCGCTGTTCCGCCCGTCGGAGGGCCAGTTCGGCTTCGGCGGAGCACGCGGCCACGAGGCTGCGGCCATAGTACTCCGTTAAAATGTCGAGGTTCTCCTCCGCAGTGGGGAGATCCATCTTATTCGCGAGGATGAGGGTGGGCTTGATGAGGGGGAGGAGGGCCGCCGCGAACTGTATCGTCTGCTCAGGGCTCCACTGAGAGAAAGGGATATCATCCAGCTGTGCGGTCGTAAGCGCCGTCTGCACGTGGGGGAGGCTGGCTTTCAGCCCGGACAGGGCGGTGGTGATTGCTGCGGCGGGGGTGGAGGCGGCGGCGTCGCGGCTGATGGCTGGCGTGTTCCGGAGGAGGATGTCGGCGACCCAATGGTGGATCTCGCCTTCAACGTCGAGGGCGTCCAGCACGGGGTTGCCGCTGCCGGGCGAGGTGATCTTGCCGTCGGCGTCGATGGAGCCGGAGGCGTCGACGACGTGGATGAGGGCGTCGGCCTGACTGATGACGGAGAGGAATTGGTTGCCGAGGCCGCGGCCCTTCCACGCGTCCTTGACGAGGCCGGGGACGTCGATGATCCGGATGGGGGCGTAGCGCCAGCCGTCAAGGCAGGTCGAGTTCAACGGGGTGTCCGTCACCCCCAGCTCCTGGCAGACGCAGACGTCACAGACGTAAGCGGTGCCGACGTTGGGCTGGGTCGTGGTGAAGGGGTAATTGGCGATCTCGGCGTTCAGGAGGGTGGCTGCGTTGAAAAGCGTCGTCTTCCCCACATTCGTCTTCCCGATGACGCCGATGGTTAACAAGAACGCTTCGCTGCCTGAGAAGAGAAAGGGACGCCATCCATTATAAGAATTTCTTTCGCACTGTGTCCATACTTTGTCTCCGTAAACGAGTGGCGCCAGCCAGCTGCAACATGGGGTCGGGAGAAGAGCCTACCGAGGGAAAGCAACGATCGAGTCCATGGACGCGAGGCGAGTCAAGGAAAAATACAAAGTACTTTGCGATACAAAGCTTTATATATTACTAAGTACTTTATATTCTCCACGTGACGTGCAATGAGCGAAAAAATCAATTTACGGAACCTCGAACGACAGGCGTACCTGTCGTACCATCAAGACGGGATCCTCGACATCTTCATCGGCTTCAGCATCCTCCTCTTCGGCGCTTGGATCCTCGCGGACATGGCCTATCTCGCCGGCGCCTTCGCCGCCATCTTCACCCCCATCTACGCCCAATTGAAAAAACAGGTCACGGTCCCCCGCCTCGGCTTCGTCAAGTTCGGGCCCACCCGCACCGCCAAGACCCAGAAGACTGTGCTCGTCCTAGTCCTCGCCGGCGTCATGGCCTTCCTCCCCGGGGTGATCCTCTTCGCGACCACCGGAATGGGCATCCTCGCGCCGATACGCCTCCTGATCGATTATGGCATGATCGTCATCGGCGTTGCGGGCGCCGCCATCCTCAGCGTCGTCGCCTACCTCTCTGAGCTCCGACGCCTCTACGCCTACGCGGCCCTTGTCCTCATCCTCTTCACTGGCGGCCACTTCCTCACTGCCCCCCTCCCCTACTACCTCATGACGCTGGGCACCGCCATCCTCCTATCGGGCGTCTACCTCTTGATCAACTTTCAACGCAAGTACCCCCTCCCCACCGGAGCTCCCGCCGATGCCAGCCCATGATGCTGCCAAGGACGATCCGACAGCGCCTTGGGAGATCGATCGTCTGATCCACGAGCCGGGACGCCTCCGCATCATGGCGAACCTCGCCGTCGTCGAGAGCGCCGACTTCCTCTTCCTCAAACGGCAAACCGGACTCACGTGGGGCAACCTCTCCGCCCACCTGACCCGCCTGGAAGCCGCCGGCTACATCGCGGTGGAGAAGGAGTTCGTGGACAAGAAGCCCCACACCGTCCTTCACTTGACCGAGGAGGGCCGCACCGCGTTCCACACGTATCGCCAGCACATGCAGCAGTTCTTCGACGACCTCCCCCAAGAGTAAAAAGGAACGAGGAAAGGAGATACGCGTCATCGCAGGCATTCGCGTCACACTGAGTATGAGAAGAGCGTGCTCAGGGACTAGGAGCTTATGAAGGCAAAACGCTTCACCATAAATCCAAAGTCAGACGGCAATGCCTTCGATTTGAGTTACTCTTCGACAGACCTTCTTCTCTGCAGATCGTACTGTAATCAACTACGCAAGGCAGGTAAGAAGAACCTGTTGTGCTAGCTAACTCTTTTATTTCCTTTTTTGTGAAAGGTGAAGTTAGCAGTTATATAGCATGTACCACGCCTCGAAAGGAAGCATCGAAGTCATCGAACGAGCTGGCTTCATATGTATAAAAGAAGTGAGTTGATTTTGGGTGGTTGTTTAACGTAGTCGTTTAAATCAGCGATCATCTAGCTTCCTTTTTAACCTGATTCATTCAGCAGGCACTCGTTGTTGGCGCTTGCGGGCGTGAAAGAGGGAGAAAGCTGGGTTCAACGTGGGACAAAAAAAGGTATAGCGGCGCCTCCTCTATTTGGGGCCCGCATTGGTGTACGTGAAGTCGTAGGTATAGTCAGCGTACTCGGTGAAGCCTTGAGGCGCCATGAAGGTGACGAGCATGAGAGCTTTGCGGGACTCGCTGAGAACGGCGTTGAGTTCGAAGAGAGCTTCTTCTGTGACCTCGTCAAGCCGGAGGGTGATGACCTTGTAGGGATTTCCACGGGGTTTTTCCATGATTCCGACGAAGGTGACGGCGAAGTCGTTATTGATGGGAAGGACTTCAGTGATGTCCTGGAAGACCCCGGCGTCGCTGCCATCCGAAATCAAGGTGCTGTCGACGTAAACGTTGTCGATGTACCATCCCTCGTAGAGTGTAGCCCAGTCGGTGACGTAGCGGAAGGCAAGAAGGATGTCACCCGAGTAAGCGCTAAGGCCGTATTCCACGTTGACCCAGCCGCCGCTCCACCCGGTGAGACCGGGGAGATTCGCCACGACGGTGGGATGAGCGTTGGGGTCATGGTCGTAGGTTGTGTAAGCGTTCTCGAGGCTGCTCCAAGAGTAGCCACCGTCTGTGGAGACTTGGACGAAGCCGAAGTCCCAGTAGTCCTCGATGTCCCAGTAGGTGTCAAAAGTGAGAGTGCCCCCACCTGTGGCGTTGAAAATGGCCCAGTTATCAGCGAGGTTACCCGTGCCGCTCCAGAGGACGTCGCCATCGGAGGTCCAAGCAGTGGGAAAAGTGGAGTAGTCTAAGCCGTTAAAGGTGAATTTCGCGAGGTCCTTGGGGTCGCCTTCGATCCAGATGTAGTCAGTGCCCCAAGGCGGAGCGCCAGGCGTATCGTAGCTCTCAGGGTTTGGGGTTCCTGGCGTGCCGAGGGTGAGCTTGAAGTCGATCGTTTTAAACTGGTAGCGGCCGCCGCCCGGCGTCTTGGAGTCGATGACGAGGGCCACGGACCAGCGGTGGTAGAGGTCAACGAAGTCCTTGTTGATCCGGAACAGATCGAGGGTGGCGTCGACGCCCGCAATCCCGTTGGCCGGGTTCTGGGCGAGGGCGGAGATGAAGCCGCCGCCGAATTGCTCGTAGAGATAGAGGGTCCAGAGGTAGGCATGGCCATAGTCGGAGAGGATCTCGAGGTCGCCCTGATCCTCCCAGACGACCAGGCTGTTCTCTGGGTAGTCCGCGGCATCCTTGACGTGGGAGCTGGGATGGCCGTAGCCGCAGAGGAACTCGGCGAGGTCGCTACAGCCCTCATTGACCCAGAGTTCTTCATCGGGGTCGATGTCGTCGTGGATCAGGTGCTGGTACTCGTGGGCGATCACGCCCTCATAGAGATAGGGGTGGCCCCCATCAGGGCCAACGCGTTCACCCCAGTCGTAGGCGTCTACGCTGATGACGTTCCGGTCGAAGTAGGCTTCGAAGGTGGATGAATAGAAGCCCGCAGTATAGATCGGGTAGTTAGGGTCGTAGTAGTTATCGTCGCGGATATTAGAGACGAGGATGACGTTGCGTCCTGTCTCCTCAAAATAGTAGTCAGGGGGAACATAGCCCCACGCTTCAAGGAGTGAGAGAGTACCGTCATGGAAGTCAGGTGTGCCGAAATAGGCGATGTCCGTCGCGTAGATATTTGTATCGAACTCTTCAATTAGATAATCGATCTGGGCATTTGTAATCTCTGGGTATGCGCGGGGATCACCGAGTGGCCAGTTGAGATCGTTTTGAACCCAGATTTCACAGGTCTCACCAATGGCACGCAGTGTGAACGTGGTAAAGAAGTAATAACCTGTGTAGAAATCCGCAGAGAGCCAGAGGGCTGTATCATTCACAACGTAATAGGAATGGTGGCCAAGGCCTACGGCGTCCGGCAGGGTAGTCCAGTCGATGGGAGGTTCGTTAGCGCGGAAGTCGGGACCGAGAAGCATAGGCTCGTAGTCGGGCAGCGTGGGTTTGGCGAAGGTGATGGCGAGGGGTAACGCATTCAGTAGAAGGAAAGCAAGGATAAGAAACGATATGATTTTTCGCATTTTTAATCTCGCCCAGTATAGATGTGGGCTCTATAAAAAGGTAGCTAACTTCGTGAAAAGGCAACTCATCACCGTTTGAATCTCACTAGACATCTAAGAAAGCTACGACCTCGCCTTCTTGCGTGATCCGAAAGAGTACGTTTCCGTCTCGCCAAACTTTCTCGACGCATGAACCATACTCCAAGATGGCCAACTGCCACTGTAAGGTCGGGGCATCTATACCCGTCATTGCTGTGAGGGCCGCGATGGTTTGACAGCCGCCTTGAAGCTGATGCAGTATCATTCGTCTCGTGGGGTTGTTGATGGCACGAAGGTACCGTCGGTGATACTCAGTTGTCTCCGCCATGGATCGCCCTTTGGCGGTAGCGTTCTTTTCAGACAAGGATCGTCACTGATATCGTCTTTCGCCAATCATATACGTGTTACTGTGAAACGAAGAAGCGTGAGGGAAACCGCATGCCTGCTAACAGAAGGCAGGGTAAAGGCGTGAGGGGGATGCAGACTAGTTACGTCGTCGCAGTCGTTTTCCACTCACGCGTAACAGTGCCTCGATGACGGCGCCGTTTTTCAGCAGTTGGTGGAAGAGGTCGCCGTGGCTGGTTTTTCGGTAAAAGTAGTGGCGGGACTCCGTGCGTTCCTCCACGAACCGCTCTTTCACGAGAAAATCCCGTACCCAGTTATTGAACTGGGCTTCGTTGCCCAGGATCTTGATGAGATCCCATTTGGTCGCGTGACCCGCTTTCGCATCAATGCAGTTCAGGAGCTCTAAGGCGATGCGGCTGGGCGTTCTCCGAGGAAACGACATGCCTTGTTCGCCTTAGGCTTTCGTCAAGTCCTGTTGCACTTGGAAGAGCCGCGCGTACTTTTTCCGCAGGCGGATGAAGTTCAGGATCTGGGCGACGCCGGCGAAGATCATGACGGCCGCGATGATCGCGGGGATGTATAGGCGTTCGGCAAGGATGTCCATGTTGTACGCGAGTCCTTGAATGCCGAACAGGATCATGATTAAGCCGTAGAAGAAGTAGGTCTTGACGCTCCACGAAAGGTCCTTCACGAGGTCAGACGCGTCGGAAATCAAGCCTTCGACGATCGTGTTTAAGGTAGGGATCTTGTTGAGCCCATCGTCGTTGGGTGGGGTGTCCTCAGTCATGGTCATCACCTTGCGTAGTCATCTTGTGCTAAGACATAAAATGTTTGTTCTGAAAGTAGTCCAGGGGTTAGTTCTAGCGTATGGAAAGGGTAGAGTTGCATCGGTGAAGACGTCCATTGCTCCGATCACCGGTCTCTTTCGAAAGGTTCATACCCAACCAGTAAGGAATCTCTCGAAAAGGCTCTATGGGAGAGGAAGGGTGGAGTCTCGGCAAGAGCAAGCACGACACCCCAAAGCCGCCAAGTACGTGTGGATGTTTGGAGTCGTCTTTGCGTTCTGTTTCACGGCGGTCATCTGGGTTTTGGGGCCAGTTCTGAAGCCCTTTACGGATTCGTTGCTTCTTCGCAACGACTTGTCGTGGTACTACTGGAAGCTGCCGGTTCGAGACGCGGTGGGCATGGGTATCGCGTGGGCCCTGTACTTGGGGCATCAAATCTCGATCTGGGTCACCATTTACTACGCGCAGCACAATCGCCATAACTTCCGCCTCCAATCTGTGAAGGGGATCCCGAGGTACACGCTGTACACGTTGGTGATCAATCTGGTGTTCGTGGTGCTGCATCTCCTGCAGACCCATGTGTGGTTCGATGGACTGGCGCAAGACACGCCGATCATATCGAGTCAGGGCTCGGTCATCGTGATGTTGGCCGTCACCTTGATTCTGGAGCACCCGCGACGCGGCCTCGTCGTGGGACGGAAAGCGGGCAAACCCTTTACCACGCAGGTCGTTGCCTTCTTCCGGCGTATCCACATGTACGTCTTCGCGTGGGCCCTAGTCTACACCTTCTGGTTCCACCCCATGGCGACGGATCCCCAGCTCATCTCTGGCTTCTTCTACATGTTCCTCCTCTTCACCCAGATCACGGTGGCGTGGACGCCGATCCACTTGGATAAGCGATGGATCATCCTATTGGAGAGCTACGTGGCGCTCCACGCCGTGGTCGTGGCGATCTGGAACACGGAGTTCTTCGGCGGCGCCGTGATGTGGCCCATGTTCTTCACTGGCTTCGCCTTCATGTTCGTCTTTACGTACACGTACGCCTTCAATGTGAGTCGCCGCGTCTTTTGGGGGATAACCGCCCTCTACGCGGCCGTCCTTGCCTGGCTCTATCTGCCCACCCCAGTAGGCTTTGGCCGAAGCCTGATGAACCTGATGCGGCTGGAGTTCCTGTGGATACCACTGATCCTGTATGGACTGGCCACACTATTCGCCGCACTCACCTACCTTAAAATTCGGAGATGACGGCCTGCAAGAGGGGCCCGTCAAACGCCAGTAAGTCATCCACGACCACTCAGTACCGTGACATGTTAGGGTGTGGATCGTCCTCCTTGTTGTCCTCCGCCAAACCCAGCCTTCACGTCTCGTCCTTCCAATGGCGATTCTCGGAATAAGCCCTCCGGGTCGCCCGCGCGTTGATGCGGTGAAGGCTTTTAATGGAAGGGGCACGTCAGTGTAGTGAAGGACGATAGCGCTCTATGGGAGAAGAAGGCGCTTAGGCGGGGCGTGATGGTAGATGATTGAGCGGTTGGTTTTGAAGGACTTTAAGAGCCATGAAGCGTCCGACATCGCCTTTACTTCTGGATTGAACATCTTCCTCGGCGAGGTGGGCGCCGGGAAGACCAGCATCTTTGAAGCCGTCTCCTTCGCCTTGTTTGGGCGATACGCGGGCAGCACCACTCAGAGTGGGCTAATTCGTCGAGGCGCCGAGGCAGCGGAAGTCTCCTTGACGTTTACCACCCGCTCGGGACGGTACCGGATTGACCGAACGATCTACCCGGAGAAGCCACAGCAGGCGAGACTGTACCTCTTTGCCGACGGGGAGTGGTTGCTGGCGGTCGAGGGCGCTACCGCCGTCGCCAAGTCGGTGGAGGACTTCTTGAGCGTGGACACCGCCACCTTTCTCGCTGCCATCTATGCCTCGCAAGGCGAGATCAAGGAGATGTTGGAGACCCAGCCGGGGCGGCGGCGGGAACGCCTCGACCGGCTTCTCGGCCTCGACATGTATGAGAGCATCTGGACGAAGCTGGGAGACGCGCAAAAGATCGTCTTAACTGAGCAGACGCACGCCCAAGACCGGGCCAGCGGCGTGGACGTCCTAGAGCGACAGCTCACAGAGTTGAAGACCAGCATTCAGGAGGGAACCCGAGAAATGGAGGACCTCAGGAGAGTCCTGACGACTGTGGACGAGGAGCTACAGTCGACCGAGCCCCAGCTCACCGACTTGGATGACCGCCGCCAGCAATTGACGCGGGTTCGCACGCAAGTGGACAGCAAGATCGCCGAGATCGCGAAGGCCAGCCAGAACGTCAGCGCCCTGAGGGAGCGGCGGCGGAAGGCGGAAGAGGCCGCGAGCGTCTTTGAGGAGAATAAAGCGTTTGTGGATCAGGAGAAGCAGTTGGAGGCCGATCAGCGGCGCGTAGAAACAGCCCTCCAGCAGAAGAAGAACTTGAGACAAATTCTGCAACGGGATAACGTCGCCCTCAAGCAGGTCCTCGATCAACGTGCGCGACTGACGACGCAACTACAGGCATTAACGACCTTAGACGAAGAGCTGAAGACGTTAGACGCGGCGAGGGGCCAGTTGCCAGCATTGAAGCTGGAGCAGACGAGCCTAGAGGATCGTCTCGCGGGGGTTAAAGAGCAGTTGATCAAGGCCTCCAGCGAGATTGAGCGCCTGCAGGAGCAGGCGGAACGGGTCACCCAGTTGGGGGAGTGCCCCACCTGCCTCCAAACGGTTCCGGACGAACATAAGGCGCGAATCCGACAGGAAACCGGTGACGTCGTCACCAAGATGATCACTGCGTATGCCAGCCTTGAAGGGACCCTTGAAGAGGTGCAACGATGTCGTGACGAAGTCCAGGAACGGATGGAGCACGCGGAGCAGGCTGATCGACGATACGCGGTGACGGCCACGCAAGTCCAGATGCTGCTGGGTCGACGCGACGAACTGGCGAAAGTGGACGCCCGATTCGGCGAGATCACCGCCGACATCACCGAGATCCAGGGACAAATCGAGGCGATTGAGGAGTCGGAGGAGGACTTGACCGCGATCACGCAACAGTTGGAAGCCGTGGCAGCCAAAGCCGCTCGCGCGAGGGCGGCTGAAAAACTTGCAGCTGCGCAGAGGGAGATCGAGGCCCTGCTTCTCAAGGAAGACCAGAACCGCGAGATCTTGAAGGCCCAGTTACGCGCGTTGGAGGCGGCGACGAAGGCCCTCGAAGCATCCTACGATGAGGCGACGCATCGCGACCTCGAGGCCCGGGTGAAGGCGCTGCGCGAGCGCCGCGCGAAGGCGGCCGAAGGCATCGTCCGGCTTGACAGAACCGTACACGAGGAGACCCAGCAAGTGAAGACCGTGGAGAAAACGTTAGAGGAGCGACGGCAGGCCCAAGCGCAGGTGGAGGAGTTGAAGGCCGAGAGCTACGTCATCGACCTGTTACGGCAGAGCCTCCGCACCGTGGTGCAGCCAGTGATGCGGAAGACCAGCGTGAGCCGGGTCTCCGACGCCTTCCAGAGCTTCTATCAGGAGCTCTCCAACGACAGTATCGACTACGCGGCCATCGATGAGGAGGGAAACGTCGACATCACCCGGAATGGAGAACCGTCTCCCGTCAACTCGTTGAGTGGCGGGGAGACCACGTGCGCGGCGCTGGCCCTCCGCCTTGCCATCTGCAGCAGCCTGACCCGGAATCAGCTCCTCCTCCTTGATGAGCCGACCATCCACCTCGATGAGGTGTACCGCGCCAAGCTCCGGGAGTTCCTAGGCGGCCACGTCTTTGAGCAGCTCATCGTCGTCACCCACGACAACACCTTCGACGCCTTACCCGCCAAGATCTTTCGGGTGGAGAAGCAGCGAGGGCGCAGCGTCGTCTTCCCTCTCCAAGGAGGCGCATAACGTGGCCTACGTTAAAGTGGACATTGGGGATCTACAGGACGCCCGGGCGCAGATTCGGGAGACCTTTCGCCAGCAGGACGCGATCGTCGACAAGATCCGGGGCGAAGTGACGCGGCGTGCCGCACGGCCCCGGAAGACGCGGCGGATCTTCGCGGTGGACTCCGGCTTCAACACGGCCTACGAGACCACCTTCACCATCGTGAAGGCGGCGGTGGTAGACGAAGCGTTAACAGTGGATCTCCGAGAAGACGTTTTTCTCTTCCACGTGGACAATTATCAGACGGATCGGCTGCGGCGGCTTCTCATGCAGCAAGCCCTCTACGAGGCCCTCGCCCAGACGGTGCGCAGCGGGAGGGCGGACGGGTCGCTGGTGCTCGTGGATGGCACCCTCGCCTTGACCGTCTTCTACCCTACCCGGAAGGATCGGAAGGAGTATCGCCGTCACTTCCGCGCCTTTTACGAGGAGCTGTACACGCCCTTGATGGCCCGCTGCGTGGAACACGACATCTTGGTTCTAGGGTTTCTGAAGCGGACGGGGAGCACCTACCTCGCGGAGTACCTGAACGTCCGGGGCACCTACGACATCTACCTCGTCCACGCCCTTCTCCCCGACGAGGGCCACTACGTGGGCCCCATCCCCGTCATCGACTCGGGCGCGAAGCAGGCGAAAGTCCACCACCACTACGTCACCTTCTACCTCAACCTGAAGCGCTGGGTCTACCGCTTCGAGCTGCTGAAGGCCCAGGAACAGATATATGCAGAGGGCATCGAGAACCTCTTGGATGTGGCGACGGAGGCGCACTACGGCATGAACCCCATCTTCAGCAAGGCGGACGAGTACGCGCGGGTGAGCAAGCGGGAGGCCGACCTCAAGTTCGACTACGTGATCCATGACTTGGACGCTGAGGATCGGACGCGGTTGCGGTTGGAGGCGCGGAAGCGCACGCACTTCGGTTACTCGACGACGAGGCTTCCGGGACGGGGGACGCTGCGATGAGGGGGACGAGTTCATGAGCGACAGCGCGGTGGTAGGTACTGTCCTAGGGCAGGGTCGGCGGGCCGACGAGGTCCTCATCGTTTCCACGATTGAGAAGACGGGCACCCTGCGGCGGGGCGCCATCCTCGCCCACGACACCTTGAACGAGACGATGCTGCTGCAGGTGGTCAACAAGATGACGTGGGCCGACGTGAACGAGCAGGACCTCTACCTCATGAGCGAGAATGAGCGGTTGGCCTACCAGATCATCCAGCGGTCTCCACGGAGCTACGTCCTCAACTGCACCGTCGCCGGCGCCCTCCGCGACGAGGGCGAGGGCCCCCGCATCTTCAGTGCCCCCATCAGCTTTGTCGCGGACCAGTCGTCCGCAGTTCGATCCCTGACACCCGCGGAGGTGAAGACGATCTACGACCGGGGCACCCTCTTCGTCGGCCAGACCGTGGACGACCACCCCGTGACACTGCCCGTGAATGGCTTGGTGCAGCGGCACCTCAGCATCATCGGCATGACGGGCAGCGGCAAATCCTACTTGCTCGGCCTCCTCTGCGAAGAGCTCGCCCGCCGGAAGGCCGCCATCCTCATCCTCGACCCCCACAACGAGTACCTGCCCATGGCCCAGACCCTGCCCCGCGAGACACGGCGGATGCTCTACAGCGTTGGCACCGCGGCCGGGTTAACCACCTACACCCTCGACGTCAAGGCGATCTCGGCCTACGACTTCCAGCACTTCACCGGGATGGGCCCGGGCTCCACCAGCCTCCTCGAGGCGGTCCTTCAAAACCTCAGTGAGAACACGCCCCAGTACACGATTCAGGACGTGGTCAAGGAGTTGGACGCGCGGGCGAAGCAGGGGCCGCCCTCGGAGCGGGCGGCCGCCATGTGGGCCCGCAACTACATCCAGAGCCTCGCGAACACGGGAATGATCGGTATCCGGGAGCCGCCCATCCGGGAGATGGTGGGCGCGAATCAGGTGACGGTCGTCGCCATGTCTGGCGTGCGGGATCGGATCCAGCAGTTCGTGGTTACCAGCATCCTGAAACGGGTCTTCGAGGCCCGGCGGCAGTTGGAGATTCCGCCCCTCCTCCTCATCGTGGAGGAGGCCCACCGCTTCGCGCCGGCTGGGGAAACGGTGTCCAGCAGCGTCATGATGCGGACCTTAGCCGCGGAGGGCCGCAAGTTCGGCGTCTGCTTGGTAGTGGTCTCTCAGCGGCCGAACCGGTTGGACGCTACGGTCCTCAGTCAATGTGTCACCAACATCGTGATGAAGGTCAAGAACCCAGCGGATCTCGCCAGCATCCGGGAGAGCGCGGAGAACGTGACCGAGGACTTACTGGGGGAGTTGCCCCGCTTCGAGCGGGGGGAGGCCCTAGTGATGGGGGAGGCGTTTCCCATCTCCATCCGCTTCAAGACGCGGTCCGACCGGACGACTCTGCACGGAGGGAAAAGCGTGGATTTCGAAGCCACGTGGCAGGTAGAGAGCGAGCAACGGGACGTGAAGCGATTCGCGTTCCCCACCAAGCTGTAAGAGGGTGACAGTGGATGCGGATCGCGTTGGCCTCGGACTTCCACCTGGACCGCCGGCAGTTCAACCGGCAGCAGCGGTGGCAAGACTACATGCAGACCTTCATTAAGGTTACACAGCGGGTGGGCGAGCTGGCGCCCGACGCCTACGTCATCGCGGGCGACCTCTTCGAGAAGTATCGCCCGCACCCCGGCGTCATCCGCCGCTTCCTTCAGGAGGTGGCCCGCCTCCACTGCCCCATCATCTTGATCCGGGGTAACCACGACTCCCCCCAGATCTTTTTTGAACGGTTCGGCGGCGACATCCTCCACCTCCTGCAGGACGTGTCCGAGATCGTGTACCTGAACCAGGAGACCCCCACGTACGAGCTGGAGGACGTCTGCTTCATCGGCCTTGGCTACATCGGTTTCAACACGGATCAGGAGATCATCAATCACGTGCAGCGCGTCACGACGGCGCGGCCGACGAAGGTCGGCATCTTCCACCAGCTCCTCGACTACCCCGGCGTGCCCGAGAGCCTGGTCGAGGTGTCACGCAGCGTCCTCAAAGGGCTGGGCCTCGACTACGTCCTGATGGGGCATTGGCACGTGCGGTACGAGGAACCCGGGTTGTTCAACCCAGGATCCCCCGAGTACTGGTCCTTCGACCAAGGGGAACAACTCGTCGTGAACTTGGACACGGGCGACGAGAAACGGGCGCCCGCCAAGGAGAAGGGTTTCTACCTCATCGACACCACGACGGGATACGGCGAGTTCATCGAGGTCACGCCAGCGCGGCCCATGTACTGCGTCACCTTCGAGACCACAGACTTCGACGCAGCCCGCCACCTCCCCGTCATCAAACGGTACCTGGAGCCATTCAATGTGGAGGGCGCGATGGTGAAGACCGTCCTGCAAGGGCGCCTGCGGTACGGCCGCGTCAACCTCGGGCGAACGCTGAACCTCGATCGACCCCTCATCCACCACGTGGTGACGACCCTCAAATCCGCGGAGGTGGCTATCGAAACTGTGGACACCATCGAAGCGCAGGCGGCGTACCTCGCGGACCGCGGCGTCAGCGCCGACGTATCCAAGCGCGTCGCAGAGTGGCTGGAACACAGCCGAGACGACCTCGCTGCCATGCCGAGTCAGAACTTACTCCAAGCCCTCCGCGGCGTCCTCCACCACCGAGCAGCCGAACCCCCCTAACCGTCATGATCGCATACGACAACGTGCCTACCAACGTGTACGCCCAGGTCCCCACGTCGCCCCTGCTCTCACGTATCTGAGGCCAGAAAGTGACGCTGTCGTCGCCAACGGAAAAGGGGAGAGAGCACCCAAGAGATTTATTGGTGAAACCCAACAAGGTTCCGCGGAGGCGGGAGGATGGACGTTAAGGCTGTGGGGTTATTAAGTCCAGGGGATATGGGGCATGTGGTTGGACAGGCCCTGCTAGAACACGACATGCCTGTGCTGACGTGTCTTGAAGGGCGGAGCCCGAGGACGCGACAGCTTGCGCGGAAGGCGGGCATCCAGGCGGTACCCACCTACGAGGATCTGGTGCGACAGACGGATCTCATGCTCGCCATACTGGTTCCCGCGGAAGCCGAGTCCGCGGCGCGGAAGGTGGCCGCCGCCCTCCATGCCACAGGCGTGACAACGGTCTACGTGGATTGTAATGCCGTCTCGCCGGTCACCGCTGAACCCTTGGAAACGATCATCACGGCGGTGGGAAGCCGCTACGTCTCCGCCTCCATTATCGGGCCACCCCCCGACGGCAGGGCACGACGCGGTTTTATGCCTCGGGATCCGACGTCGCGGCCTTTGCAGCCTTAACAAGATTTGGTCTCGACAGTCGTCCCCTCGGATTCGACGTCAGGCACGCCAAAGGCATTAAGATGGTGTACGGCGCCTTGACCAAGGGGTTCACGGCTATCGCGACAGAGCTCCTAGTCGCGGCGCAGCGGATGGGTCTCTACCACGCCTTGATGAATGAGTTGACGGGCAGCCAAGGCGAGCTGCTGCGGAGGATGGAGCGAACCGTGGTGTCGATGCCGCCGCGATCACGCCGGTGGGTCGGGGAGATGGAGGAGATTGCCGTGACGTTCAACGCGGTCGGCTTGACCCCGAAAAATCTACGAGGGAGCCGCCGACCTGTACCGCTTTGTCGGGTAGACGCCCTTGGTCGAAGAGACCCCGGAGACCATGAACCGCGACCGCACCCTCGCGCAAGCCATCGAACTCCTTGCGCGTTGACCCTTCAACCCTTGGGGAGCGCGAAGGCGATGCTGGGACTTGGGAATCACTGTCCCGCACCACGCCTTGAAAACCAAGAGAGGATCAGGAACCGCGGCTTCAAGTGACGAGAATCAAGGAGTTGAGACATCAATAAATTAGCGGGGGTACCCGATCCATGTTTGAGGCTGAGGGAGGGACTTGACTTGAATGCCTTGGACTGTGAGCTACGTGACGGTCGTTCCATGCCGTTGTTGGGGTTGGGGACGTGGCAGCTCCGCGGCGCCACGTGTACGGCCATCGTGAAGCGTGCCGTAGAATTGGGGTATCGTCTCATTGATACTGCGGATGCTTATGGTAACCATGAGGCGATTCGGGTTGCTCTCAAGGGCTTCGATCGTGCTAGCCTCTTTCTCACGACGAAGATTCAATACGGTCGGCTCCGGTATCGGGAGGTGCTGCAGGATTGTGATCGGTGTCTGCGGGAACTCGGAACCGAGTACGTGGATCTCCTCTTGATCCACTGGCCTAACGACGCGATCCCTATTCACGAGACCTTACGGGCGTTCAACGAACTGGTGGATGCCGGAAAGATCCGGAGCATCGGCGTCAGCAACTTCTCCATCCGCCAGTTAACGGAGGCACTCCACGTCGAAGGACGCCCCATCACGAACAATCAGATCCGCTTTCACCTCTACGCGTACGATCCAAGTCTTCTGGCCTACTGTCACGCGCAACGCGTCACCGTCACCGCCTATTCGCCGTTGGGTCGGGGACGCATCCTGCACAACCCAGCCCTGCAGGCGATGGCACGCAAATATCAGCGAACGCCGGCTCAGATCTGTTTGCGGTGGTGCCTGCACAAGGGCGTCGCCGTGATTCCGAAGACGAGTTCGGAAAACCGGTTGCGCGAGAACATGGATCTGTTCGACTGGGAGATCGCAGCCCCCGATCTACGGGTCCTTGAGGCCGCAAGGTAGCGCCGCCCGCGAACGCTCGGCGTCACCCGTCCACGCACCCCGCACGTGGCAAGCAGAAGCGGGCAGCTGTTTTCAGGGAGTCGACAAGGTTACTCAGTGGTGATGAGGAACCGGGAATCCCGGCCTGCGCTGATGTAATGGCCACCCAGTTCCTCGATGATGGCCGCGATGGCGGCGAATTTATCGCGGCCGAGGAAACCCTTGGGCTTGACGACGACGCCTTCAGGTGTTTCACTTACGTCCACATCGTCGAGGTGCTCCGCTAATCGCGATCGCACCGCGCCCAGGGTGGTCGAGGGCGCCTCTCCTTCCGCGGGCTTCACAGTGATGACGATGTCATAGCCCGCCACGGAAATGATCGCGCCGTCCGCTGTCGGAGTGACCTGCACTTTCCGATTCACGATCTCACCTCCCACCACCGCGTCGGAGACGCTGAACGCCTCACTGACGTCCCCTCATCTCATAAATCGTAGCGTCTCATGGGTTAAGAAACTATCGATTTGAGGTCTCTTTCGTGGAAACCCACCTTAGTGAGTGGGGACGGGAGAGTACTTATGAGGGAACATGCTATAACGTAGTGGGAGGAAGACGCATGAGCACGAGGATTCCGTCTCCTGAAGAGGTTTTTGGCTTCCCGATGGGCAGTGAAACGAACATCGCGCGGTGGGATCGCATCGTCGAGTACTTCACCGTCTTGGCGACGCGGAGCAACGCGATTCAGGTCATCAACTTGGGGCCTTCAACGGGGGGGCACCCCTTTCTTCTCGTCATCATTTCTGCACCGGAGAACCTCGCGCACCTCGAGCAGCTGAAACGGGTGAACGCGCAGATCGCGGATCCCCGCGGGGTCTCCGAGGCCGAGGTGCCCGCGTTGATCGCGGCGGGGAAGGCCGTCATCTGTCAATCGATGAGCCTGCATGCCACTGAGATCGGGGGCACGCAGATGGCGCCGGAACTCGCGTACGACCTTCTGACCCGCCGCGACGAGGAGACCCGCCGCATCCTCGCGAACGTCGTATTTCTCATGGTGCCGTGCTTCAACCCTGACGGCCAGATCATGGTCGCCGACTGGTACCGCCGGTGGCTGGGCAGCGAGTACGAGGGGGTCCGCCTCCCGTGGCTCTACCATACCTACGCGGGCCACGACAACAATCGAGACGCCTTCATGACGAACCTCGTGGAATCCCGGTACATGGCACAGATCCTGTTCCGGGAATGGCACCCCCAGGCGTATCTGGATCACCACCACATGGGCAGCTACGGGGCACGCCTCTACATCCCCCCGTACTGTGAGCCCATCCGGCCCCACGCCGATCCCTTGATCTGGCGGGAGATCGCGTGGTACGGCGCCCACATGGCTTACAAGCTCGAAGAAGCGGGCAAGACGGGGATCCTCAACAACGCCCAATACGCGGGGTGGGGCCACTTCGGCTTCCACTGGATCGGCAACTACCACAACATTGCCAGTATGCTCACGGAGTCCGCGAATGCGAAGCTGGCCACCCCATTGTACATCCATGCCGCCCAGCTCACGGGACAGAAGGGCAGTACGCTGCGCGGCTTTGCCCACTACAAGGCGCAGACCAACTTCCCCCACCCGTGGCCGGGAGGCTGGTGGCGGCTCCGCGACATCGTGGAGCAGCAGAAGATTGCGGCGTGGGCCCTCCTTGACATGGCAGCGCGGAACAAGGAGACCGTGCTCCGCAACGCGTACCTCAAGGCCCAGCGGCAGACGGCGCGGGGCGCCCAAGGGTCGCCGAAGGCCTACGCGATTCCGCCGAGCCAGCAAGACCCCTTGACCGCGACCAAACTCGTGGAACAGTTACTCGTGCAGGGACTCGAGGTGCACCGCGCCCGCCAGGCGTTCACGGTTGATGGCGTTCAGTACCCGCAGGGCACCTACGTCGTCTTTCTGGCGCAACCCAAGAGCGGCCTCATCCGGAATCTCCTCGGTCGAACCCTCTACCCCGACGACGCGTGGTCTCGTGAGGCCGATAACACGCCCCGGCGCCCCTATGACACCGCGACGGACACCATCGCTGAGTTCATGGGCGTTCGGGTCGATCTCATTGAGCGCGCCGTCGAGGGCGCGTTTGAGGTCGTTTCGATGCCCGTGAAGCCATCGGGAGCCGTCATCGGGGCCTCGACGAGGGGGTATCTCTTTGACGGGCGCCTCAACGACAGCTTCGCCGCCGCCAACATCCTGCTCCAACACGGCTTTACGGTGCAGCGAACGGACAGTTCGGTGCAGACGAACATGGACTGGTTCCCACCGGGCAGCTTCATGGCCCCAGTCGACGCCGCGGCCGTCCTCCGCGACTTGGCACGGGATCGAGGCCTAATCTTCTACGGGATCCCGAAGGCGGTGGACGTCGCGGCCCACGCGGTGACGCAGCTGCGGATCGCCCTGTACCAACGCTTCCACGGCGGGAACATCGATGAGGGGTGGACGCGCCTACTCCTCGAGCAATTCCACTTCCCCTACACCACGGTGCAGGACGACGCGGTCAAGGAAGGCCGCCTGGCGGAGCGGTTCGACGTCTTCATCCTTCCTGATGACCCCACGCCCCTGATCACGGGTGAAAAGCTGGGAGAGTACTACGAGAAACGCTTAGACGGCCAGGTGCCGCCGAAGGACCCCCCGGAGTATCGTAGCGGCATCGGCAAGGAAGGCGTGGACAACCTCATCGCCTTCGTGGAGGCAGGGGGCACGTTGATCGCCTTCAACGAAGCGTGCGAGTTGGCGGTGGAGCGCTTGGGGCTCCGCGTCCGCAACGTGTTGAAGGACATCAAGCCACAAGACTTCTTCTGTCCCGGCTCCACCGTGCGGGCCGACGTGCAGACGACGCACCCGCTGGCCTACGGCATGCCCGAGCGGGCCCTCATCCTCTTCCGCAACAGCCCGGCCTTCGACGTCATTCCCTCGGAAGCCAATGAGGCCTACGAACTCGTCGTCACGTACCCAGATCGCGGCCTTTTGGAGAGCGGCTGGCTCATCGGCGAAGAGAAGATCGCGGGGAAGGCCGCCATGATCGCGGCGAAGAAAGGCCGAGGCCGGATCCTGCTCATCGGCTTCCGCGTGCAACACCGTGCCCAGACCCACGGCACCTTCAAGCTGCTGTTCAACGGCCTCCTCCTCAGCCGCCACCACGATGACATTGGAACGCTGGACGCGCCCACTACCGGGCATGCTTCTCCAGTAACAGAACCATGAGAGGAAACGCCACAACGGCCCATTGGAGGGCGTTGAGCCACCACAGGTAGTCGGGGTTCAGTTCCCAGATCACGCCGCCGAGGAGGGGCGCAATGACCCCGATGCCGCCCACCACGACGGCGCGCAGCCCCAAGTATTTGCCCCGCACCGACTGGGGCACCACCTCGTGGGTAAAGGCGTCCCAGCCAAGGTACATGCAGCCCTCCACCGACCCGAGGAGGCTGTACAAGATCAAGAGTTCGGGGTGGGACGCGGGCGTGAGGAAGAGGATGCAGCGCGCCACGACGCCGATCAGATGCCCGAGATACGCAATCCGTCGCCGCCCAAACCGCGCAATCACGTTGCCCATAGGTAGGGAGAGGAAGACGTCCACCAGCATCTCGCCGGCGCCCATGTACCCCAAGATGAGGGCTGTGACCCCTTTCACGTCGACCTGATAGATCCGGAGGAACGGGCTCGCCATCAACCCGAAGAAGCTTTGGATCACGTCTTTCACGAAGAACAGCTTCAACGCGGATGACCCGCGAAAGATCGATGAGAAGCTTTGCAGAATCCCGACGCCGTTGTCGCCGCGATCAAAGATCACGTCGTCCAAGGTCCGCCATAGGATGAGGAAGACGACGGCGTTGATGCCGAACTGGAAGAGAAAGAGGACGCGAAAGCTTTCAGCCGTCTCCAGTCCACCGAACGCGGTCAGAAGGTACGCGGCGATGAGGGGTCCACCGATGCCACCGATGGCCGTGATGGTGCGGTGCAGGGACAGCCCATGCACCCGATCCACGTTACTGAGAGAATCGATGTCGAGGATGGTCTTCGACGGGAAGTTCAGCCGATCCGTAATCGTCCGCCAAAGGGTTACCAGCGTAAACACGGGCCAGCTCCGGGATACCGCCATGCCGAGAAAATTAAAGACCCCCAGACTGGAACTCGCAACGTACAGGCGCTTAATGTTCCGCACGCGATCCGTTAACCACCCTGCGAGTACCGCGCAGAGCGTCCCGATCAATGACATCAGGCTGTTGATGAGTCCGATCTCGAGAGAGGACGCTCCCAGCCGCTTCAAGAAGAGGGATTCGTAGCCGACGACCTGTGCCTGCAGTTGGGCCCGTCCACCCGACGTTAACAACAAGAAGTCTCGGACGATCATCATCTTGAAGTTCTTCTTCTGCCTCCTCAAAAAGGCCACAACGTCGTCAACCACTGGCTACCCCTCTTGACCCAGCACGCGTCCTCCAGCTTGTTGTCCTACGCCACGGCGTTCTTTTGATAGTAAGCCGCAGTTTATCGTTATATGTATATAGAAAAAAGCTTGCGAGTATTAGCGTGCGTGCTTTCCACATACCTAAAAAAGAAAAAGAGGAAGTTACTAGTGATTTCGCCAGCAGTGTAGGAGTTCGAGTCCAACCTCCCATTACCTTTTTCTAGAGGCGTCTCATGCATACTATCGGTGAGGAGTCAAGGATGTCGGAATTTGTGATTAACACCATATTCGCGCGACGTAGTATCCGAAAATACACGTCCGAAGGCATTAGTGAAAAGAATCTTATAACACTGCTGAAAGCCGCGATGGCAGCGCCTTCCGCGTCCAATCGTACACCATGGCACTTTATTATAATCACTGATCACGGGACGTTGGACGAACTGGCAACCGTGCATCCGTATGGATCCATGCTATCGGAAGCACCTCTCGGCATCACCGTCTGCGGCGACACCCGTATCTCGCCCCAGTATTGGGTGCAGGATTGCTCAGCAGCCACGGAGAACCTGCTCTTAGCGGCAACGGCATTGGGTCTCGGCGCGGTCTGGCTTGGGGTTCATCCGAGGGAAAGCCGTGTAGACGCCATAAAGAAGATTTTAAGGATTCCAGAGCACATCATTCCCCTGAATATGATCTCCATTGGCCATCCGGGAGAGGAGAAAGACCCACGTACCCAATACAATGAGTCGCGGGTGCACCACGAATACTGGTAGTGATTCGTAAACCAGATGGGCGCACGCGTTGAATTCTCACGCTCTTTATATGGCGTGGTCACAGACCATACCATGTGCAAAAGGAGAATAGAACGTGCGGTATGTAGGATTGAACGTCTACAAGTGGGTATGCCACGGAACCGATTTGGATGAGACGTGTGCGATCATCAAGCAGGGGCGGTTCAGCAACGTCGCTAACGCGCGCTGAAGAGTGCGTTCTATAAGACATAAATTTAATTAAGAGTCACGTCCTTAACTAGGTATACATCTTTTTTAAAAAAGATGTACAACCAACCAAAAAAGAAGTGAAGGAAATGGGGTACAGAGGCTATGACCGGCCACCACGAACAATGCACAAAGCGGTTTGTTCGGACTGCGGACAGGAATGCGAAGTGCCATTCGTGCCCACGGAAGGAAGGCCCGTCTACTGTCAAACATGTTGGGAGAAACATCGACCGCCACGAAGAGGCAGATATTAGACATCAGTATCTGGTTTCTTAGAAATCACATAGGTGACGGCGAATGACCATGTTTTTTAATTTTTTTACAGTATTTTTTTTCACCGCACGCCCGCAATCAATTTTACACCAAGTTGCCTTCCTCTCACCAGAATAGCTACATAGTACACACTTCTGGAGGAGGTGAAACGAATTGAAAGCATGGGACTGCGTGCAAGTGAATCATCACATGAATATTGGGAAAACAATTGAGGAGTGGGAACGGAATGGATGGCGTCTCCATACATACTCTTGTGCCCAATTACGAGGATCAGAAATCAATCATTACTTATTATTTGAGAGAGAAACCCAATGAAAGCGCGCATCACTTGCTCTTAGCGCGCTAGACTGGTTAGAAAGTAATTTGGCTAATCCGTCTTTAAATTAGAAGAAAAGTGAACATAAAACAAATGCTCGACGCCATCATTACTAGAAGAATACAGGGCATGCTAACGAGTTGCGCGTGGAGTTGTTTTTTGTTTTTTGATTTGGAGTCCCTTGGGTGTTGCGCGCGTTAGCGTGTCAATGTGAACTACTTTTTAATGCATAGAGACGGTTTTAAGGATCGACTGTGTATTCATATCTATAGTACGATGTATGTAAAGGAGAAGCATTGGCGTGCTGGTGCAGCGTTGTGGTTAGATGTCCGAACTGTGGTGTTGATGTCGACGAGGGTTCTACAGACTGTCCGGTATGTGGCACCTCACTTTTACGAGATAGATACTGGTGTTGGAGCTGCCTGAGAGGGATTGGGAAGGACGAGCCCATTGGGCGGATTCGATCCCCCCTTATGCGTGCTCCACACCACTATTGGTGGACTCGACCCCACCATTGGTGGACTCAACACCTGATGCTGTTTCAGCGTCGTAGCGAGATCAAGTGGGTTATCTTCGACGGGAAGGCCACGCCCTTTTGCCCGCACTGCCATACCAACCTCATCCACCAGCCACGAGCACTGATAGCAAAAAGCTGGATGAGGTATGCGCTGACGGTTCTATGTATTTTCGTTCTTCTTCGGATCGTTGCCCAGCTGGTAGAATGGTTTTAGTTACCTCGTCCATTAGGTAGTCTACACGGAGTTACCTGACTACTCTGCGCGTTCCCTTAACCAGCGAGTCCTTTGGGTAAATGTTTCTTGACGTCCTACAGGTCACAGTTTCTTTATAAAAACGTCTTTTAACGGGCGGCAACTCTGAGTATGAGGGGTATACGGTTGTCCGAGGAAGAGGAGACTTACTCCACCATCTTCACCGCCCTCCGTCATCCGATTCGCCGTCGGATCCTCCGTATGCTTGCGAAACAGTCGATGGCCTTCACCGACATGCTGAATCAGCTGGGGATCGAGAGCTCCCACCTCACCTACCATCTGGACGGCCTCGGCGTCTTACTCGTGAAGACGCCCAGTGGGCAATACCGGCTCTCCTCGTTTGGGCGGGCCGCGGTCTCCATGATGGGGTGGGTCGAGGAAGCCCCTAAAACGGCAACCCGGTCGGATGTCCTCCCAGGGAAGTGGCCCCGGGTGTTGATGGCACTAGTGGTTGGCATCGCCGTGTTCGCGGGCGCGTAATATAGTCAATAGCAATTCAACGCGTTATACCGAGAGTATACTCAGCTTGCAACGAACTACACGCAACTCAATCTGGATTATGTGCGGCTATCTGGGAACTACACGCAAACTAGCCTCAAGTATACGCAGCTTGCAAAGAACTATACGCAGATCAAAGAGGAGTATCTGTCCACCATCGCGCCTACCGCGATTACTCCACCGATCTCCAAGCTGGCGGCGATTAGTATCGCCCTCACACACGGTGGGTGGACTGCGACCACCCTTAACGGCTTGTTGGTCAACGCGAAACTCTGCTATGTGGAACTCATGGACCCGCCTAAAGAACAATACTTCGATTTAGTTTGTGAAGTTGTGATGCCTGTATCCGATTACTCTCCCGTGACGATTGGTGCAGCAACGTATCGATATGTTTAGTATGTCATTATTTCTCTCCAAGGTTTCGTGAAAACGATTTCTCCGCAGGGAAGTTACTTGGTTGACGTGGCAACAGGCGAGGTCATCACGTTTCCGTTCGATAGGGATAACCCTCTCTTCACTGGTTAACGCCCCTTCGAGTCCACGCAATTGCTCAGCTAGCGTCTCGCGCGTCCATAGAGGACAAGCCGATCTAATGGTGTCCTAGGAAGAGCGGTCGACGGCATCGGCTCTATGACAGGCTTTCATATGAAGGGAACAGTTCCTACTTGATGGATGCTGATGAGACAGACTCGAGTATTGGTCACATCCGATGTTCTTCTGTCATCGAAATTGCGGTAGGTAGTCGTCGATTCCTTTTTATCTGGGGTGAGGCGCTTCCCCTACCCGTTAGCTGCCGTGACTGTCATGTCCTTCATCGCCTTCATTCGTCGGCGCGAGCTGGTGTTGCTCTTTCTCATCAACACCCTCATGTCGTTAGGCATGAACCTCACCAACGCCCTGTGGCCGCTCTACGTTCAGAGCTTGGGGGCGACGGTGCTGCAGGTCAGCTTCCTCATCTCCATCACTGGTATCGCCGGGACCCTGCTGCGGATTCCCAGCGGCGTCATCTCCGATACCTACGGCCGACGCACCATCATCGTCGTCAGCATCGCCCTCGCCATTGCCCCGCCCGTGCTCTACACTTTCAGTAGCCACTGGGAGCATCTCGTCCCCTGGGGAATCTTGTACGCCATCGCCTTCGCCCTGTACATGCCGTCGCGCATGGCCATCGTGGCGGACTACACCTCCGTCGAGACGCGCCTCCAAGTCTTCAGCATCATGAACCTCGCCTTTCCCCTGGGCAACCTCATCAGCCCCACCCTCAGCGGCCTCCTCGAAGCCGCGTATGGGTGGAACGCCATCTTCTACGTGGCGACCGCCCTCTACGTGGTCTGCCTCGTCCCCGGCTTGGCCCTGCCCCCACCGCTCCACCAAGACGGCATCGAACGAGGGGAGGACACACCTCCGCGCAGCCGCCTCTCCGCGGTCTTCTTTCGATCACTCTTCGCCTTCTTTCTCCTCGACTTTTTCACGGGCCTGGGGTCCGGCACCGTGAGCGCCATCACCCCCATCTATCTCACCGAGCGGTTCCAAGCATCGACTGCCGAGGTCGGCCTCTTTCTCTCCCTAGGCTTCGGATTGACGACGATGTTGACCCAGGTCCCCGCGGCGGTGGTCGCGGAACGGGTGGGCCGGAAACGGTTTATCGCGGTCTGTTACGCCTTGATCCCGTTGCTCTCCCTCCTCTGGACCACCATCAACAATGTCCTGCTGCTGCTCCCCATTCAGATGGCGATCAACGGCCTGTGGACCATGACGTGGCCGGCCTTCCTCACGCTCCTGATGGATCATGTCCCCAGCACCCGCCGCGGTGTGGCCTCCGGCATCACCCAAGCAGGCGTCATGCTCGGCTTCACGGTAGGGCCGACCATCGGCGGGTACCTCTGGGAGTATCTAGGCCCCCTCGTACCCTACTACGCCTCCGCGCTCTTCTTCGTGCTCTGCCTGCCCGTCATCCCCTTCATCCAAGACGCCCCCACGACGACGACTGACTCGCCCGTCTAGGTGGACAAGAAGCCCCCGTCGACGGGGATGAGGGCCCCCTGCACGTAGCTGGACAGGTCGCTGGCGAGCACTAACGCCATGAGCGCCACCTCGTCGGGACGACCGAACCGGCGGACGGGCAGCCGCGACCGA
>SMTZ1_10001021_pt1 | contig 27594 bp, 42 predicted proteins | sample DeeMarSWOR136_30_FD_25667 | JGI IMG/M metagenome (IMG submission 25667)
TTTGCACCATAAATATCAATTTTTTTAAAACCCAGAGACTTTAACAACCATGTAATTTCAGATGGAACATAAAACCTCTCATTGCATTCTAATTCCTTTTTATTACCCGAGTCATCTTCTACTGTTGTAATATTATGGTCTCTAAAAGTCATTAAATCAAAAGTATTACTTCTACAAGTAGTATTTCCTTTATCTGCTTTTAAATGCATTTTTTCAACTGAATGATATAAGGGAAATAATCCATTAAGTGTTGTAAAAATAAGCTTACCAGACTTCTTTAAAGATTTTGCAACATTTCTTAATATCTCGAAATTCATTTCATCTGTTTCCATCAAACAAAAACCTCCTTCACAAAGCATTATTGCCAAATCAAAATCATCTTTGAAAGGTAATTTTCTTGCATCATATTTTTGAAATTCTATTTCCAAATTTTGAGCTTTAGCTTTTTCTTTTGCCTGCTTAAGTTGTGAATCCGATAAATCAATTCCTAAAACATTATATCCTCTTTTTGTTAATTCAATCGAGTGTCTACCTGTTCCACATCCAATATCTATTATTTTCAGTGATTTATCAAAATCAATTTCCTTTTCAATGAAATCACATTCACCAATTGTTCCCTTTGTAAAACTTTCATTATCATAATTTTTACCATAATTCTCAAAAAGAGATTCATACCACTTTTTCATATTGTTTTTAAATCAGTTAAACATTAATATAGGTATTCCAACATTTGTAGCATTATTACTTGGTGAAGATAAGGGGGTTTGTAATTTCAGTCTTACATGAGAAAAACCTGTAATTTTACCGGTAAAAGCATATTCAAATCTTGCCCCTGCACTTTTTGAACATTTTTAAAGAAAAAAAATGATTTTTTTACTGTTAAAATAATGTTCATTTCTCGTCATATTTGAAATTTAATTTTATTACAAAATTTTAAAAATGTTTATCGTATTGAATTTTTTAATTAAGAGTGAGGTTTTAGTATGAAAAATAAAAATAACAAGTGCCTGGTAACGGGCAAAACTCAAAAATCTATTGTAAGTAAGGGTACGTCAAATCGGGACTGGTGGCCGAACCAGTTAAACCTCAGGATTCTTCACCAGCACTCACAAATGAGCAATCCAATGGGCAAGGATTTCAACTACGCGGAGGAATTCAAAAAACTCGATCTGAAATCTCTTAAAAAAGACCTCTATGTGCTGATGACCGACTCGCAGGACTGGTGGCCTGCCGATTATGGTCACTATGGAGGGCTCTTTATCCGGATGGCATGGCACAGTGCAGGTACTTACCGTAAGGGCGATGGTCGCGGTGGAGCAGGGTCTGGCAACCAACGCTTACCACCGCTTAATAGCTGGCCTGACAATGTAAACCTCGACAAGGCGCGTCGGCTACTATGGCCTATTAAACAAAAATATGGCAAAAAAATCTCATGGGCTGACCTGATGATACTAGCTGGAAACTGTGCTCTGGAATCAATGGGTTTCAAGACATTCGGTTTTGCCGGTGGAAGAGAGGACATCTGGGAGCCCGAAGAGGACATTTACTGGGGTAGCGAAGACACTTGGCTTGGTGATAAGCGCTACAGTGGTGACCGCGAACTGGAAAATCCGCTTGCCGCCGTACAGATGGGCCTTATCTATGTAAATCCCGAGGGTCCCAACGGCAAACCGGACCCCGTCGCATCTGGTCTTGATGTCCGGGAGACATTCTCGCGTATGGCCATGAATGATGAAGAGACTGTCGCACTAATTGCCGGTGGTCACACATTTGGCAAGTGTCACGGCGCTGGCGATCCGTCCCATGTGGGTCCTGAGCCCGAAGGTGCTAAAATAGAGGAACAGGGGCTCGGTTGGAAGAGTACTTTCAGAAGTGGCAAGGGTGATGACACTATCTCCAGCGGTATCGAAGGTGCATGGACACCCAAGCCAACCAAGTGGGACATTGGTTATTTCGACATTTTATTTGGTTACGAATGGGAAAAGGTAAAAAGCCCCGCAGGAGCCTGGCAATGGGTCCCAAAAGACATTGCTGAGAAGGATATGGTACCAGCTGCTCATGATCCCAAGAAACGCTATCCACCAATTATGACAACTGCGGACCTCTCGCTGCGTTTTGACCCAATTTATGAACCAATAGCGCGTCGGTTCCACAAAAATCCAGATGAATTTGCCGATGCCTTTGCACGTGCATGGTTTAAGCTAACCCACCGAGACATGGGGCCTAAATCACGATATCTCGGTCCTGAGGTCCCAGAAGAGGACCTTATCTGGCAAGACCCAATACCCCCAGTCGACCATAAGCTGATTGATAAAAGAGATATTGCTGACCTTAAGAGCAAGATTCTAGCTTCAGGATTGTCGATTTCAGAACTGGTTTCCACCGCCTGGGCGTCAGCATCCACCTTCCGCGGTTCTGACAAGCGTGGCGGTGCAAATGGGGCCCGCATTCGTCTTGCGCCGCAAAAAGATTGGGAAGTCAACCAACCGGCACAACTAAAGAAAGTGCTACAGACTTTAGAAAAAATCCAAAAAGAGTTCAACAGCACACAATCAGAAAATAAGATGGTTTCACTTGCAGACTTAATTGTCCTGGGAGGATGCGCAGGTGTCGAACAAGCTGCGAAGAACGCAGGTCACGATGTGATTGTTCCTTTCGCACCAGGGCGCACGGATGCCTTTCAGGAACAGACCGACGTGGAATCATTTGCAGTCCTTGAACCGATTGCAGATGGATTCCGTAACTATCTCAAAACCAAATACTCTGTATCGGCTGAGGAACTCCTGGTAGATCAGGCACAACTGCTAACACTAACTACCCCTGAGATGACGGTTCTCATCGGTGGTATGCGAGTATTAAATACTAACTTTGGGCATTCCCAACATGGTGTGTTCACCAAGCGACCAGAGGTCCTCACCAATGACTTCTTCGTGAATCTTCTTGACATGAACACAATATGGAAGCCAACTTCTAAAGACAAAGACGTATTCGAGGGATATGATCGCGTAACTGGAGAACTGAAATGGAGCGGAACCCGAGTCGACCTCATATTTGGTTCGAACTCTCAGCTCAGAGCGATCACTGAAGTCTATGCTTGTAAAGACTCACCAACTAAGTTCGTTCACGATTTCATAGTAGCCTGGAATAAGATAATGAATGCTGATCGTTTCGACCTTTCATATCGATAATGCTAAAAACCTATACAACTTCACCAGACTTCATTATTTTAGAATGTTGATCCAGAAGGGTGTAATAGAAAAGCTGAAGGAATTAAGGTTGATATTAAAAAGGAAAAATCTTTTGCAAATATTAATCAAGAGAAAAGAGTGAAGGCAACATTATAATTTAATAAAATTATATGAAAGATGCTATACTAAATAAAATATTGGTTATTTCAGGTACATTTTTTCTATCAATTGGTATAATTGGAATATTTATTCCAATTCTTCCAACAACTCCTTTTCTTTTAATAGCTGCTGCATGTTATGCTCGAGGATCAAAAAAATTTTATAACTGGTTGATTAACAATAAATGGTTTGGTGAATATATAAAAAATTATCGAGAAGGAAGAGGTATTTCATTAACTATTAAAATAGTTACAATCACAATATTATGGATTACAATTACATTTTCAGCATTCATATTTGTTTCAAATTTTTTAATACAAATAATTCTAATAATTATTGCAATATTGGTAACAATACACATTCTGACAATTAAAACTAAGAAAAAAAATTAGAAAAATAAAAATTTAAATATATTGCCAATATGAGAAAGTTTTATTTATAGGTAAAACTGATTTAAGATCTAGTTTCTTGCAATTTTTAATAACCTTTTTGTGTGTTATTTTTATACTAAATGATCATAGTGTGTTAATATGAAATATTACAGTGAAGAAAAAATGCAAAAGCTTAGATTAAAAATAGAAAAGGAAATACTTAATTGGCCTTATGTAACTACTAAAAAAATGTTTGGTTGTCCATGTTACAAATATAAAGATAAATTATTTGCATTTCTAGTGACTGATGGTGTTGTTCTCACTAAAGTTAGCGAACAAGACAAAATGAAATTATTAAAAGAATTTTCGATTAAACCTTTCCAGGCTGCAAATAGAACAATGAATAATTGGTCACAAATACCTATTGATGAATCCTCTAACCTTGATAAAATAATTCCATTTATTAGAAATAGTTATAAAAGATCAAAGATCTTGGAATAAAAAATTATTATTTTTTTACAAATAAATTTGCATCCTATATACTGGAAACTTTTACAAAAGAAATTTATATTATTTTACAAGTAAAACTGAGTTCAAATCTTGTCCCCCTACATTTACTATATTCTAGAAATATTTAAGTACTAAAAAGTACATATAAATACTTAAAAGTATTTAGGGATATTATGGCTTTAAAACAAATAAGTTTAACAATACCGGAAAATTTACTTAAAGCATCAAAAGAATATTCAAAAGAATTTGGCTATAGAAACATCCAAGAATTTATTCTTGAACTAATTAGAAAAAAAGTATTTTTTGAAAAAATAGAAAGATATCAAAAGATTGAAAAAGAAATGATATTAGGTAAAAATGTAAAAAAATTCAACCAAAAAGATGCTATCGACTATTTAGAGAGCTTATGATATGGCATACATAATTGAATTCAGTTTACAATTTGAAAAATCAATCAAAAAGTTAAAAAAGAAAGATAAAGCATTATTTAATCAAATACAAAAGAAGCTCTTAGATATTGTTCAGAACCCTGAACGTTACAAAACCCTTAGGAATGTTTTTGCAGGCTATAGACGATTACATTTTGGTCCATTTATTCTTATCTACAAAATAGAAAAAAACATAGTTAGGATAATCTCTTTAGATCATCATGACAGGGCATATTAAGATATATCAAATCGTTTTTTGCTGGTAAAACGGGGTTCAAATCTTATGTTAATTTAAGTAAAATAATAAAGATATTAAAATCTTTGATATATTTCTATTTTAATAATGGATGAGACGGAAAATGAATGATACAGAAATTGTAGATCTTACTCCAGAAAATATTGCAAACTATGGTGTTTGTGGATATAAAGATGTGGAGAAACATTTGGAGTTAAGAAAAAAAATTGAATGGTTTAAAAAGTATTATTCCAAAGGATTAAGGATAAAAATAATTTTGTCAAAAAAAGGTGGCTATCAGGGAATGCTTGAGTACATCCCAGGTAAATATGCACACCGTCCAGTGGATGCAACGGAATATATGTTTATTCACTGTATTTTTGTTGGATTTAAAAAAGAGTTCAAAGGTAAAGGTCTTGCTTCCCAGTTAATTGACGCATGTATTAAAGATGCAAAAAATGAAAAAATGTTGGGAGTTGCAGTAGTTACAAGGAAAGGGCCTTTTATGGCAAATAATAAAATATTTTTTAAGAAAGGTTTCCAAGTGATTGATAATGCTAAACCTGATTTTGATTTATTGGTAAAAAAGTTTGATGCAAATTCTAAAAATCCGAAATTTAAATCAAATATAACTGATAATTTAAAAAAATATAGAAAAGGATTATATGTTATTCGCTCACCACAATGTCCATATACAGAAAAAAATGTAAATGCTATTTTAAAATCAGCAAAAAACAAATTTAAACTAAAAACAACTCTGGTCGATTTGAAAGATTCAGACGCTGCTCAAGATACACCATGTGCATTTGGGACATTTTGTATTATTTATAATGGAGAAATTATCAGTTATCATCCTATTAGCAATACAAGATTTGAAAATATAATGGGAAAAAAGATATAATTTATATGATAAGATAAGTTAGAAATTAATTCAGTGTAATGGAGGGAATTAAATATAGAATCATTTCAAGAACATATGAAAGAATTTAGAAAACAGCTACAAACAGGCACCATTCAAGAGGCATATAGAGGACTGATGGAATTTATATTGGAGTTGAAAACCTATTTTAAAAACAAATATCCTGAATATTTTGTATCTGGAAGTATTTATTATGGATATATGGATATGACATATTTTTCTGTTATTCCAGAATCGTTAAAACAAAATAAATTGAAAATTGCTATAGTCTTTAATTATGAAGCATTTAGATTTGAAGTCTGGTTAGGTGGATATAATAAAAAGATTCAAAAAAAATACTGGAAATTATTTATTGATAGTGGTTGGAAAAAATATCATATTTCAACTCCAACAAAAGGTGTTGATTCTATTTTAGAGTATATCTTAGTTGACAACCCAGATTTTAGTAATTTAGATTATTTGACAAATCAAATAGAAAAAGAAACATTGAAATTTATTAAGACTGTTGAGAACTTTTTATCTAAACATGAAAACTAATTAACAGGAAAAAAATTTACATTTTTTACTGGAAAAATAAAGTCAATATCTTGTATCCAATACTATTTTAATTGTTCTTGACATCTAGATCTTTCTGAAAATACATCACATTTCAGTAATAGAAATGCTCATAAACCCATAGGAAATCCTCCCTCGTGTGAAGACGATGAATAGTAAAATACTTGTGGCATATTTTACAAAAGGTGGAGCTTCTGAGGAATACGCTAAGATAATCGCGGAGACACTCACATCTGATGGACACGCTGTTGAGACTTGTAATCTTGCACATAACATTCCTGACATCACAGCCTATAATACAGTTGTTTTGGGAACCGGTGTACGTATGTTCAGAGTTTATCGACGATGGAAAAAAGTTTTAAAACAAAAAGCCCTCTGCAACAAAAATCTGTTCATGTTCTTGTCAAGTGGTACAGCAATTGAGGAACCTGAGAAGGCTGTTAAAAAATTTTTACAACCTTTAGTGGAAAAGTATGATCTCAAACCCATGTCCCTGGTTTCTTTTCCGGGAAAGATTCCTGAGAAATGGGCCAAAATAGATAGTCAAAAAGAAACAACCAAACCTGAGAAGGCTAAAGCATGGGCTCAGGATATTGCTCGACAAGTCAAAAGTAAATAAAGTTTCTTGAAAAGAATTTACAATATATAGACAATATATATCAGCAAAGGAAGTTTATACTCACGGTTTATTAAATCTGATACAAATGTGTTATTTATTAAATAATAATATCATTTTATATCAGTGAAATTGACTTTTAATCTATTTTTGTCTTACAGATGTTAAGATGACTATTGTTTCTATTAACAATTAACATTAGAAAGAATAACTAGTTTCAGCATAAACAGGGGTAGTAAGTAAAAAAGTAATTATTCCAATAATTAGCGTTAGAGCACCAAGTAAAATCCCGTAATTTCCATAATCATCTCCTTGCTTTTTTGCTAAATATCCAAGAATTACTGCTATTATTCCAAAAATTATTCCAATAACAATCCCATAAAGTCTATTATCCACAAATGAATAGAAAAACCAACCAATGAAGTAAAAAATAAGGCCTAATATACCAAAGATGATAGATGCAATTCCAACATTTGTAAGATCTTTTTCTTTTACCATTTTATTCTTCCTCTTTTTAACAATTTAATAACCTTAGCTTTTTTTATATTACCTTTTGTTAATAAACCATCCGAAAATATTCGGATAAAACCAAATAATTATTTCTTTTCCCATTTATCACGATTTGCTAATCCAATTGCAATATATGACGCACCTAAACCCATAAATGCAATACCTATTACAAAGTTAATTGTTACCATAAAAACAATTCCAATAGGTACCCAAGCAATTCCAATAATAAAAAAAACCTGATAATTTGGTTCTTTTATTTTTCCTTCCTTTTTCTTCTTAAATAATACTATTGTTAATAACAATACAACTACTATCAGAATCGCCATAATTATTGCAGATATCAATATCCATTCATTCAATTAATTCACCTCTAAATAAAAAATTAATCATTTATTTTTCTCTCTATAAGATAAAAATCCCATTGAAATAAGTGAAATTACAACTAAGGCCGCACCTAAAATTGTTATATTACGCCCACAGAATTCACTGCCTAATAGTATACCAAGACCAATACCGCCAATTACTCCAATAACTATACTAATTTTATCCATTTAATTTAATTCCTCTAAATTAATGATTAAATTTTTTCTACAATTAAAATATAATCAACCCTAGCAGTAACACCATAGATTTGAGTTAAGCTTCCTTTTTTTATCTCAGGAATTATGGATATTACTTCTCCTTTCAATTCATTTAAAAATTGTTCTAATTTATTATGTATATTTTCTCCCTTGATTTCTAAACGATGTACTCTATATCTCTTTTTTGACATGATTATCAATGAAAATTAGGCAGTATATTAATCATTTTATTTATTTTTTGAACTTTTATTCATTTTTTCTTTGATTTTTTATGTAAAGTTTAATTTACAAATAGTAAAGTATATATAACAAAATGTAATATATATATTACATGGACGTGGTTTTATGGAAAGAAAAAAATTCAAAATATATTGGTTAATAATAACAGTAATTGTGGGATTTATAATTGGACTGTCTGCATTTAGAGGAGAGCCTATAATAGCAATAGTTGCAGTGGTTATAGGTATGATATTACTTTATACACTCAAAGGTAGAGTAAGACAAGTAATAGAAGATGAGAGGATTTATAGAATAAGCGAGAAAGCATCCAGAAGAACAATTCAAGTTATTGGCACAACAACTGCAATACTCGGTCTTTCTATACTGGGATTAAGCAAAAGTGGATATTTGAATTTAACTGAAGTTGGTTATTCTTTAGCATGCTTTGCAACAGTTTTGCTATTTGTGTATATGATATTTTATAGTTATTATGCCAAAAGACTCGGAGAGTAAAGTAATATGAAAAATAAACTAAAGGTTTACAGAGCAATGAATGATTTAACACAAGAAATACTCGCAGATAAATTAAGAGTTACAAGACAAACTATTTTAGCGATAGAAAAAGGTAAATATGATCCATCTTTGGAACTTGCATTTAAGATAGCAGAAGTCTTTGATGTAAAAATTGAAGATATTTTTCTTTACAAAGAAAGTTAAAAATAACAGGAGAAACCTTTATTTTTTATCAGTAAAATCGAGTAAATATCTCCTTCTCTTCATGCATTTAAATAATTAATAAGAAAAAAATAATTTTTTTTAAAAGGATTTGAAATCCAAGTGAAATAAAATTAGAGTTTTAATTAGAATATGAGTATTAATTTTATTAAACTGAACTTTTTTTTTAATTATTATTTAAATTTTTTTATCTAATATAACATTAACAATTGTAAAAATTAATAAAAAACCATGAATTTTTAAATATTAGTATCATATTGGTAAAAAAGATTATAAAAAAAATTTAAATATTATATATCAAAAATATTTTGATAAAATATAGGTTTATAGAAAAATGTTTAAAAAAATACAATTCAAAAAAATTACTAATTTTTTAATTTTATTTGTATTGATATTAAATATATTTTTAATACCAGGATGTATAAATGATTCTGAGTATAGAAATAATAGGATTAATAATGAAATATTCGTAGGAATGACAAACAACATATCTGGTTTTTATCCATGGATAAGTATAAGAGATACAACAACACTTTCAGTAAATAGAAATCTTTTTAACTGTTTAGCAGAAATGGATCCTGTAACCTATAAATTTATTCCAGCACTAGGAGAAAGTTGGAATAATCCAGATAATGTTACATGGAGATTTTTTTTAAGAGAAGGAGTAAAATTCCATAATGGTGACATTTTAACTGCAGAAGATATCACATTTACGATTGAATTTATGAGAAATTTCTCATATTTTAAAGAAGAGCTTGAACCCATATCAGATGTTATAATATTAGATAATTACACAGTTGATATTATCACTAAAAAACCATATCCTACCTTATTACACAAATTATGTACCCTGTTTATAATATCAAAGAACTATACAAAAACAGTAGAGGAAACTAATGAAACATGGCCGATTGGTACTGGCGCTTACAAACTAACTGATTATGTTCCTGGAGATCGTATAACTCTTGCAAGATTTGATGATTATTGGAAAGGGCAACCTGAAGTAAAAAAAGTTACTTTTAAAAAAATGAATAATTCAGAAGAGTTAAAAAATGCACTAGTTAGGAGAGAAATCGATATTGTACCGCTTTCAATAGATTATGTGGATGAAATTAAAGATATTAAAGGATTGGACGTTAAATCAGTACAAACTCCTGCTGTAATATATATAAGCTTTGATTTTAGAGATAATGATAGCTTTGGTTTTTATGGTATTAAAAATCCTGTATCTGATTTGAGAGTAAGAAAAGCAATGTATCATGCAATTGATGTTGATACTATTATTGAAAAATATTTAAATGGTTCCGCAACTCCAGCAACTCAATTTATTACATATCACACTTTTGGATATAATCCAAATATTAGCAGATTACCATTTGATTTAGAAATAGCAAAACAACTAATGAACGAATCAGGTTACGAAGATGGTTTTACTATAGAATTAGACATTCCTGATTCTCCTAAATGGCAAAATATTTCAAATGAAATAGTAAAGCAGTTATTAGAAATTAAAATTAATATCATACTTAATCCTCAACCTCAGTCTGAGTATTATTCAAAACTATATTATAGAAATACTTCTCTTTATATAGCCGGTTGGAATCCTATTGACGCCGAATCAACAATTAAATTATTACTTCATACACCTAATTTTGAGGAAGGTCTAGGAATTTGGAACTATGGAGATTATTCAAATCAAGAAGTAGATCGACTTTGTGAAATATTATCTTATACTATGGAAACAGATTTAAGAAAAGAACACAGTCAGGAAATTTTCTTAATAGCATCATCAGATATTGCTTGGATACCTCTTTTTTCAAATAAAGCTTTTTATGGAACTTTTGATGATATAATATGGAATCCTAGACCAAGTTTATTTATATGGGTAGAAGAAATTTCCTTTAAAAATTAATACCAAATTTTTTTAAAACTAATTATTAAATAAATACTAACAATAATTTTCTAGGTAAATGGAATTGTTTTATAATTTATCATAATTATAAATTTATAAGTTAATATACTATTGCTAAAATCAATATGATTATTGATAATTGTACAAATTCTTAAAATAAACGTTAAATATATTATAAACGTACAAAAATAATATAATGAAATTTTAAATTTTATTAAAAGTATTATAGAAAAAATATTGAAAATAGTGATTTTTATGAAAAAACGTTTCAAAGAAAATCCTATCCGTTGGATTCCAATTTGGATAGCTCTAGGTGCTGGAATTGGTGTTCCTTTGAATAATATTCCTATAGGAGTTGGCTTCGGTACTTGTATAGGGTTTATGTTATTCCTTATATTTAATTCTAAAAAAAATAAAAAAATAAGTTAAAGTTTTGAAGATTTTTAAAGAGATTTTAAAATGAACCAAACAAAAAAAATACAATGGAAGCAATTTCGATGGATTATATTAAGTTGTGTACCTTTATTTTTCTTTCTCCGCGGAATTCATCTATTATTAACAGGAGGAGGTTGGATTACAACAACAGATCAACCTATTCATAGGATCTTGCTTTTTCTTGAGATATTTTTAGCGATTTTTGCAGCATTTGGATGTTTTTATGCATGGTATCAAGAATCATATGTTTTAAATAAAAAATTTCTTAGATATTCGATGTTTATTAAAACAATAATGCTTGCAATAATATTCACTTTTGTTATACATTTTATAAGAGTAGGATTCTGGTTAAAAAATTCAGTATTATATATTTAAGATGATTTTGGAAAAAAATCAAGTCCTAATGCAAATATTTGAAAATTACATTTTTTAAGTTATAAAATTTGAATTATAATCTCCTCTCATGCATAATATATAATATTTTGACAAGTATTTTTAATCAAACACATTATTCAAGTTTTTGTGTCTAAGGATTTAAAAAAAGAAGTAAAAGAATTAAACAAACGAATCAGCGAACTTGAAAAAATGCTTTCAGAGGTAATTGAGCCAATAAGAAAAGTTGGTAAAACCACTCAGAACTATCTAAAAATTACTAGTCTTGTTATTGAACATGGTGGACTTACTCCAGATATGATACTGCCTGAGTTAAAAGATCAGATAAGCCGAGAAATAGTAAGAGTATTACTTGATAGACAAAACCAAAACATATCAGAGATAACAGAGTTGGTAAGAAGTAAACGAGGCACTGCTTCAAGAAGAATAATACGAGAGAGATTAAAACAGCTTGAAGAAAACCAAATTGTACAAAAACAGATAAAGGGAAAGCTATATGTTTATTCTTTAACAGATAAAGTGATCAAAAAGTGGTCACAAATGCTCGGTTTTAATATATAAAATGACCAGATTAACTTGTTTTAGAATTAAGAAATTGGAGGTATGAAAAATATGAATAAAAATGAGGGAATGCCAGATCCAGAAAAAATAAAAGAAATATTAGATGTTGTATCTGAAAAAATACCTGGTCTTTTAAAAGAACTTAGTGGACTATTGTATAGCCCGCAAAGTGCTAAACAATATGCAGAAGCAGCAGCAATTTTTTATAAAGAATTAATAAAAGCAGGTATGACCGCTGAGCAAGCCTATGAGCTAACAAGCCAGTATTTATCAACCTTAAATCTTGGTAAAATGATGCGAAACGTTGGGGAACATCATCATCACGACTAAAAATTTTATAAATCGCTGGTATCGTAAATGGATGAATATGTAAAAGATGTAAGGGAAGAAGTAAATCCAATTAAATTACTTGGCATGATAATTCCCTTAATCCCATCTTTAATGTTTAGGCTTACTGGAACTTTGATACGATTTAAAAGTGATGCAAATAAAGCAGGAAAAGTCTTTAAGAATGAGTTGATAAAACAAGGAATCGACAAAGAAACAGCCGATGAACTTACATTAATATATCTAGAATCAAGTCATATTAGAGGATACTTACAAGGACTAAATTAAAAACAAATAAAAAGTGATGAACTTAATTTTTTACAGTAAAACTGAGTTAATATCTAATCTGATTCTAAGAGTGTTTGAAAGAAATAAGAGTCCATTTAAAATTTAAAAATTATAAGAGGAGTGATAAATATTTCGGAAATAAGAAGAGGTTTGGGTTCTGAACATCCACTTTGTGATAAAATTCAATTAATAATGATAATCTTATTTTTAATTGTATGGGGAATAGATTTTATTATTTTTTTAATCTATGGATCTTCAACTATTATAGTTGGATTAATTTCTTTTCCAATACTTATACTTCCAGCAATTTTGTTACTAACTTTTAGTCTATATCTTATATCAAAATCACATAAAGCAGTTTTTGGTGAAATAAATAAAAATCCTAAATTCATAGATAAGGGTGTATATGCATGGGTTCGACATCCTATGTATCTTGGAATACTTCTTTTTTGCCTTAGTTTCTTTTTCTTGAGTCCTTCTATTCTCTCACTTATAATTTGGATAACATTCTTTATCATATACAACAAGATGGCAGCATATGAAGAAAAAGAATTAGTAAAAATTCTTGGTAAGGAGTATATCTCTTATCAGAATCGTGTGTCAAGATGGTTTCCAAAAATACTAATACATTCAAAACATTAATAGTTATTAACTATTGAAACTCAGAATATTTTTGTAATGAATCTAAATCTTTTGTATTATCACAAAAAAGGAACTAGCTAATGTGGAATCTGACCTGCATTTTTCAATTTCAATCTGATCTTTATTAAGTTCTTTATTAAGCATAGAATCGTTAGGATACTTATTACGAAACTTTTGAATAAGTTTTTCTAATGGAGTTAAATATTCACGCCACCATAGATTATTAGATAATTCAAATTGAGCAATAAGTGCATAACCATACTTTGTTAAAAATTTTAATTTTTTATTTTTATCTTTTAACTCATCATGAATTACCAAAAATCCATTTTGTTTTAGAAATCGACACCAGTTCTTAATACTTTTTTCAAATCCAATTACAAATGATGAACCTTCTGCCCAAATAATATCAAAATTCTCCTGAGGAAAATCCATAGTATGAATTGAATTTTTAATAACACTCACTCTATCTTTTAATCCCATTTGCTGTAATTTTCTTCTTAACAAATTCAAAGCTGTTTCATCAATATCTATCCCAACAACATGTCCTCCAGATATGTTTGCTAATTCTATTGTTGGAACACCACTTCCGCATCCAACATCTAAAATGTAAGGATTCTTAATTTTTGGAAGAAAATCAAATGCTTTTTTTGTGTATTTATTTAAATTCTCTCGGATTTGGTCCTTCTCAATTCTATATAAATCCAAATTTGACATTTTATTTCACTTTCTAGTCCTAAGTAGTCGAATTATACCTAATAAGAAATTTGCTCTTGGCACTTTTTTCATATATATCTTATAGTTATTACCGAACTTAGCAATGTTATTTTTCTCTTCATCCCTCATACATTGATACATATACACAATTATTGGAATCCCAAAAACAAGACTTAACCAGTGCTGAGAAATAAAAATCAATCCCAAAATATACATCATAAAACTTAAATATATAGGATGTCGGACTACACTATAAATTCCACGATCAACAACAACTTTGGTATCAAGCCAATTTTTCTCATTTAACGTTTTTGCATGTTTCATAAACGCACTTTTAGATAAACCACCAAAAATAAAAAATGCAATTAATATAATTGTAACTCCAATTAATACCAACCAAATGGTTTTTAAATTGTTAAAAAAAAGAAAACATAATATAATCAGACCAATACAAAATATGAATAGAACAGAATATATAAGATAATCTTTCCAAGTGGGTTGCCACTTATATTTTCTCTTTTCACTCACATTTCATTCCTTCATTTTCCAGATCGACGTTTTCAATTTCAACGTCGTAGAAGTCGTATAATACCAAGTGCAAAATTCACTCTTGGCACTCTTTGCATATAATCTCTATAACTATCACCAAATTTTTTGATGTTAAATTCGTCCTCATTTTTAGATGCCATCAAGAAACAAAATACAACTAATATTCCTAATATTATAGATATAATAGACTGGATAGCAAATATTTGACTCACCCCCCATATTATTAATCCTAGATATAGTGGATGACGGATTACTCTAAATATAGCGCCCTCTATCAAAATATTTGTATCTTCAAATCCTTTTTTTGGTTTGCCCATGATTCTAAGGGAAATTAATGAGATTAACGCTAAAGCAATCGCTATATAAAGAAGGATATTACCAATAACCTGCAAACTTTCCACTACTGCTTCTCTATACCAACCAAATAAACCAAAAATTACTAAAGTTAAACAGATGCCTATACCACACCCTGCATAAATCTCAAAAATTCTACGTTTTGGAATTGAACCAAATGTCCAATGCAAGATAAAACCAATCCAAATTATAAAAGAAATTATATATGCCCAAATATCCATTTTTCTTATACCTATTTTATCTTCTTCTTTTTAATTCTTAATAACCGAATTATACCTAATAAGAAATTTCCTCTTGGAACTCTTTTCATATATGCTATATAGTCATCACCAAATTTCTCAATTAGCTGCTTATCTGCCTTGATTAAATCAACGTATGTTAGCGGTATAACAGGTATACCCAATAGAATAACAATCCAATGTTGGAAAAGAAGCATACCAGCAATTGCCCAAAGTATAAAGGTTATATACTGTGGATGACGAACAATGGAATATATACCTGTGTCAACAAGTTTAGTGGTATGAATATAACTTTTTCCTTTTTTTACACCACCTTTTTTACGAAACTGAATCGTTGGTAACATACCAAAAACTATACCTGAAAAAATATAAAGTCCGATACCAGCATATGCAAAAATAGCAATTTGAGATATCTCAGATAATAAATAGATACCAATGATGATTTGCAAAAGAAAAAGAATAGTTGAGAGAGTTGATGGTATAATATCTATCCAAGAGTAACTTTTTTTTGTCATTTTTTTTTCCCTCCAGCTTGAATTACATATTAATTATTTATTAAAATATTCTTGGCATTGTCTCACTAAGTTTTTATCTGGAATTTTTCCACTTTTAAAATGTTTGTCTAGCCAACCCGAGATAACATTCTCTTGATTGTCAAAATATTTAATAAAAGGTTTAATGTCGAGTAGTGGTGTTCCATTGACCATATCTACTCCTGTAAAATACAATTTATTATCTTTAATATTCTTGATTTTTACTATAGAGAGCCCAATATGATTAGGTCGATGTGGGCTTCTTATTGCAAATATTCCATGTTTTTTATCTTCAAGATATGGTTTTCCTTCTATATTTTCTAGACTAGATTTATGAAAATAAATTAGGAGTATAGCATGACTGAATCCTTCTAAATCCTTTAACCCTTTAACATATTTATCTTTCAATTCTAACCAGGCTTCTACATTATCATTAAATCTTCCTTGTATAGGAATATCTTTAATTTTTTTATAGGGTGAATAGATTATCCCAATTGGATGCAGTATTATTTGTTTCATAGTTCCACTTATTAGATTTAATATTAATTAATTTATTCAACTCATGGGTGAAATTGAAGTAATAAAATAATGGTTCCGACTCCAAATAGCATCAAAATAAATTGACGAATAGCATGTGAAATTCCAACTTTATGATGTAATTCAGGTGATAAATCAGCTAAGGAGATATACAAAAAACTTGCAGCAGAAATTGCCATGACATAAGGAATAATATCATGTACTGTTTCTAACGCAAAATAGGCAACAACTGCAGCTGGAAGGGTAACTATACCAGATAAAATATTTAATAATAAAGCATTTTTCTTCGAATATCCACTATGAATAAGTATTCCAAAATCACCTACTTCTTGCGGGATTTCATGTGCAATTACTGAAAGACCAGCAACAATCCCAACAGTCACTGAAATTAAAAAAGCTGCTGCAATAATTATGCCATCAACAAGGTTATGGAATGCATCTCCAATAAGAATCATAGATCCAGCTGCTCTATGTACATCGCATTTTGTATTATGACAATGACGCCAGATCACTAATTTCTCAAGAATGAAAAAAAGAATAATTCCAAATAAAACAGTTGACAAAACAGTTAATGAAGAAACATGTTCTAAAGCATTAGGTATCAACCCTAAAAATGCGGAGGCTAGTAAGGTCCCTGTAGCATAGGCAATTAAACAAGGAATAAGTATGGTTTGAATATTTTTTTTAAGTAACAACAGAACAGAAGCTGTAATAATGACCCCGATACTGCCTAAAATACTAAATAATATAACCCATAATATTAGCATTTTTTCACTCTAATCTATCAAATTTTCACTTCTCCCTTTCTTTTCAATTAGCTTTTCGATAGTTTTTCTTAAAGTATTAACCGCAAGAACAGTGCAATGTATATGATTTTCAGGAAGACCATCTAATGAATCATTTAACATTTCACTTGTAATAGTAAAAATTTCCTCAATAGTTTTACCTTTTATCATTTTAGTTAGCATACTACCACAAGCAATACTTGTACCACAACCATCTGTCCAAAAACGTACATCAACTATCCTGTTATTTCTAATTTTCAACATAATCTGCATAGTATCTCCACAAGGGCCTTTTATTCTTCCAACAGCATCTGGATTTTCAATAAAACCAAAATTACTCGGATTTCTATACTCATCAATCACTTTTTTTGAAAATACTGTTTCTTCTTCATACTCAATTTTACTTTGAATTTCTTCAATAATTTTTTCGATACCTTTTTCTTTACTCATGCAAACAGTCTCCTTTGGATTTTATCCCATGTATCAATAAGTGTTTTAGAAAGAGCTCCATTTGAATATTCAACAACATTTTTTTCATGAATCATAGCTTCCGTTACAACATTATCATAGGGGAGTTTTCCAACAATATCAACACAATTAGTTTTACAATAATGTTCAATTTTCTTTGTATTATCCAAGTTGATATCATATTTATTAATACAAACAATTGCAGGAACTTGGAAAAAATGAGCAACACCAAGTATTCGCTCCAAATCATGTATAGCGGAAAGCGTTGGCTCAGTAACAATTAATACTAGATCGACACCCGATATCGAAGAAATAACTGGACAACCAATACCCGGAGGACCATCAATAAGAATCAGGTCTTTCTTTTTCTCCTTTGCAAGTTTTTTTGCATTGTTTCTTACCATTGTAACAAGTTTTCCAGAGGCTTCTTCAGCTGTATTCAACAGAGCATGAGCCATTGGTCCAAAACGCGTTTCAGAAATATATGAAAATCCTGAAACTCTATCAGACATCTGAATAGCATCAACAGGACAGATATATTCACAGACACCACAGCCTTCACAAGACTCTTTGATAATGTTTATGTCTTTATCAATAGCATTATATTTACAATATTCATAGCATTTCATACATATAGTACAAACATTCTTATTTATTGATGCAATTTTAAGTCCATAAAAATTCATTGTCTTTTTAATTTCAGGTTTAAGAATAAGATGAAGATCCGCTGCATCAACATCGCAATCAGCAAACACAGCATTTTTTGTAAGAGAAGCAAATGCAGCAGTAAGTGAAGTTTTACCTGTACCACCTTTACCACTAATTACTGTAAGTTGTTTCATCTTTTTACCTCATCTTGTATTTTATCAAAAACTTGTGCAAACATATTACGCCATTCATTTGACTTATTTACTATTGCAATACCATTAGAATAAAGATGAGCAATCTTTTTCCTCTCAGGTATTTTTAAAAGAACAGAAATATTCTCCTTTTGACAATAACTCTCAACTCTCCTATCACCGATACCATCACGATTAATAACAACTCCAAAAGGCATAAACAAATGCTTTACCACTCCGACAGCAAGCTTGAGATCATAAAGGCCAAAGGGTGTAGGTTCAGTCACAAGAATACAATAATCTGAACCACTTATTGATTCGATAACTGGGCAAGAGGTCCCAGGAGGTACATCAATAATAACAGTCTTTTTTTTGTTAATCTTCTTTTTTAAAGCTTTAATCACTGGAATTGCCTGCATTTCGCCAATATTTAATAACCCATGATAAAAATCAATTCCATTAGCATATCCGTGTTCAACCTTTCCAATTACACGCTCACACCAACTAATCGCATCTTTTGAGCATATAAGTTCACATCCACCACATGAATGACATAACTCAGGAAAAATAAGAACATTTGATTTAACAACAGCAAGTGCATTGAATGCACAAAACTCTGAACATTTTCCACAATAATTGCATTTAGTTATGTCTATCACTGGAATTTTAATTGTAACCTTTTCAGTTTCCTTGATTTTAGCTTGAATGAAAATATTTGCATTCGGTTCTTCAACATCACAATCAAAAAATTGCGCATCTTCAAGACTTAACGCAAGATTAGTTGCAACTGTTGTCTTACCAGTTCCACCTTTTCCACTTGCAACTGCAATTTTCATATTACTTCTATCCTCAAAACAAAATTAGTAAATTTTCTTAAGAGAATTTCGAAATCTCGATTTAGCAAGATCTGAATATATTTGTTTATATTTCGTCCACTGTTTCTGATAATCTATAGAAATCTCAGATACTACATTTGCAGGTACACCTACTGCAATTGCTTTCTTTGGTATTTTCTGTTTATTTTTCACAACAGCACCCTCAGCAACAACAGCCCATTCTCCAATCTCAGCCCAATCACTAATAATAGCACCCATACCGATTACAGCCCAATCATGAATGATAGCATTATGAATTATCGAAGCATGGCCAATGGTTACATGATTATATATAGTAGTGATTTCATCAGGTCTAGCGTGAATAACTACATTCTCTTCAACTGCGGTGTCTGATCCTATTCTGATAGAACCGTAATCTCCTCTAATTCTTGCTCCAGGTCCAATATAACAATTTTTTCCTATGATTACATCGCCAATTATATCTGCAGAATCAAAAACAAATGTTCCACTACCAATACTTGGTCTCTTTTTTTCAAATTCATAGATTGACATATAGCACCTTGATTTTAAAAAACATCAATTAATAGCAGTGACGACCCTTACGATGCTCGTGATGATGTTCGTCCCGAAATGCATGTTGTCCACAGGCATCAGAAATTCCAGCCTTCTGAAGTCGCCCTTGTTTAAAATCATCAATTGCATCTTTTACAGTACCAAAGGCGCCAATATAAACATCAATACCCATTTCTTCAAACATCGAAATCGCACGTCGTCCTAGTCCACGGCAGACCATGACATCTACTCCTTCTCTAGCCATAATATCAGGAGGATATCCTTGTCCACCCATATGCTCGCTAGTGTTAGGAATAACTTTAACTTCATTAGTATCAAGATCAACTATAGTGTATGTGGGTACTCTCCCAAAATGTTCTCCAATCTGATTATTTAATCCATTCTCTCCAATAGTAGGTATACATATTTTCATATTTTTCAACCTCTTCCAAAACCTCTACCTATATCCTTCATTCCAAAATGACTACCAATACTTGTCGATTCTAATTTCTTTAATTCTCCTTTTTTATATTTTTCAATAGCTTCTTTAATAGTTCCATTTGCACCTATGAAAACCATTATCCCTGCTGAAGATAATGTCTGAAATGCATTTGGTCCAACATTTCCAGTTAAAACTACCTCGACTCCTGCTTTTGCTACAGTTTGCGCTGCTTGTATCCCAGCACCACCAGTAGCCATAGAACTCTCATTCGAAATAGACTTAAAATTCATAGTTTCAATATCAACAATTATAAAATAACTACATCTTCCAAATCGAGGATCAACCTGTGAATTTAAATCAATACCTATAGATGAAACTCCAATTTTCATTTCTTTTACCTCCTATGCTCGTGTCATTGGCGCCCCACATTTCGGGCATTTTTTTGTAAGACATGGAATAGCCAATTGATGAGGTTCCCTATAACTACAGTTTGGACAGATACATTCGCCTCCAGGACCACGAGTAAATCCTCCACCGAGACCCCTGCGTCCACCTCTACCAAATCCTCCGCCGCCCCATCTTTGCATATTTATTTTCTCTCTTTTTTATTTACAATTAACTCAATATTTTTTACAATTTCTTCAAATGCTTTTATCGTGTTAGATTTTTTATTTTTAATAATAAATGGTTCTCCAGAGTCACCTGATTCAACAATTTGATTGTCTAAAGGAACTCTTCCTAAAAATGGGACATTAAAATCTTTGGATGCTTTTAGTCCTCCTCCAGTTTTGAAAATATCTATAGACTTACCACAATATGGGCATTTAAAACCACTCATATTTTCAATAATACCAATAACTGGTAATCCCATCTTTTTTACAAAATTGATGGATTTTCTAACACTTACAAGTGCGACATCCTGAGGTGTTGTAACAATAATTGCTCCATCGCAGTTTGGAATTAACTGTGCTATGCTTAAAGGTTCATCTCCTGTACCCGGCGGTATGTCAACAATTAGATAATCCAGATTTCCCCAATTAAAATCTCCAATAAGTTGTTTGATTGCTGTCATTTTTAATGGACCACGCCAAATAACAGGGGAATCCCGATTTTGAAGAAGAAAACCCATTGACATGACTTTAAGATTAGGTGAATATGAGACAGGAATAAACCCCTTATCTGTCGAATCTGGTGTTTTATCCTCAATACCTAACATTTTCGGAATGCTAGGTCCATGGATATCGATATCAAGTATTCCTACATCATACTCATCTTGTGATAACGCAACTGCGAGATTTGCAGATACTGTACTTTTTCCAACACCTCCTTTTCCACTTAGTACCAATATTTTGTGTTTTATTTTTTGTAAATTATTAGTGACTTTTAATTCATCATATTTTTGTCTGTCCATAATAACCCTTATTTTTCTTCAGAAAGTTCATTTATTCTTCCGCGGATCTCTTTAATTTCATCCTCTAGGCCTTTGATTAATTCTTCGAGATAGATTTTTTCCTCTTTTTTGTTTTGAGGTGGGTAATCACCCAAGAATCGCGGATTGTATGAGCCATGATAATAAGGTTCATACCAGAGCATTCTATGTCTCCAAAATCCTCGTCCTATTCCTCGACCCCAACCTCGACCCATTCCTCTACCAAAACCAGGATTTGCATAACCAGGGCTAGCAAATCCGGCACAAAATCCGAACGCTCGGCCGGTCATTGGTCCACGCCATAAAGGTCCTGTTCTATCACCACCAGGCATATTTATTTCACCTCCTTTTTATTATTTTTTCTTCTTATTTCTTCTGCTCGCTTAATTCGCTCTTTATCACCCCAATATAAATCTTTATTTTTGTCCATTATTTTCACCATTTTTTTATCTTATCTAATTAGTTGTAGAGCCTTTCTCTAAGGTTGTGGTGTGATTGTAGATGAAATCCATGGGAAGGAAAAGTCACAATTAATCTGATTTTTATGACTCTACAACCATAATAAAATAAAATGGAAATAATTTATAAATGTTATTACAATAAATATTAATTAAAATTACGAAATTAATAATATTTATTAACAAAACTTATATAGTAAAGCCAGATATTAAATTTTAAATTGTTAAAATTTAAGGTGAAATATGACGAGGCAAAGTATTAAATTAGATCAAAAAGATAGAAAGATTATCAGTCTTCTTCATGATGATCAAGAAATATCTCAAGATGAGATTGCCAAGATTATTAATTTGTCTCAACCTTCTGTAGCTATACGTATAAAAAAACTAAAAGAAAGAGGCATAATAGATCATATTGTGGGAGTTAATCTTAACAAAGTAGGAATATATGTAGCAATCGTAAGTATAAGAACCGTTAATACTACAAAGATTTTGAATATGTTTCGTGACTGCCCTTTCTTTTTAAATGGATTTGTTGTATCTGGTAAGGAAAACTTAATGTTATTATTTGCAGGTGAAGATCTAGCATCATTAGAATCAATGATTGACAACCGAATACGCCCCAGTGAGGATGTTCAAAGTGCTGATTTCAATATTATTATATCAAGTATAAAAGATTTTGTTATGCCCATAAAATTAATTGAAAGGCCTCTAAATAAGCCACCTTGTGGAGTAGATTACAAAGAGTGTCAAGCATATCATGAAAATCGTTGTTTTGGATGTCCTGCTACCAATCGTTATAAAGGAGTTTTTTGGTAGTAGAAACAAAACGTGAGCTATATGAAGATTATCTATGGTCCGGTATCATCATGGAGACTTGGAAGATCTCTCGGTGTTGATTTAATTTGTTCAAAAGAAAAAATATGCTCGTTTGATTGTATATACTGTCAACTAGGGAAACCATGGAAAAAAACTTCTCAGAGAAATAATTTTGTATCTATAAAAAAATTTGAAAAAGAACTTTTAAATGCATTAAAAGTAACTAATTCTGATGTTATAACATTTTCTGGTATGGGAGAACCAACTCTTGCCAAGAATATGGACTTAGCGATCAAAAAAATTAGGAAAATATCTAATTTACCACTAGCGGTTTTAACTAATTCTTCCTTAATGAATTTAGAAGATGTAAGAATTACACTTAGTAAACTCGATATTGTTGTTGCAAAACTCGATTCACATAATGAAGAAATATTTCAGAGGATTAATCAGCCAGCTGATAATATTAATTTTAAAGAAACTATTGATGGTATTAAGAAATTTAAAAAAATATTCACAGGAAAACTTGCATTGCAGATTATGTTCATACATGATAATATGCAATATGCAGCTGATATAGCTAAATTAACAAGTTCTATCGAACCAGATGAAGTTCAAATTAATACACCCCTGAGAACCTGTTCAATCCAACCATTGACAGAAAAACAAATTAAACATTTAGAAGAAGAATTTAAAAGTAAGAGACTGAACATAATTTCAGTGTATTCAAGTAAAAAACCTAAGACTACACCTCTTGATAAGATGGAGCTTATTAAAAGACGAAGAACTGAAGTTTAAAGTTCCAAGCTGTGAAATTGATTTTTTATTAATAAATTTAGATATTCTAAGATTGCCTATGCTGCTCAACATGAAAAATATATCAGTGTTGGCTGAATCTTGGAGAGTTAAGTTGACTTTATAATTAGCTTTTACACGCTAATTTCGATTTTTAAAAATAGAATAATCATATGAAATATTTTTTTATGAAATCGTTATATCTCGGTGTTCAAAATAAATCATTGAAACTACTAAGCAGATAATTGTCACTGCAACAAATAAAGAAATTCCTACTAAATCAACTTCACCTAATTCCAGTAAATCATATATATCAAAATAATGTGAAAACGAAAAAGAACCTAACCAATTATAATCCGGAGTCGTAAGACTTAAGGAATTAAGAACAAACATTCCTACAAGAATTAATATCAAAATAATACTAGATTTCATTTTCTCATCAATTACTACAGATATTAAAATTCCTAAGCTAAGAACTGCGAGAAAATAAGGAATAGATATAATATGAACTAGAAATAAATTACCAAAATCCAAACTTTCATTTAAAGCAGCAGTAATACCCATAACAGCCAGCATCATTCCAAAATTTACAACAAGAAACATTGGAATAAGACCCACAAATTTCTCAATCACAATTTGTTTCCGAGAAACAGGATTTGACATTAATAAATCAATTGTTTTCCCTTCAATTTCTGTTGATATACTAGATGCAGCAATAAAACCAAGCATTATAGCCAAAATTAAAAGCCAAAATATAGTATACAACTCAAGAGTTAAAAACCCAACATAAGTATGCATTTTATCAGCATGTGGGAAGAAATTAAAACTTTCATAAAATTCTGAATCCATCATATCAATAATTGCTTCCTCAAATGCAGGAAACATACCAGCGTAACCAACAGCCATAATCATAAATAACAAAGTAATAATAATCGTTGTTTTCCAGTGATTCTTAATCATTTGAATCGCTATTTTAAATCTAAATACATCATTCATGTCTGACCCTCATAATAATGAATAAAAATATCTTCCAAACTAAACTCATTAATTTCCAAATCTAAAATAGTATATTTTGATAACATCTTAATCCAATAATCAATATCATCATTTGTAACAAACTCAATCCAACCATCCTTAATTTTCAAATTCTCAGGACCATTAAATTTCTCTGGTTTTTCTTTGATTTTCACTCTTATCATTTTTCCCAACTTTCCTTTTAATGCATCAACATCTTCAAGAGCAACCAAGTTACCATTACGAATTATTCCAATTCTATCACAAATCTTATCAACCTCACTTAAAACATGGGATGAAAAAAACATTGTTCTTCCTTTTTTCTTCTGATCATTTAAAAAATCATAAAACTTCTGTTGTAACAGAGGATCAAGACCTGAAGTTGGTTCATCCATAATTACTATTTTAGGATCATCCATAAATGCTTGAATAATACCAAGTTTCTGTTTCATACCCTTTGAATAACCCTTTATTTTCCGATCCAATGGAACATCAAAGACTTTCAAAAGATTATCAAGTAACACCATTTCGGTATTTCGTAATGATGCAAAATAATCAAGAAATTGACTACCAGTCAGATGACCATAAAGATTCAAATCCCCTGGAATATATCCTACATCTCTTTTAATATCCACTATATAATTACTAATATTTTTATCAAGAATATAAGCTTCTCCAGATGTTGGTTTTAAATAACCTAGTAGTGTTCTAATTGTCGTAGTTTTTCCTGCACCGTTTGGTCCTAAAAAACCAAATATTTCACCTTTTTTTACAGAAAAAGTTAGATTTTCTATACCTTTAATTTTCCCATAAAACTTTGTAAGATTTTTTGTCTCAATAACATTAGAAGTTGTTTTTTGTAATAATTCTTTTTTTGTAAAAGAGTAAAATCCTTTTGTATTACATCTTGGACATGTAATGTATACTTTTTCTCCAGGTTTACCTTCGATTGTGATTATATTTTTACAATTAGGACACATTAATTGTTTTTGAAGCATTACATTCAACCTATTACAACAAAATTGATAATTATATTTAATTTTATCTAATTTGCACTCCTTTGATTTTCAAAATTAAAACAACAATATTCTAATTTTTAACATATATTCCCTATGAAGGTATAGTTCGTCAATAGAATTATATTCAAATATCGTTCCTCTTGCACTATCTAATAAAATATAAATATAGAGAATACTCTAGTAATTATCTTAAAATCTTTTTTAATAAGTTTTTACAGCTGTACCAAAAGCTATAATCTCTGCGGCTCCTGCCATAGTTTGTGCAGTTGCATATCTCATACCAATTATTGCATCTGCACCAAGTCTTTTAGCATCTTCTATCATACGTTGCATAGCTGTTCTTCGCGCTTCTTCCATAAGTTCAGTGTACATTTTCGCCTCTCCACCTATTATTGTTCTACCTACTGCTTTTAAGTCTTTTCCTAAGTGTTTGGTTTGTACGCAGCTTCCAAATACCACTCCAAGTACTTCTTTTAGATTTCTTCCCGGTAGATTTTCTGTTGTTGTTATCATCATAATTTTTCCCTTATGTTCCTAAATTATTTTATTCATTAAATACCTTATTTATATTCATAACCACATTTTGAGCAATGATATGTTTTACCATCAAATTTTAATTTAGGATTTCCGCACTCAGGACATGTACCAAGCACTCTTTCTTCCAGTAAACGTATTCTATTTAGCTCTCGTTCTGCAAGTTGAGATAGATTAATCCAAGGATTTTTTTTCCACCAATTCCAGATATTTTCACTAAGAGTTATCGTCACTTTTTTCATCTTAGTGTTCTCCATTTATCCAGATTGATATATCTTCTATGATCTCTTCTGAAACATATCCTTTTGTCATGTATTCAGTGTTTGTAGGTGGTCCTTCTCCGGGTATAAATAAATGATTTAAAAGATCATAAGTTTTCATTAAAACGTTGTTATTGTCATATAAAGTATTATTCCAAATTGCATAATCTTCTTCATAAGTTACTTGATAGTCTCTTTTACCCTGCAAAAGTAATATTGGAATTTCGGTATTATCTGCTGTTTCTACTTGGTCGTAGTTATTTAGATATTCCCAATAGGCTTTGTAAGCAGTTAATACCCGTTCATCCTCAGAGATATTAAGGGTTTTAATTTTTTCTAAAGCATCTAAAATCATGTTAATTGTTTGTGATTCGTTTTCATCAATTACACCGTCAAGCTCTGATAGATATACTATTTGACTATACATTAGATCCTCAAGACTTCTAGCTGGTGCTGCTAACATAATTAATCCAGCAACGTCATCTTCAAAAGTTGCGATTTGCGGGGCCATCATAGCACCAAGGCTATGTCCAAGTACAAAAACCTTGCTTGAATTTACTTTTTCATATGTTTGAAGAAATTTTACTGCTTCAATTGCATCATCCACAACTTCTTCTTTTACTGTAAGATTCATATCTACAGCTGTTTCTGCTGGGTAAACTTTGGTTCTTTTGTCATATCTAAGTACTATTATATTATTAGATGCAAGACCCCAGGCAATGTCTTTAAAAGGTTTGTTAGGTCCGAGGGTTTCATCTTTATCATTTGCACCAGATCCATGTACTAATACTACACTTGAAAAAGGTCCTTCTCCATTTGGTACAGTAATAGTTCCAGGTA
>SMTZ1_10001933_pt1 | contig 27593 bp, 26 predicted proteins | sample DeeMarSWOR136_30_FD_25667 | JGI IMG/M metagenome (IMG submission 25667)
AAACAAAATCAAACACTAAAGCAGTCTTGGGGCCAAGAATGATATATGCATCCTGCTGTTCAACAGCAAAGGAAGTCCTCTCCTTTTCCCTCAATTCACTACCTATGTCCCCCTCCGGAAAGTTGCGCAGCTTCTCCACTTCTGAAGTGCTCGTAAATCCAAAAACTTCTTTTACTGCAACTTCCTCATCTTTTGTTTGTAACATCATTCCGAATTTTAATAACCTCCAGTATATGTCATAGTGTCCTCCATTCATTACCGATTTTCTCTTAGCAATAGATTCTACCCAGTATCCATTTTCCCAATCAGCAATGACCACACTATCATCTGGCGTATTCTGGTCAATCCACTGCAGTGCTTTAAACCAGTCGTCGTTCAGCTGCCTCTCTGTGTAGTTTACTCTTTCAGCAGCAATGTACACTGGGGTAACCAGGAGAGCCACACAACACAAGGCCACCACTTTTCTCCCCGGAGAATCTCCTTTCACCCTGTTCCATAACCACGAGAGTGTAACACTGCTGGAGAGCAGCACAGGAACAGAAAGCAAGAGCAAGAACCGCAGTCCTGCAAAAGCCATTACTGTGCCGCCAGCCACATACAGCACCAAAAACACACAGAGTGCATAACTCTTTTTATTTCTTTCTTTAAAAAGAACAAGAATCCCAAGAGGGGCCAGGAATAATGTGGTGGCAAAGCTTTCAAGCAAGAACGGAAGAGTAACTTCCTGTCTCTGTGATATATAAGGACCCAAATAGGGGTAAAAGACGTTTTCTTGCTCTTTGAAAGGTTCAGTGGGCTGGTACAGCGACGTGCGTATCAACCCTTCTGAATACAGAAAATACACACACAAGACGACAACACAAAGAGCAATCATGGGCTGCCATTTCTTCATGGGGAGCTGCTGCCACTTCTTGTGGGACGCAAAGAGAACCCCAGCTATCCCCACAAGAATAACCCCTTCAATAAAAGAATGGGAGTAGAACATGTGGGGAATCAAAAAGCCCAGCAGCAGAAAAGCAGCCCGCATCATGTCAATCTCTTTCTCCACGTAAAAGTGAATAATCACAAAAGCAAAGGAAGCCCCTACCAACAGAAGAAGCATGTGCCAGTAGCCCACCCAGGTTAACTCAAAAAGAAAGATGGAGAATCCTGCAAGAACGGAGTAGAACAGCCTCCGTGGTCCTGAAAGGGATTTTATCCAGAAAAGAGAGGCCAAAAGGGAGAAAACTAGAATAAATCCATCAGTGTCTGCAAATCCAATTAGAGTACGAGCCACTGTACTACCTGCCAGTGCAAAAAGGAGCGCGCTGAACAGCCCTCCTCGCAGATCAGTGAATTCTCTACCCACAAAGAATGCGAGTACCACAAACAGGATGACAGGGATAATACAGGAGTAACTGCACCACGTGAGCAAATCATTATCAACGAGTCCTTTAAATACTGTAAAGGTGTACGCTAAAAAGTAGTGGTACAGTGGAGGATGTCTGTCACCAGGCTCTCCTGTAGGCCATGATGCTATATAATCCCATTCAGGTCTGTGTCCTTCTTGTACAATTGTTTCTGCCATACGGTAGTGGTAGTACGGATCATAACGTAACAAGAGGGTACCATCTTCTAATACGTATTCAGATCTTATAACTACAGAGACCACTACTATCAAAAGGAGGAGGATTGCTGCTTTCTGGCCTTGGGATAGTCCCCCAGTCTTCATGGGAAGGGTTTCCACTTGAGCCTTTTAAACTTTGTTGTGTGTGCAGGTCATTTTGGATGCTTCAACTTTGTTTTCACTGCCAGAACATTTTTGGAAATGGTACCGTGCACAGACCAGATTCTCTCACAATAGCTTCAGGGACGCCATGTTACACGTGTAACAAAAGAAATCACCGTCCAATTAACCCCTGTAAATACAAGAAGTCATAGTGAAATGAAACTGTGAACAAGAAATTTAAGCATTTTCAGTATTAGGATCAAATAGCTGCAATTCTGTGGATATTTGTGATAACAGATGTAGATATCTGCTTCAATCATTTTTCCGTCTTTGAAGAAATGGTGGAACTCTTTCAAATTGGTTCTTTAAAAGGTTTTATTTCCATGAATTTCCTATAAAAACCTTCCCATGACTATGAATTATCAAATTCTCAAATCTCTTTAAATATCAAATAACCCACACAATACTGAAAAAAGGACAGGAAATGTTACACGTGTAACAAAAGTGAGATAAGCACCAATGAATGGATAATCTTATCTGCGCTACATTTATATATGTTCACTCAAGACCACGTCTATGAAAAAGGTTATCACCCTTGTTATGGTTTTACTCCTGTTCTGTTCAGTCCGTGCACAGGGGCCTGACTTTATCATCCAGGAAGAAAATGTAGAAATTACCATTAACAGTGATTCCACTGTAGAAATCTGGTACTTCCTTACGATCAAGACCACAAGAGGACCCCAACAGGGTATCTATCTGGGTATACCTACAAATGCCATATCTGACTATGCAGCTTCTCAGAATGGGCAAATGTTAACGGTGGAAAAAGAGACTGATAGGCTGAAGATATGGTTTTTAGATGAGGTGCAATCAGGGGCTGTCACAGAGTTAAAAGTGAGCTTTACTGCTGAAGGAATGATCTACCCTGATGAAGAAGGGAGGCTGGGAATGGAGTTTTACCCTGCATGGTGGGATGACCAGAGAATGGAAGTTTTACACGTCAAATTCATATTACCAGAAGGATGTGACATTTCTGAAGTGGGGAACTACCCTGCAACAGCAGAAAATAGAGGAATGGAAGGTGGGAGAGCATTTGTTTACTTTGAAAGAGCTAATTTAAGCCCAGGATATAAGTTCAAGTGTGGTGTATCCTTTCCTGAAGAATACATTACCGTCGCAGTAAAAGAACGTCCTCCACCTACTGAACCACCAAAAGGGCCCAGTATATCTGCAACTACTTGTTGTATCGCCTTTATTTTGTTGTTTGTCATTGGAATGTTCGTACTCTTCTACTACGTGGCCAAGAAAATAAAGTACATCTCTCCTAAAATGATGATGGAGTCGTTAGGTGCTCGTAAGGATTTAGATCCTGTGGAGGCTGCCTACGTGTTAGATGCGCATCCATTGAAGCTGGTCAATCTGATGTTGTTGGGCCTGGTAAGGAAGGGAGCCATCAAAATCCTGGAGTGGGGACCAGTGAAAACGGAAATTCTAGAACAGAAAAAAAAGGAAGAAGCCTTCAACTGTCCTAACTGCGGCGCACCCTTAGACTCTGCTGTGGAGCTTCAATTCTGTGAATACTGCGGGAGTGAAGTCCGCTTATCTGGAACATTAACGTATTACGAGAACCAGTTCCTGTTGACCTGTATCAAAAAAGATGGCACTCTAGATCAGGGTTCTGTCTCAAAAGTGCTGGAAGCCTTGTACAAGAAGGTGGATACAAAGCTCACTGGTTACTCCAGAAAGGAAACAGCAGGATTCTACAGAAACCAGATTCAAAACTACTGGACAGATATAGAAACTGCTACAGAAGAAGACAAGTACAACTTATTTGGTAAGAGAGTAGACTGGTTGATGGCTGATCCTGACTTTGATGAAAGGACCAAGGATAGGTTTAAAGGCGTTTCTGCACCGTACACTCCTTCCAGTTGGTGGCTGTGGTATAACCTAGGAAGAGCTACCAATGGGAGAGAGTTTTATGAGAAGATTTCAACAGGCAAAAAGAAAGTAGAGAATGAATCAGGGTTGAGCAAGAAATCTCTAGAGAAGAACTGGGAAAAACATGCAACTCCTGGAAAACCATCTGCCAGGGTCACCCATTCGCACAAGAGCTGCGTCTGTGACTGCGTATCCTGTGCCTGTGCGTGTGCGTGCGTATCCTGTGCATGTGCGTGCGCTTCTGGAGGTGGATTTTAGAGGTGAGACTATGAGAAAAACATTACAGTTTGAAGAGGGCCAGCTTCGCTTGTCGCTGAGAGAAGAAAAAGAGTACTCCATGTTAAACATTAATGGAGCCCACATGCTGTACTTAAACGAGACTGCCACAGAATATGTGAAAATGATCATGGAAGAGCTCGATGAGGAGGAGGTGGTCAAAAGGATGACCAAAAAATATAGGGTATCCAAGGAAACAGCCAAGAAGGATTATGAACAGATTCTCTTCACCATATTGACGCTGGCCTCCAGGAGAGATATCTGCCCCTTCTCCCATTTAGGTATCGAGTCAATCCAGCCATTCTCCAGAGAGTTGAAAGCTCCCCACCGATTTGATTTGGCAATTACCTACCGGTGTAACAATGACTGCTTCCACTGCTATGCAGGAGGCCCCCGAGAGACCAAGGAGTTAACTACAGATGAATGGAAAAAAGTGATTGACATCGTTGATTCTTTAGATGTTGGTTCTGTTATTTTCACAGGAGGAGAACCATTACTCCGGGAGGATCTAAGAGAGTTAGTAGATTATTCTCGGAATCTGGTTACTGGGTTAATATCCAATGGTCGATTACTCACTGCGGATATGGTGTCTGAACTGGAAAGGGTAGAATTAGACCACGTGCAGATCACCATAGAGGGGTTCAAAGAGACTCACAATCGAATGGTGTGTTCTGATGCGTGGGATGAGTGTGTCCAGGGGATAAAGAACTGTTTGGCGTCTTCCATTTTTACCTTGACCAATACCACCTTAACGGTATGGAATGCAGATGAGGTGCCTGATTTACTGGATTTTCTCTCTAAAGTGGGGTTACAGAGATTTGCATTAAACTCAATCATTAAGACGGGAAGGGCAGAAGATGCAGAATACGGGTTAACGCCTCAAGAGTTGAAAACGCATTTGGAGATCATCAAGGACAAAGCGTTGGATTTGGGTCTAGAGATGGTGTGGTACACCCCTACTAGGAGATGTGACTTTGATCCGCTGTTGCTAGGTCTCGGGTTAAAGATGTGTTCTGCTGCCCGAATCAATGTGACGGTGGAGCCTGATGGGAGAGTCATACCCTGCCAGAGTTGGTTTGAATCAATGGGGAACATACTGGAAGATCCCTGGGATAAGATATGGGAATCTCCATTAGCCAAATCTATCCGGGACAAGAGCTACATGCCCGAAGAGTGCGGTACATGCCCCATGATTGACGAATGTACTGCAGGATGTCCCTTGGGTGATACAGGGTGCAGGACGTTAGGAGGTTAGCCTTGTTATTGTTATGTCCAGATGAGAACAGGTGATTAATTCACCATTGTTCAGTAACACCCACTCCCCCTGAATGATGGGCTCTGAGCAGAAAAGGACGAATTCTTCAGTTTTCAGGTAATACAACGTGTAGTAACCTTCTTTTTCTCTAAAATCTCTGTATGCCCAGATTGTTCTACCATCAGTTAGCAAGAAAGTTAAAGACGTGTAGTTAAACCTTTTGAAGTAATTTATTGCACTTTCAATGGAGGTTTCCTGGATCTTTCTGAAGAACAAAAGAGTATCCAGATCTTCTCCTAAGGGTTGGTCATCCCATTTTTTTATAGTACCATTGTGGCAGAAAAGAAGGTTATTACTCCGAAAGGGGTGGGCCTCTTTGTCTGTTACTGGTGTGCTAGGTGACGCCTTTCTTAAATGGGCCAAAAAAATGGTAGCATGATCGTGGATTACCCTTTTTACTGTATCCATGTATAAGTCACTGGTAGATGCACATTCAGCTTTCTTGGACAGGTAACAATCATTACCATCAGTATACCATCCTATGCCCCAGCCATCTCTGTGGCCTTTCCCATCTGTGCTTTTCCCAGTAATGGCTAACTGTCGAAATGTTAACAAGAGATCTTCTATTTCAGTATATCCAATACATGCAAGCATTCTGCACATGGTAGCAAGACTGTGCATCAGGAATATATAATTGTTATCGTAGTTGACTGTCAATTTCTGTATCAGAAATCAAGGTTTCTAGAGTATTCAAACCTCATCCAACGGTATGTATTTCTCCTTTTCTTTCTGTAACTTCTTCCATCTGGCTTCGATTAACTCCTCAACATCCAGCTCCTCAGAGTAGTTCATCAGCCTCTCTATGATATCATCGTATGATTCGCCCTTATGTCCAAAGTGTTTCAATCTCTCCTGTGTTTCTTTCCTAATTTCGATGGTAGTGGACATAGTATCATCCTCTATCTGTTATACGTTCCTTATAAATTTGTGTAAATTTCATGTATGTACGGGGTTCTCAAGGTTTCGGGTGCTGGTTGTTGTTTAACCTTTATATTATCAATTTCTCCAGTATTATGTGAATCAGTGACAATATCTCACTATGTTACACGTGTAACATAACGAACGCTCAATTTCTAGACAATCTTGCATGTACTCTTAAGTTTTCATAATGTGTGTTACTTTCTTAAGAGGCTGTCCCAGAAAGCGTTTTGGCATTCAATAAATGTCTCTTCTTCTCTTTTATATTTGGAATATCTCTATTGAAAGATAAGAAAACACCTACAATTTGAGCACTACCACGTCTCCACCTCTAACCCAGAAATTCCAAAATGTTACACATTTCTGGTTACAACAACACAATTATGAACTTTTGCCACTGAAGCAATAAAAAGATCACGAATTGGAAGGCGACTTCCTTCTCGCATTTGCTGTACTTGAATCCTACTTGCTTCTTCGGCTGCCTCCAGATCAAAGGTGAGTATATCCAGCCCGCTCAGTATTTTGTGTGCTTCTTTAATATTTCTTTCATTGTGTGAGTATTCCGCACCAAATAAGATTTCAAAAACATTAATAGCAGTTGTTGCCAATCTCTCGTTCTCTATTTCCAGCATTTTGTACTCTGCTTCTTTTTTCCCAGCAAGAATGTCAATCAAAAAATCGGAATCAAGACATCTCATAGTTGCCACTCCTGCCACATGTTGTGGAGCTCAGACTTGGATTTTTGGATTTGTTCGTCTGTCATTTCCCATTTGCCAAAAGAATCAGAGAGCTTTGATCTCCTTTTCACTAGCCGGGAAACCACGTCAGAAAAACTTTCATTTTCTCCCTTTTCCAGTAATAGCATATTGTAAACGTCCTCAGTGATAGATATGGTCTTTGTACTCATGTACGTGTATGTGTATACAGAGTTATAAACATTGTGTAACCTATAACTCGAAAGCCAATATAAGCAAATGTAATGTCAAAAATTCCAGGTTTATAGAATGTATTTTTCTTATATCTTGACATATCCTTTTCTATTCCTTCCAATATTAGTACATTGAAGATTGTTAATCCAGAAATCAATAGCCTGGAACATGTTTCCTGTACAGATCCCCATGCATGCCTTTAGCCACATGTGCATACTGTAATGTACTTTTGATATCTTTGCGTTCTATGGCCTTGATGCACTTTCCCGTTAACTACCACTGTCCTATCTACTCTGTTCTTGGTATTCCTCGCTGCAACAGTGAACTCCTCAAAATCAATGCCCTCTCTATCCAACTTGCAGACCTCACTGATGCACTCTCTGCTTTGGAGGCTCCATGAACTCGTAATAATGCTTCGGTGCAAACAGAATACTGCCGACAATAGACGCCTTTTTCTCTCTTTCAGCGACGAATATTAGTACTTTACCGTATCCTTCTTCTTAGGATTCAATATATCAGTCCATCTCAAGAATTTTCCTACAGAATAACAATAGTTCCTCGCTACTCCCCCAGATATCCTTTTCTCAACTCTCAAATACAGAGAACAATCTTCATATGAACCTGGTTTTCTCAATTCTCACCTTGTCAGGGAAGATAGTGGGCTCAGGTACTAAAAAAGGAAGCAGTAATCGCAAATCAGGTTCTTCAATGATCACGTCAACGCTTCTGGAAAATTCAATAAATTCTTTCTTAAATCCTTTTTCTGCTTCATCCAAGCACTTTTTCAACCGCTCTTTCAAATTGCTGGAGGGATTGAACAAAATGGAGAATCCCACCTCTCTGAACATGGCCCAGTCATTCTCATCATTACCTACAGTGACGCTCTCTTTTTTGGTGGATCTGCTGTGAACTGTCTTTCGCACTAAATCTCCCTTGGACTGCAGCGTCAACAATGTTGAAGAATCCAACCGACCAGTGGTCTTCCCATCCTCAATCTCCAGTGTATTCCCATACCATTCTGTGATCCCCAGTCTTTGGGCAAATACACCTGCCACTTGCTCAATGCCGTTGGTAATTAAAATGGGTTGGTACTGGGCCTCTTCTAACTCTTTTATAGTTTGTACAGCTCCTTCTACCATGGGAAGCTTTTTTCCTGCACTCTCCAGCATTAATTCAGGAACATCCTTAAATATGCGAGCCCCCTCCCTGATCACCCATTCTAACCCTACCTTTCGGTTAGTGGTGCCGGAGAATATTTTTTTGAGCTCATCTCCTTTGCCAACCATTTCTGCCAGGTAGATACCATGCGCTGTGGGAGTGAGCACTCCATCCATATCGAAAAAGATCAACTTCATAGACTACAACTCAACCACTACTAATGTCATGGATTCAGTGACCCCATCGATTTTCTCGATTTTGTGTAAAAGGATCTTGGTCAACTGGGTTAACCCTTCCACTGCCACATAGGCGATCAGATCGTAAGGGCCAGTGATCGCTTCAGCCTCCACTAATTCTTCCAGGGTTCGGATTTTATCCAATGCCTGCTTCAACATACCGATACGCACTGTCAGGAGAATGTATGCATAAAGCATGAATATTCTTTTGTCCAAAGTTTATAAAGTCTTTCACATACATCAGGTGTTGGCAAGGGGTTACAGGGTTGTAATACCCTGGTAAATTCTATTATAGCAAATTGTATAGGCTAAAAAAGAACAGAAAAGATAAGAAATCTCAGTGTAAATCACAATACATCAGTCAAAGCTATGTTCAAAACAACTGAACACTGCCACGAAGAAATTCTAGAAAATTGAGAGTATTCCGTCTCTTCAATAATCAAATTTTCGAAAAAGGGTTAATTGGACAGTCTATTCATGGAGAAGCATTCATGCAGAAAAATTTATAAAGAACGGATCACCCATAGTCTTACCAACCGACGGAGGTGAAAAGAATGGAATTCGTGATCGAAACGTTAGAAGAAATGACCCCCAAGCATCCGAGCTGCTCTTCCAAGCCTTTCAGGTGGATTCCAGCACCACCGTAGAGGGCTCGAATCTCACTAACCTCTTTTTCCTTTTCATTTTTTTAATACTCGTTCTTGCGTTTTCAATTGACTAACCCTTAACCCACCGAAAGTGTTACACGTGTAACAGAGCAGCCACCAGTAACATCTCTCTAGAGAAAAAGATTTTTAACAGCCAATCATACTACACTGTATGATCATCAAAAAAGATGCCTGCATGTACTGCGGCTGTTGCGCCAGTGTGTGTCCCTCCAATGCTATCCTGGTTACTGATTATGAGGTCTACGTTAATGATGACTGTACAGACTGCAAGACTTGTGTGAAAGCCTGTCCCATGGGGGCGATCAAATGAGAGAATGTGACATTTTAGTGGTAGGAGCTGGTCCCGCAGGGAGTATGGCAGCCTCTACAGCAGCTCCGCACTGTGATGTAGTAGTTGTGGAAAAGAGAGCCCACATTGGTGTTCCCAAGCAGTGCGCGGAAGCAACCTCTGAATCAATATTCAAAAAACTGGGAATACAGACAGATTCCAAGTGGATATCTCGAAAGATCGAATTTGCCCGATTAATATCTCCTTCTGGTATCAAAGTGAATTTAAAAGACGAACGAATCAAGCAGCTCAAGTTCGGGTATATATTGGACAGAAAAAAATTTGACAAAGGGTTGGCAGAACGGGCTGCCAGAGCAGGAGCAGACATGTATTTGAGGACAGTATACCTGGGAGCTCAACGAGAAAACAACGCCATTACGGTGAAGGCACGGCAGTTTGACACAGATATAACGTTTAAGACCAAGGTTGTCATTGCTGCAGATGGGTTAATGTCGAAAGTGGCAAAAGACTTTGGTATTAATTCGGTGACCAATATCAGACATTTAGAATCCTGCTGCCAGTATGAAATGACAGGAATAGAACAGGAAAGCTGCATAGAATTGTATTTCGGTAATGAGATTGCACCCAAAGGGTACGCCTGGGTATTTCCTAAAGAGAATGATACTGCAAACGTGGGAATTGGTATTCTGCCCACTGAGGCAGAACATCCTGCAAAGTACTACTTAGACAAGTTTGTTACACGGTTGAACCTTTCAGGTAAAATTGTAGAAGTCAATGCGGGAGGAGTCCCCGTGTCAGGACCTTTGAAACAAACGTATGGTGACAATGTGCTGATAGCCGGGGATGCAGCTCACATGGCAAATCCTGTATCGGGAGGAGGAATTCACACTGCCATGCTGTCAGGGAAATTTGCTGGCGATACTGCAGTAAAAGCAGTACAGAATGAGGAATACACCAAAAAGAATTTGAAAGAGTATGAAAAGCTGTGGAAGGCAGAATTTGGGAGAGAACTTGACCTCTCGTTGAAAGGGAGACTTATTCTGGAAGAATTCACTGATGAAGACTTCGATGCAACTGCCCAATGGATGAATGAAAAGGGAGTAGGTCAGTTAGGTTCATTAGACCTGGTGAAATTTGCAGTGAAAAGACATCCTAAATTTGCTTTGAAATTTGCTTCTTTCATTTCTTAATTTTTTTTCTTCTTTGTTTGTCTGTATTTCTTTATACTACTGGTGAACCTCTAAAAGGATTGTCACATTTTCAGGGGCGAACCTCCCTGAATTTATGAATTGCCTCTTTATGATCAAATTACAAATAAAATGATAATTTACCTGAAATGTTACACGTGTAACACATTGACCTCCAAAGACGTGACAACCCCTGTAAAGCAAAACCTCATAAGGGAATTAACCCACTATGCCCTATGCATTTGAAAGGGTTCCTCGAACTCACACGCCCCATAAACGATGTGATGTCTGCTTTTGCAGTGTTCATCTCGGGGGTCATATCAGCAGGCTGGTACATGCCCTTAACCAGTGTAGTGGCCGCTTCTGTTGGAACCTTCTTTGCTTCTGCAGGAGGCATGGTGATCAACGATTACTTTGATGTGGATATCGATTCAGTAAACAAGCCGGAGAGGCCCATACCACGTGGACAGATCAGCCGGAAAGGAGCGCTCATCTTTTCTGCAGCGTTATTCGGGGGAGCTCTAGTATGTGTGGCATTTACCAATATCTGGTGTGTCGTTGTGGGCATTCCTGCTTTATTCCTCATCATTCTGTACTCGTGGAGATTGAAAAGAAAACTGTTCATAGGGAATATTGCAGTAGCTGTCCTCTCAGGGTTAGCCCTCTTGTATGGAGGTATTGCTACTGGATCAATCAAATTAGTTTCAATTCTGGCAGTGATTGCTTTCTTTGGTACAGTCTCCAGAGAGCTGGTAAAAGATATTGAAGACATTGAAGGTGATAAAGTTGGAGGTTCCACATCAGTGCCTTTAACATTGGGAGTGGATACAACGTCCCAGATAGCTGGTGTCTTTTTGGGGTTGGGCATAGCCTTTTCATATCTCCCGTATACGACTGGCATTTTTGACAAGTGGTACCTTGTGATGATTATACCAGTGAACCTGGTGATGGTATATGTGGTGACGCAGATGCTGTTAAAGAAAGTGGAAAACGTATTTAGGTGGCAAAAGACATTAAAAATAGCAATGTACATCACTTTAGGCATCTTTTTGATTTCCCGTCTTGTTTTATAGGTATAGGCATTATTTTTTCAGTCTCGGAAATTTTGACTTAGAAGCATGAATCTTACAGATTACGGTGCGCAGACTTTCAACGCTTTTTTGTAAATGTCAAAGGCAGCAGGGGTCTGCCCGATGTACTCGCCTTCCACGTGAATGGACAAAGAGTCTTCAGAGTGTAATTCCACGTGCTGACCTCTAAAGAATCCTACTCTTGAGTTATTCAGATGGGTACCCCGATACAACGTGGGCAACCTGATTAATGATTCAATCCTTCCAAAGTTGCCAATGACAATCACATCAAAGAGACCATCGTCCACTTCTGCGTGCGGTGCTATAGTCATGCCGCAGCCCACGTACTTACCGTTGGCCACATCCACAAACATGACCTCTTGCTCAAGTGTTACATCATCGACCGTGAGAGAAACTTGCATACTCTTGTACTCTGCCAGATGTTTCAAAACTCCCAGAAGATATGGTACAGTCCCAGCCTTTGGTTTATTGACACTGCAGGTGGTCTTGGAGACCAGTCCATCAAACCCCATTCCTGCTACCCCGATGAAGTAACGCTTTCCTCCATCATAGGTGGCAGAACCTACATCTATGTGTCGAACATTCTCAGAAAAGACATTGTGGGCTGCTGTTATGCAATCCGTGAATAATCCAGCTGATTTCACAAAATCATTACCAGTACCAGTAGGTATTACCGACACCACGACATCTTTTTCCATGATACCATTGACAATCTCATTAAGGGTACCGTCTCCTCCTACTGATGTTATGACGTCAAATCCATTGGCTTCTGCAGCTATGACAGTAGCATGGCCTCGTTCTTCTGTGAACTGGACATCAACGTCGTATTCCTCTTCTTTGAACACTCTCTTTATGGCAGGCCAATGTTTGCAGGTTTTCCCTGCGGCTGGGTTTACTATGATAAGGGCTCGCAAATTCTCTCCTCTCTCTATTCTCACCTTCTGTACGTCTTGAAGATTTTTTTGATTCTGCACTTTTAAAGCTTTCGCTTTCTATAAGTGAATTGTGGAAAATCTGGCTGGAACGGTAAGATTTTGGTGAGAACATCCTGGTTCTGCGGCGATTTATGAACAAGATTTTTAGTATTCTCTGAAATTTCGCTAATCGTTTGGTGCAGAGCAAAAAGGTCTCCCATGTTGGCGGACGTAATAATAATGTCTTTTATATCCATCTTTTTCTCATTCAAGCTTTTTTTTGCACCTTCTCTGAGCTATTCAGTCATGTTATCCACGATTTTCCTTGCAAGAGGAATCACCATCGAAGATGTGGGAACCCCTACAGCCCAGCCCAGAGTACATCCTCGAATCCATATGGTGAAAAATCTGAGGACAAACCCTACATTTAGTGAAATGAGAGCATGAAGGGGAGTACCCATGGAGGTGAAGAGTGTGCAGACATTGAAACACAAACAGGAATTTAACATACGCGGCGTAGTCCTATCCACTCTTCAGGGTCGCAGAATTGAAAGAGCTGTCATTTCCGTACTCACGATTTCATCCAATAATCTACTCTTATTGAATTATGAATGATAACCCCGTTTAGATATTGTTACACGTGTAACAATCCTTAAAGGTTGGACAATCCATCTACTGAGAGTGGGGTGTCCACGCGTTGACGTGCTGAACGTGAACAATTTGGACAGCCTTGGTTTACCTTTATTAATTGTGAAACCGAAGTACAGAAAAGTCATGGTTCTTTTCGAATTTCTTGCATTAAAAGGAAAAAAAGGGCAAAATCACCTCTATACAAATGGAGAGAATAATTCAGTCTACGTGACAGTCTTTCCTCACCATAAAACTTATATACATCTCTTCTGAAACTGCTTTATCACACAGAAAGTTGTTCAATTGATACTATCTCTGAATACCATAATGGTGAGAGATAACATACACCAAAGAGGAATGATGAAATGGAATTGCCTAAACAAAGAAAAATATACAGCGACCTTGAAACAAGGTTTACCGATTTGGAGTCTCTCACCAAAGAACTCAAGAGGAGAAAGTTGACCGGCTTACTGAAGCTCACCTTTGATGCATGCGAGGGCATTATTTTCTTTGACGATGGAGGAATCATCGACGGCTATGAAGTATTCAGGGACGAATTACCAGTGAAAGACCGGAAAGGGCGCAGTACAATAGAGCGATCAAAAATTGAACCTGGAACAATCGATGTGTATGAGCTGCCCAGAGAGATACTGCAAATCTTTGTGATGACATTACGGGAGAGACCCAACCAGAGACTGCACACCATGTACACAGATTTCAGAAAGCTTTTGATCTTCTTAGAGCAGCATAAACTCTACGGAACTCTGGAAGTGAAAACATCAAGGGGAAGAGGGTACGTCTTACTGGATGCGGGAAAACCGATAGATGTTTTCTTCTGCGACAGATGTGGGAGTGATGCACTGGAAGAGCTTTTGGATTTGGTGGATGAAGAAAAAAATGTGGAGATTGCTATCTACTCCCGAGAGGGAGGTGTTAGATGAAGGAAGAAGGATATCATAACATAGGTACCTTTATGAAGTACAAGGAATGGTGGAATTTCAACTTCTTTTCCCGGAGAGAGAATCTGGTCTTTTCCTGCAGCATAGTCAAATCAAAGCTCCGGGATCACCTCACGTGCTGTATATGGAACTTCAAAAAAGACGAAAAGATCGAACTTGACTTTGATTCCAGCATAGAAGCCAAAGAAGGAGATTTTACCGATTTGTACTCGGAAGGAAAGTTGGGAAATTTCTCAGTAAAGGGTAAATACGAAGAAGGTGGATGGGAGCTGAAGATTAAGAATCCAGAGTTTTCTACAGATTTATTTTACTCTCCAGAGAGTCCCCAGAAGATTATTGAGGCCTTCTGGGATGACCAATTCAAGTGCGAGCTGTACGCCAAGAACACAGTAACAGGGACATTAGATGCTTTCGGAAGAACTTATGATATCAATACCCACGGATGCAGAGAGCACACGTTTTGCGATTTTCCCCGGAACGTTTCCTGGAACTGGGTTGTAGCGTTGCACGATGATTACTCTATTGTGGTTACCCGTTGGGGTTCTGAGGGGTATGATTACAAATATGCAGTAATGTACACTGGTGGTGAATGGATTGATCTGGACTCGAACGTGGATTTCGCAGTGGATGAACAGCATATGTTGAAAACTGGTGAAGTTACCTCATCGAATGTGGATCTGAAGGTGCACCCTATCAGGCACCGGTACCAACACAAAAAGATCTTAATGGGGTTATTGGTGGACGCCCACTACTGGGAGTTGGCCACCAGGATTGCAGGATCAGTCACCGTTAAGAACAGAAAGATGCCCATAGACACGTATGGGATTATGACCCGTTCCAGAATGAAGTGGTAGCCATTTTATTGTGTTACTTTGTACGGTACTGGACGAATGAAGAAGGAGAAATAAATAAAAAACAAAAAGAGAAAGAGAAATAAAAATCTATGATGCAATATATTTAACAAGTGTTTTCAGAATAGTTCTGCCGTAACCCTCCCGAACCAAATAACCTGTTCTCATCTGTCTATACCAGTACCGGGGATCCAAATAAAAGGATATGTATCCTTTCTTGAGCAAGTGCAAGAGCTTTTTGTCTAACCCATTCTCCAATTTCATCACAGGGTACGTCCCATCATACTTTTCCCAGTCTTTACAGGTGCGCCACCCCTTTTCTTCGGCTTCCCTATATAATGCTGTTCCTGGAAAGGGGGTCAAAACACTCATCTGCATCCTATCTACCTGCAACTTTTTTGCAAAGTGAATAGTCTGTACAACCTCTTCTTCTGTTTCTCCAGGATACCCTATCATGAATGAACCGCACACTCTCAACCCGTGCTTGTGAGCAATAGCCACTGCTTTCTCAACTTGATCAAGAGTCACCCGTTTGTCAATATAATTCAAGAATTTCTGGGTTCCTGATTCTATTCCAAAGAAAACCTCTTTGCATCCTGCCTCTTTCAGATATGAAGCTATTTCTTCATCGAAAGTATCTACTCTGGACTCACATTTGAAATCAATAGCAATTTTATTTTCTTTCAGTAATTTAACAAATTTTTTGATCCTTTTCTTGTCCAATGTGAACATGTCATCGTAGTACCTGAAGACTATATCACTTACTCCTTTTAATTGATTCAAAACTTCCTTTAGATGGTCTATCATTGTTTCTGCGTCTTGAGCCATCCATTTTTTCCCCCAGATGTGAGAAGAAGCGCACATGCGGCAGGCAAAGGGGCATCCCCTGCTGGAAATCATGAGAATGCTCTCCTTGTACCTTGCAGGATCTTTCAAAAGATGGTAAGCGGGGGCTGGAAAATTGTTGTATTCTTCTTGGGTTAAATATTCAGGCGAGTTCACCATTACTGCCCCATTGGATCTAAAGGCAATTCCCTTGATTTCGTGTAATCGAGCATTTCTCTCTGTCAACTGCAGGAGAGGGTTCTCGCCCGCACCCACAACAATGATGTCAAACACGCTGTTATTCAATGTCTCTTCATACATGAAACTCATGTGCGGACCTCCCCCCACTACAATAGTCTCTGGGTTGATCTTTTTCACTAATTCTGCTGTCTTGACAGCTTGGGGCATCTGGGTGGTGGTGGCAGTTATCCCCACCATATGGGGTGAAAATTCCTTTATCTCCTCTTCTAATTCCAAAAATGTGTCTGCCTCACTGATCCATACCTTTCTTTTCGCTTTTTCAAGGACTGCTCCCAGATACAGTAATGGTGTTACTGGAACATTCCTGGACATTGCCTCCAGAGTTTTCATGATCCGCGTCTTTCGTGCAACAGGTGGCGATACTAAAAAAACTTTGAAAGGGGGATTCTCATAGGTTCTCAGCAAGGATTCTATGCGTCCCATATCAAGCCTTTCTGGAAAAGCAAAAGACATGATCCATTCTTTACGCCTTCATTAATAAAGTTTACCTATCAATCAAAAAGAAAACTAGTGGAATCTTTTCCATTTTTACGGGTTTTACTGCACGAATCCTTTTGATCATGAATGGATGAACAGCTGTTCAAATGGAATGGTTCACTGCATGTGAGATAAAAACGTCAAAAAAGGTGAAAAGGTACGCAATATGTGAAGTAAGGTTGCCACTTCTGGGTGCCATTATAGATTGAATATCAACGTCTAGGAGAACTCTAAAAATTTGTTACACGTGTAACAAAAAAGACAACCCAGCAATTGATAACCCTTACGAAGAGAAACAGTTATAAATCTGCAGAGTAACCGTTCATCATGAATGTCGCATATGAGGACAGAAAACTCCACAATGACGGCATATTTGATAGCCTCATGGGGTATAAGGAGTGGTTCCATTATCAAGGTACATTCTCTGTAAATGGAAACCCACTGACTTTTGTTATGGGCTTTCCCAAAAGCTACACGGGGATGGGTGCTTTTGGATGGATCTCCTTTGAGGGGAAGCAGTACTCTCTGGCAGGAAATACGAAAGATGTAGATCACGATGGATTTTATGAGCTGGAGACAACTGCAGAATTCGGAACACTTCAAAAGGGATACACCCTCACGTATAAGGCTGGATCTACCCCTAAAGATACATACAAAGGGTATATTGAAGGTGTATTTCCGAAGTATACTATTGATGTGAAAACACCAGATCTTGACCTGGTTATCACCATGGAGATCAATGTGCCGCACACATCAGTGGCTGAAAGAGAAATATTCGATTGGATGCCTTTCAACAAGCGGTTTGCCAGCTGGTTTCACTCAGGAGATATTACAGCTTCCTTAAAAGGTACCCTCCAGGGCAAAAAAGTTGAAGCAGATGCCAAAAGCAGAGGCTGGTATGAGAGAATGTGGTCCACGGTTATGGTTTTGTGGCCATCAGAGTGGTTCTGGTTCATGGTCCATTTAGACAATAGGGCAGTTTTTGATTTGTACTTTGCAAAATCTATGGATATACGGATGCCCCCTCTGGATGAATGCTGGATGTATGCGAAGGGAGTATTCCATGAATTCTTTTGTTTCAACGCTGACTTTCCTCGAAATTTAGGAGACGCTATAAAAAAGAAAAAGTATTCCGAAGTTATTGGAGAGTGCATTACCTGTAAAGGAAAAAACGGAGGAAATTCGTTCGAGGTTAGAGCCACTATAACTGATTTCCGCCAGTATGAATTTCAAAACTACAGTGCAGACATCAAGTATACTAATTTCATCTTTGACACAGAAGGCGAAGCTCAAATTAATGGGAATACTATTGATATGAAAGGCCATGGCGCAGCTGAGTGGGCTCCTATGCTGTACTGGTGGCTGTAAATTTACGAGGAATTTGGTATAGTGGCAAAGAGGCCACGGTTATGGTTCAGCGTACGTCTTCTATAGATTGATCCTCTCGGGTTTAATTATTGATTTCAGACTTTATTTTCAATTAGATAAATCATAATCATACTAAATAAAAACGCAATAAATCCGCAAAAAATATTTTAAGAGATAATTAAGTAATTGATGACAATTTAATGGATTATAGGGATTTATTGATCTTTCATTACTATCAATATTTATCATAAGTTGAATATCTTCATCTTTTTCACTCTTTAATACTTTCTGTAAATGGATCTCCTGTGTTCACCCTCAAGAACGAATATAACCATTTTCTCTTGTTCTATGCTCATGATAATCCTATAATCCCCTACTCTCAATACGTACAGATCAAAGCCCTTCAATAGTTTCACAAACCTGAAGGGCATTTCACTCATAACTTCGACTTTTGCAGTGATCCTCTCAGCTGTTACTTTGTCTAATTTCTTCAGTTGACAAAGGGAGGTCTCAGTCCATCTGACAGTGTACTTCATGGAATACCCAGCTCTTTTTTGACCTCTTCAGTAGAATACAGCCTGCCCCTTTTCACGTCTTCTAAAGCTTTCTCAATGTTCTGTATAGTTTCAGTACTTAATTCTTCCTCTTCTTTATTTATCTCGATAAGTCTACATATCACTTCTTCATAGGTTTCCCGGGGGAACAGTTTCATTCTTTTCAATGCATCTTTTGTTTCTTCTGTCACTTGAATCGTTGTTACCATAGTTAACTATAGCATACAATGGTTTAAAAATATTTGGTTTCAGATTTCAGAAACATCGCAATGAAAATAGTGAATGAGTAGCAAAGCTCTTATCATTCCATCTCACATAATTTGAAAGACAACTTCTGCTAATACAGAAAACTTTGTAATTATCGTACATGATTATAAGATATCATGAACACCACAACTATATCCATCGATAAGGATGTTAGAGACAGGAAAGATGTGGAACCAAGGACGAAAGCTACAATAGCATAATTGAAAGACTCCTCGATCTCTATGAAGAATTTGATCTGGATATTGATAATCACTTCAATCCAATAATTCCAATCCCTTTTGCGGTGTACACACAGATAGATTATCTATTTGCTGGTAATCCCTTGTATTCCATGTGATCAAACAGGAGGGACCCGTAATAAGAGAAGTAGCTGCTATTATTGTATCCCCTTCACCAATTGAATATTTTTTATAAATATCTGAAGCTTTTTCTGCAATGTGGCAGTCAATAGGAATCTCATGAAAGAGTGAAATCAATCTTTTAGCATTTTCCCGTTCAGATTTCGATCCTCTATATATCTCAAAACATGTAAAAGCGGATATATATCCTATGTAGTCACCAAATTCAATCCTCTCTCTGACAAACTTTATTGAAGACTGCCTTCTTCCCTCAGGAATCCTCTTTGAAGTGAGTATATCAATGAAGATGTCTGTGTCAACTGTGATTTTCTTCAGGCCAATCACCGAACCGAGATAACCTCTTCCTTTTTTCTAAAATTCTGGGATCTATGTCTATTGTTCCTGCCACCTCATCCACAATACTTTTTTTTCCAATCTTTTTGAGAATAAGAGCATTATCTTCATAACGAACATCCAATCGATCTCCTGCTTTTAAACCAAGTTTATTTCGCAATGATTTGCTGATAGTTATCTGTCCCTTTCGTGAAAGTTTCACCACAGTCATGTCTTTACTTAGGCAGTATGACTTATAAATGTTGTGCTAGAGAAGTCTTTAGAAGTCCTTCCTCCAACAAATTACCGAATCCAAATATTATTCACCAAGAACTATTCGCCCGGAACTCTCACGCGCACAGGCAGAGATGGATCATCTTCCATATCCCAAAATACAGTGAGGTTTCCTATTTTCTCTATGGATTGATCTACTTTTATCTTGATCTCACCTGTGTTTGAATAAAAGATTCCCTGCCCTCGATCATGGGCCTCGCACACAATACAGGTGAATCCATTCACGTACTCCTTAAAGTGCCTCCACCCCAGAGGGGTCTCTGTAACCTCTACTGGTCTTTTCAATCCTGTAACAATAGTAACCCTGGTTATAGTACTCCCTTCCTTCAAATTGGTTACCCTCCATGAATACGTGGGATTGAGCCCGGGGATGTCATCAACTGCATCTGCTACTTCAAACGTCCTCCCTCGAGCAACTTCCCCAAAGTCGCGCCTCGTATCCTCACGGATATCCACCAGATTTGAATGTCTCACTTCCACTGAAAGCGTATCATCCACATAGATGACGTGATACCCAGGAAGATCTAGTTGAACCTCATCAAGACCGCCCTTTTCGTTCTTTATGCCAATAGGGCCACAGCATACCGCATTACAAAACAAAGGAGCCCTCTTAATGGTATCTGGTCTCCTCACGTACACGTGGGACCCTTCAATCTGGTATAACCCCGTTCTGTGAGCGTGTCCTGTCAGAACTAAATCAATACCCTTTTCAGGAAGAATGCGATAGTCATTCCCCTTCCCGTAATTCCTGTTACCAAGACACAATTTGATGAATTCATTTCTCCTCTCTCTGAACGTGCCATCTACCAGATCGTTCTCCGTGTACGTATCTATTAACGTGCTCTCATAGAAGATATTGGTTTCTGGGTTCGTCAGTAACTTTTCATCTCCTGTCTCGGCAAAGGGGTTGAACACTGCAGGATGCATAGCCACCACTGCTACAACCTTCTCTTTCTTTCGATAGTTCATCACTTTCTTGTGCCATTTTGTGAGCATGCTCCACTGGCCTTTTGAGAGCACCCTCCTAGCCCAGGGAGTGGCCTTTTCGTGATCCTCTCTCCTGTTCCAGTCCAAAAATAACAAGGCCATCCTCCCGTAAAACACTTGGTAGTCCAGAAACGGATTGACCACCAAAGAGTACCAATGAACAGCGTAGTCTCGATTCATCAAGTGATTTTGCGTAATATACAGGGAATGGGGGTCCTCGTGGATAGTGTTCATTTCGTTGCGGGTCAAATTAACCATGGGAGCCATATTGAATAATTCTCGTATCCTTCTAGAAATTAATATGGGATTTGGCGGGTACGGGTGCATCCTGTAGTCGTGGTTGCCCAGAACTGAAAAGAATGGTTTCTCATAGTTGCTGTACAGCAATTGATAGAAAAGTAACCAATTCCTGTTTCTGTGGTAGTCTTCAGAAAAATCATTTTCTCCTTTGGTGTTGTAATATCCCCGATTGTAATCAGTAATATCTCCTGTGTGAATGATCATATCAATGTCCTTGTCTGCATTAATGGACTTCATCGTGGAGACGAACTGGTCATTAAAGTTGGAGAAGTCACCTGGTTTTTCACCAGAAAGTGAGGACTGGCTCCACGCATCTTTAAAGTTTGTATTCCAGCGGTCTTCCAGCATCTCCATGCGGGCAGCTATGTGGCTGTCTGATATGTGAGCAATGTTCAAAAAGTCTTTCTCACCGATGTAAAAGGGATGGTGGAGGGTAACAGGTTCTTCAGGAAGATAAGCACTATCTGAACTCTCCAAAGAAGGAGTCAGCCTATGAATGTGGGGAATATCCTCAGAAAATGGACTGTTCAACTGATAGAGGCCTTTCTTTTCTGAAATGGTAATGCGTGCTCTCACAAGATATGTGAATCCTCTTTTTTTATAGGCAGAGAGCACATATTCAGAGATATGGTAATCCGGTACAAAGGAAAGGATCTCTATGTCTTTTTTATCTATAGGAATCTCTTTTGTGTGCTTCCATTGAGAATAGGTTATACTAGTCAAATCGTTGAGGACTTCCTTGGTTTTAGCTACAAGGAGAACGTCCACAAGGCCTTTCTTGGCTAAAGAAGGACAAGCCAAAGCGGGAGCAAGAATAATGAATGTCATAGTTTTTTCTCACCTCTGAGTGTGGTTAGTAACTCCAGCACGGAGTAAGAAGCTCTTGTGATGCCCATGCTCTTCTTTACCGTATCTGTCCCCACGAGGTACACATCGGGGATTGGCGGCTTCACCGAAGGAAAGGGTACTGTAGTCCAGGCAGCTTTGTCAGGTTGCAGCACCTGGTAGTGGACCATGTCAATGGATAAATCAGAGAACACCTCTTCAATCGCCTGTAGCGCTCTTTTTTCTAATCCATCCTGATAAGGAAAGGCAAACCCCAAAAGTTGACATGTATCAGGGGCTAACCCAGGATCATACACAGACGTGGGAACCATCCAGCAGGGAGGGTTGCAGTCCACCCAGATTTCAGATCCTGTATTCTGGATTATCCTATCACGAGTGCCCACCCAGACAGCTAACGCAGTGGTTGATGTTAACTGGGAGAGCATATCCGCGTACTCTGACGGGAGTTCAGTAATACAATGGAGATCTTTTGCCATGCCGGAGTACACCGCAAAGTCGTACTGATATTCATTCTCTGGTGTGGACACATACTTGTGCAGTACATCAATGTATACTACTTCTTCTTTCTTGATTTCGCCGGTAAACCCTTCAAGGATACAATTGGTGAGCGTCTGAATCCCTCCTGTAGGGTAGTATTGGTCGTGTCTGCTCCCGTGCTTGAGTAGATTCAGCCCTTTCTCTAAAACATTTGTGGTGGTGCCGTCCTTGTACTCTTGCGAATCCCAGAATCGTAATACAGGTACATCACTCATGGGAGCTCCTGCCAAAAAGTAGCACAGCGCATCCACAAGCCTTCGCGTTTTTTCATCTAAATCGTATCGTTCTAAAAATTTCTGAACAGTAATCGTCTTATCCTGAAGGAGTATGCCCTCGATAATACACTTTACCAGGGTAGCCCTTTCTTTTTGAGAAACTGCATCAAATTGTGCAATTTCTTTTAGTGCCCAGGGAAATTTCTGGTACTTCCCATTCATTCGCAAGTAATAATCACCGTGGGGAACAAAATGAGGGGTATAGTCAAAATATGAATCCATTAACTGTCTTAACGGGCCGGAAGGGAGTCTGGTCAAAATGTGGGGTCCAGTATCTACAGTATAGGTGCCGGAATCACCTTCCACCTGGTAGGATCTCACCACATTACCTAACTCCCCTCTTTCAAAGAGGGTCACTTGTTTCCCTTCTTTCTGGAGTGCTAAAGCGGTTAATAACCCACTGATTCCTCCGCCAATGACGATCACCTTTTCCATTGGATTTGTGCTGTAGGTAAGCAATATAAAGGTTGCGAATCATTTACTATCATTTTCCGGAGGGTACTGTTACACGTGTAACAATTCAAAAAAATGGGTTACATTCAGTACTCCGAAAGCAAGAAAATTTTGATCTAAAATTTCTGCACACCCATCTACGGAAGGTAACTATTTAACCCCGCAGAAAATGTCACAACTCTTTAGAAAAAAATTCTCTTCCATATTCCCTTTACCAATGGAGTAGTTCTCAATAATAACAGAAATGGCAGAGGAAGACTTCCCGGTTAAATTCACTCACTGTGGAAAGGAATAGCTATCATAATCCTTAGTAAAGTGCTAATGTTGCACAGACAAAGACAATTCAGAGGCATGTCATACCTATTAGCCAAGTTACTTCTTCACCAAGTCACCAGAAGGTTTTTAAGTGCAAAAATGAGAATGCACCAGGTGATACCATGAACACGCTTCTCTTTGGAATCGGAATCCTGGTGATACTTATAGGGATTTTGGCATTATTTGTACCCTCATTAACCAAGGTTATAAACATCCCGGGAAATGAGAAAATCAAGTCTATTGGTGCAATAATAGTAGGTATCATACTTACCGCTATTGGATACATTTATGGCTGAAAAATATCTAATTTTCTCTCTATTTTTTATTTATTACCTTTCTTTAAAGCTTTTTTTACTGCTTCTGCATGAACCTTTCCTGCATCGTGAATAGACCCCAAAGGTCCCTTAGAAGACTGACAGTGATACTGAGCAAGTAACCCCGCCTTCTGGTATGCTTCTTTGACAGGAACTCCCACCAGATTTTCCGCAACAAAGTCTGCTGCACCACACCGGGTGTGCTGTCCCACTTCAACGTTAGTGATTAGTATACCATCAGTTTCTATTGTAAAGGACGGTGTTCCAAACTCCTCCTGGAATACTGACAGAATTCTATTCTTAAAAGGAGGAACAACACAGCACGGTTTTAATACCCCTACCAAGAATTTCCCATATACGTGATACCCTGGAGGTAAGGGTGCGTTCTCGTAAGGCATTAACACAACTTTTTCAGAATCTTTCAGTGTTTCCACAATCAACAAATTCACATCTGGATGTAAAGCATATGACAACACAAGATCACAATCACCAAAATCTGGCAAAGAAATATCCTCCTTTTCGAGAATAACAGGTAAATCCTCTTTAATTTCCCATGTTTGACCAAGAATATTTTTTTTCCCGAATTTCTCAATCGTTTCTTTGATTTTCTTCCCAGCATTTCCTCTAGTAATCAAACAAATTCTGTTCATCAAAGAGGATTGGTATCATCCTATAAATAAGTGAGCCTCATTTTTAATTTCTTTAAATATCAAAAAATCTAGGAATAGTTAAAAAAAAGATGATTTTGTTACACGTGTAACAAAAGTGAGAGAATCCCTAATAATAAAACACATGCTGTGGAGTAAGTCTTTTAAGTAATGCTGAAAAGAAAGACTGGTGATCTATGTGGATCAGATTATGGAAGTTTTCTGTGGAGAGGAAAATGTTTCTTGTGTAGAAGAATGGGCCAAGAAAAGAAAAGCCCCCCAAGAGTTACTCTCTCGCATCTATGAGAGTCTGATTGAACCGAGAAATGCCTACCAGCACGTGGAAACTATATTTGATCTGTTTGAAAAAGAGGAAGATGAACCTATTCAGAACAAGATACGCATGGCTTTAATACGAGTGCAGCTCTTCTCCCAGTATCACATGTTTGAACGGTCTGAATTTCGTGATGCAGGAGATATGGCCTCCTCTTTGGAGAGAATGCTCTTCGGGTACAACTTGCTGGAAGGAAAGAAACCCAAAAAAGAGGAAGAATCTTCAGAAAAATGAGGTTATGGTCACTGAGAGGAGTTGAACTGAATTGAACTAATAAATTGCCCCAGGAAAGGGTTTCATACTTAATTGTTTTTGAATTTATTGGTTACAGAAAAAATAGATCATTTTTCAGGGAAAGCACTTATACCGTTATTGTAAATGAGTTTTGATCTATGGTTACTGAATCTTTATTGATTTGTTACACCATTCATGGTTCATCCTTTAAAGGATTTTAACCGTTTGAAGCAGAAATGTAACCTTTATAAGGGGGTACCTCCTAACTAAAAGGCTATGATCGTGCTCATCATTTTGGATGGTTGGGGAATCTCAAATAAAGTGGAGGGTAATGCTATTTTACAGGCTCGCACTCCCAACTACGATGCTTTGCTTTCTCAGTACCCCCACAGTACCTTGGGTGCTTCAGGAGAGGACGTGGGATTACCAGAGGGGCAAATGGGAAACTCGGAAGTGGGCCACATGAACCTGGGAGCAGGAAGGATCGTGTACCAGGACTTCACCCGTATCAACAAAGCTATCCGGGATAAGAGCTTCTTCAAAAATGAAAAATTTCTGAGAGCTATAGAGAATGTCAGAAAGAACAATTCAAGACTTCACTTGATGGGACTAGTATCAGATGGCGGCGTACACAGCCATATCAATCATTTATTTAACTTACTTGAACTGGCCAAAGATACTAATGTAACCCCTGTTGTCCACGCTTTTTTGGATGGGAGAGACGTTCTCCCAAAGAGTGCAGGTATATATTTACAGCAATTAGAAGAGGAAATGAAAACAAAAGGAATAGGCAGCATAGGTACTATTGCTGGCAGGTACTACGCTATGGACAGAGACAACCGCTGGGAGAGAACGCAAAAAGCGTACGAAGCATTAACTGGTGTCAATGGATTAAGAGCTGAATCTGCTGAAGCAGCCCTAGAAGCATCATACAAAAAGGGAGAAACTGACGAATTTGTGAAACCCACCATCATTGGAGAGACTATTAAAGAAAAAGACTCAGTAATTTTTTTTAATTTCCGCCCTGATAGAGCCAGGCAGTTAACCAGGGCGTTCGTAGATGAACCCTTTGAACATTTTGAACGAAGAAAGCTGGATGTATACTTTGTGTGCATGACAGAGTACGAAGAGGATATTACAGTTGATATTGCCTTTCCTCAATTGTCTCTTAGAAATACACTGGGTGAAGTCTTAAGTAAGAACAATTTAAAACAGCTTCGCATTGCAGAGACAGAAAAATACTATCATGTTACCTTCTTTTTCAATGGCGGCGAAGAAGATCGCTTCAAGGGAGAAGATCGTATTCTCATTCCCTCTCCCCGCGTGGCCACCTACGATTTGAAACCTGAAATGTCAGCATACAAAATCACAGAACGAGCAATAAAAGAGATCCAATCCCAAAAATATGATGTCATTATCGTAAATTTTGCCAATCCAGACATGGTGGGGCACACTGGAGTCCTTGAAGCAGGTATAAAAGCAATTGAAGCAGTAGATGAATGTCTGGGATTAATTGTTAAAGCGTGTAACATTGAATCCTCTGAGAATGTGATCTTGGTTACAGCAGATCACGGGAATGCAGAACAGATGACAGAATTAAACTCAGATGAGACCTATACTGCCCACACATCTAATCCAGTACCGTTTATTATTACCAAAAAATGTCAGGTCCGTACTGGAACACTGGCAGATGTGGCACCTACCATACTGGATCTCTTAGGTATTGAGAAGCCACGAGAGATGGATGGGGAAAGCTTAATAAAGGAACCCTGAACACATGTAGTATGGTCAAGGCAAAGAAAAAGAAAAAGAAGAAGAGAAAGAAAGTGGAAGAGAAGCCCTCCCGCAACATGTTTGCCAAAGGTGGGTTGAGCCTTTTAGCATTGGGAGGGCTCCTGGGTATCTTTTGCCAGACATTGTACTTTTTGATTACTGTAGAGACACAAACAGAAAATATTGAGGAAATATCCTACAAGTTATTTTTGACACTCTTTGAGGAACTGGGTCTCCTTTTCATGTTCTTTGCCCTTGTTTTTGCCTGTTTCTTCTTTTTAAAAGAGAAAGAATTCTTCCAGAAGTACGCGGGAAGTGCTTTAGTTACTGGAGGTGTATTACTGATCCCTGCTGTTTTATTCTCGCTGTACGATAGTGTGTCCGTATTGAAGGATCAGACTATTACTGCCCGGGCCTTTGTTATTACCAATCTCCCAGGGGTAATGACTGCGGGAGCTTTACTGCTGGGTATTTATTTGTTGAATCGCCGGAATGCGAGGAAATGGGCAGCAGCATTCTTTCTGGGAGGGTGTGCAGTTGGATCAATTGCTTTGGCCGTGTCCATGTATTCCACGTACGATAGTTATATCTTTTTGCTGGAGATGTACGGTGAACCCACCAAAGATACGCTCATTTCTCAATTTCTTTTCCCGGATTTGTTGAGGTTGGTGTCATGGTTTCTGATTATGATTGGTGGTTTGTTTCTTTCTGCATTCTACATCAGGGATAGAACTACTTTCAGAAAATGGGCAGGGAGAACCTGGGTTTTTGGCGGGATTGCAGCTGCTTTCTAC
>SMTZ1_10001023_pt1 | contig 27588 bp, 22 predicted proteins | sample DeeMarSWOR136_30_FD_25667 | JGI IMG/M metagenome (IMG submission 25667)
TTTTCCGGATTCATGGTGGTTTCCCATAGCTGATCTGGGTTCATCTCCCCCAATCCCTTATATCTTTGTATCTCTTGTCCCTTTTCTCCTGAGCTTAAGACATATTCTAAAACCTCAGAAAGGGTATTAAATGTCAATTTTCCATTTTTGTGATTTATGGTAAAGGGGGGAGAACCCATGACCTTAAGGCTCTCTGCCAACTTTCTAAGCTCTTCTAACTCGGTAGAGGTTAAAAGGTCAAAATTAATGGAAGTTTCTTTGGTGATACCATCGATTTTTGAAAGACATCGGATGGCAAGACAACTGTGTTCTGCATCTTCTATGAGTGAATATTCGATAGGGGGAACAAAAGGATAGAAAAAACTGGCATGACTTTTAATACTTGCAAGAAACCTTTCTACGCTCGCCTTGTTTTTAAGGGCATCCTTTCGAAATGTACCTTCAAAGGCAAGTGCACTCAAAATATTTTTATCCCATTGTTTTTTCTCAAGTTTTTCTAATAATCTCCTATATTTTAAGGCCTTCTCCAGCACATTGAGCAACCTATTGTTTTTAAAGGATTTTCCTGATCCCTTAGGTACTATTTCAATCCCTTCTGCCCCACATTCAAGGAGATACCTCTCTAGTGAGGCCTCATCTTTAATGTACCTTTCCCGTTTACCCCTTTTTACCTTAAACAGGGGGGGTTGGGCAATGTAGAGATAGCCCCTTTCTATAATGGATGGCATTCTTCTATAAAAGAAGGTGAGAAGCAGTGTTCTGATATGAGACCCATCCACATCAGCATCAGTCATAATAATAATGTGGTGGTATCGAGGGGTTAAAATCTTATTCTCATCTTTTTCAACCCCTGTACCTAAGGCGGAAATGATAGTATTAATCTCTTCATTTTCAAGCATTTTGTCAAAACGTGCCTTTTCTACATTTAAAATTTTTCCCTTAAGCGGTAAAATGGCCTGGAAGCGACGGTCTCTACCCTGTTTGGCTGAACCACCAGCAGAATCACCCTCAACCAGATAGATTTCACACCGAGCAGGGTCCGTTTCCTGGCAATCCGCTAATTTCCCTGGTAGGACACTGCTTTCAAGGGCAGTCTTTCTGCGGGTGAGTTCTTTAGCTTTGCGTGCTGCCTCCCGTGCTCTCGCTGCCTCTAAGGTTTTCCCCACTATCTTCTTTGCTACTCTAGGGTTTTCCTCAAGATAGTAACCCAGTTTTTCACCTACTAACTGTTCTACCATTCCCTTGATATTGGTGTTTCCAAGTTTACTTTTGGTCTGTCCCTCAAATTGAGGCTGTGGTAGCTTTACGCTGATGACAGCCGTGAGTCCTTCTTGAAGATCCTCGCCTTTAAAATTCTCTTTAAAATCTTTTGGTGAGAGGTTTTTAGTAGCGTAGTTGTTTATAGTCCTCGTTAAGGCTGTTCTAAAACCAGAAAGGTGAGTACCTCCCTCTTTCGTATTGATATTATTGGCAAAGGAGAATACATTTTCTGTGTAGGTATCATTTTGTTGAAGTGCGATTTCTATCTGAACGATATGTTCCCTCCTTTCCCCCTCTTCCACAGAAAAGAAAGATTTCTCACCCTGAAGATAAATGGGCTTTGGATAGAGGGTACTCTTATTCCTATTAAGAAATTCTACAAAAGAGACAATCCCCCCTTCGTAATTAAACTCATGTCTTTTCCCTCCTCTCTCATCTTCGATGGTGATTAAGACACCTTTGTTCAAGAATGCCAGTTCTCTTAACCTCTGAGAGAGCAAATCAAAGCTGAATTCAATGGTCTCAAAAATATCCGCGTCTGGCTTAAAGACCACCTTGGTTCCGGTGCCTTTTGTTTTGCCTACTACCTCCAATTTAGAGATAGGCTTTCCCCTCTGATAAGCCTGATGGTATACCTTTCCGTCTCTCTTGATCTCTAAGCCCAAATATTCAGATAGGGCATTAACCACTGAGACTCCCACCCCGTGCAAGCCTCCTGAAACCTTATAACTGCGACTATCAAATTTACCTCCTGCATGCAGGGTGGTCATCACCACCTCAGAAGCGGGCCTTTTTTCTTCAGGATGGATATCTACGGGGATACCCCGCCCATTATCAACTACCGTGATACTGTTATCAGTATGGATAATCACTTCAATACGGTTGCAGTGTCCAGCTAATGCTTCATCAATGCTATTATCAACCACCTCAAAAACGAGGTGATGAAGACCGCTACTTCCGGTATTCCCTACATACATAGCAGGCCTTTTCCTGACCGCCTCAAACCCCTCTAAAACTTTAATCTGAGTGGCATCGTATTTAAAAACTTGCTCTTTCATGAACACCCTTAATCATTTCTATGATACGCTCTAGTTCTTCTGAAGAATAAAATTCAATAATAATTCTGCCTTTCTTTCCCCTCTTTATAATCTTTACCTGTGTACCAAGCCACTGTTTGAGGTCATTTCTTATATATTCCAAGTGAATTAGCCTCTTTTCTATTTCCTTCTTTTTCTGCACCTGACCAAGCTTCTTTACCAGCTTTTCTGTCTCCCTTACCGACAACCCCTTACGTACTATGGTCCTAAAGGCTTCACTCTGTTTTTGTGTATCATTTAAACTTAGAAGACCTCTGGCATGCCCCATGGTTATCTCACTTTGGGCAAGTGATTTTTTAACCACGTAAGGAAGTTTTAACAAACGGAGTTGATTGGCTATGGTTGTGCGATTTTTCCCCAGCACCTGGGCAAGCCTCTGCTGGGTGTAATCAAAATCTTTCATCAGTTTTTTGTAGGCTTCCGCCTCTTCAATAGGATTTAAATTTTCTCTTTGTAGATTTTCAATCAATGAATATTCTAATAGTTCTACCTCTGAGACCTTCCTCACTATGATAGGCACTTTGCTAAGCCCTGCAATCTTTGCTGCCTTTAACCTCCGCTCTCCTGCAATGAGCTGATAGCCGCTCCCCACCTTTCTTACCAGAAGAGGTTGAATAACCCCTTTTTCTTTTATAGAATTAGCCAATTCTCCAATCTTTTCCTGGTTGAAACTGTTTCGAGGTTGATATGGATTTTGTTGTATCTCATTGAGGCTACAGTAAAGACTACCTCCCTTCCTCTCAAAATCATCCTCAATGTCTGGAATTAAGGCCCCTAAACCCTTGCCCAATGCCTTTCTTTCACCCATGGTAGTTTTTCTCCCCATTGGTTATAAGTTGAGCTAGTTCCAGGTAACTTCTGGCACCAGCTGAGAGTTTATCATAAAAAAAGACTGGCTGTCCATAACTAGGGCATTCTCCCAAACGTACATTTCTAGGGATAATGGTTTGAAACACTTTATCTGGGAAATAGTTCTTGATTTCACAGGCAACCTGATGAGAGAGATTATTGCGTTTATCGAACATAGTGAGCAGAAAACCCTCAATCCTGAGATGAGGATTGAATACCCTCTTGATTCTTTTAATAGTATTTAAAAGTTGGCTCAGTCCCTCCAGGGCGTAGTACTCACATTGGATGGGAATTAAAACAGAATCAGCTGCGTTCAAGGAATTAATAGTCAATAATCCCAAAGAGGGTGGGCAGTCAATAATGATGTAATTATAGTTGTCGGTGATCTTTGCCAATCTCTCTTTAAGTCTTTCTTCCCTCCCTGAGACATTTACTAATTCTATCTCTGCTCCAATGAGATCGATACTGGAAGGAGCTACATAAAGATAAGGGAAAGGGGTTTCTCTTATAATCTGCGTCAACTCCCGATCTTCAATGATTACATGATAAATGTTTTCTTCAACACCCTCTTTTTCAATCCCTACCCCGCTGCTTGCATTTGCCTGGGGGTCAATGTCGATTAGCAATGTCTTTCTTTCTGTAAGCGCCAGAGAGGCTGAAAGATTAACCGCTGTGGTTGTCTTCCCAACTCCACCCTTCTGGTTGGCTATACAAATGACCTTCCCCATATACCTCCTTCAGGGGCCCTTACTTTAAAAATAAAACGTTTAAAAACCTAACTATAATATCAACTATTTAGAGAATAAACTCATTAAAAACATAACATAATTGTAATTAATTTGAAAGCCAAAAATAAAAAATGTTTCACGTGAAACACTCATCTTTTCTTTATAAAAATCAAATATCTCTTATCCTTGTGTACGGGTAATAGTAACTCCACTTTTCTGCTTATTTCAAGGGATAAATCCTTTACCACATCTTGGTTATCTTTTAACTCCTCCTCGGCATGTCTCCCCCTCATGGCTATTAGATACCCTCCTTTTTTTACAAAAGGCTTTCCAAGCGTTAAAAATTTCTCTAAGCTGGAAAATGCCCTAGAGGTAATGATGTCAAAGCTAAGATGTGATTCCTCTTCAGATTTCAAGCTTTCTGCACTATCTTGAACAGAATAAATGTGGGTAAGTCCTAATCTCCTCACCAGATATCTTTGGAAATTAACCTTTTTTCTCGTGGCTTCAAGCAAGGTAACCTTAAGAGAAGGTTTTGCGATCTTTACAGGTATCCCTGGAAACCCCGCCCCTGAACCTAAATCCAGAAGGGTGGCTTTCGAAGGAAGATACGGTACGAGTGATAGTGAATCGATAAAATGTTTTATTATGATGTCAGTATCCCTTTTTAGGGAGGTAAGATTGACTTTCTGGTTCCACTCTTTCAGCTCCTTCAAATAGACAAAGAACATCTGAATCATTTCCTGAGTGAGGAAAACCCCAATTTCCCTAGCGCCTTCTTTTAAAATGAATTCCAGGTCTTTAGACAAGAATAGTACCTCATATGTGGGGAGTTATTTCCTGAGGGGACAAATTTTAAAAGTCATGTCTAAAGAGAGAATGCAGGGGTGTGTAAACGTCTGTCTCTGAAATTCTAAAACATGAAATTATTAGCCTTCTAATTGACAGCCGGTTCTTGTCAGCACCATGGATTTATAGGTGTGCCAGCCTTCCTGTGAGTCGGTTAATTGGTCAACTGGATCACTTGGCAGCGAGATAACTGATTAACTTCCTATTCCCTGCCCAGAGCGAAATTTATGGGGAGAGGTTTTAAATCTTCGATTCCGCAATATCAAAACGGCATCAGTGTTTTCAAGCACCTAGCGTGAGGACAGGCCATTATTCAAATAGAGCGTTGCGAAGCAAACTAACTTCTTGTTTTTACACTCTCTCCGCTCGATACTCTGCCCTATTAAATGCAAAGCTATTTATCTGGGGTGATCTGCGTGGTAAATAGTTACTAATAATCTATTTCCCAAGTCTGATACTCAGCATTTTTAAGATATTATCCACATCTGTTATATTTTCTTCTGAAACCTCCCAACCCGTTTTCACTTCACCTCTTTTGTTTTTAAGTTTTCCCCTTACTTCTGAAGGTTCTTCAACCCGATCATAAACCCTCACCACAGTTCCACTATCATTCCTCTCCAGCAAAATCCTCACATTCCATCTCAAAGACCCACGTATCCTAATGACTGAAATCCAATCTGTTTCAATAATACCTCTTTTTTTATCTTTTATCGTAATAGGGTACATTAACTCTTCAACCATTAAATTTTCTAGGGTCTTCCATACCTCATCATACTCTTTAGTGAACGCCTTTGAGAAACGATAGGTGTGTTGACTATCTATTTGCTTATGGCTACACCCAAATTGTAAAAATAAAAGTACTAATCCTAAAGATACCGTTTTTATAGTTAATAACTTCACCTTAGAGATCCTTTAGGACATAAACAATCATCGAATGTTTTTATTGTTTTATTTTAAATAATTGCGAGGACATGTCAAGCAGAAAAGACGGAAGAGGGTCACTTTTAGATAGTAAAATTTAAAGATATCAGTTGTCGGTTGTTAGAAACCAGCGGCTTTTCATTGTTTCACTTGACCTCCCACCCCTTCCTGAACCTTGATTCTTAATTCTCGATCTTCGCAAACGGTTTAAGGCCATTTTTATCAAAAAAAGACCTGAAACAAGTACTTAGCTGCTTTAGTATAGATGAAAGTATAGTTGATTAAATAGTTTATACTTTCACCCTTTCCATTACGACGTCTAACCCCTGCTTTAGACAAAAATTTAAGGAAACCTCTACAACAAGATTAATTGACAAAAGCCCCATATTTTAGTTAATAATAGAGCACCCATATGTGCAATTCAAACTTTGTGTTTAGATCTTTTTCTTTGATACCAAGGTTAGCAAAACATGTGCATGTTTTCTAAAATCCGAATACCTCGGTTAAATAAAACAGGGTCATTTAACGGATCAGGTCGAAATCCGAGACAAATCCAAAATCCAAATAGCTGATGTTCAAAACGTAACGTCTCTTAAATAATTTTGTTTTAGATTTTGTGTTTTAGTTATTTGAATTTGTATCGTGCTTAGGATTTAGAATTTCTGATTTTTATGCTTTTGCTTCAAGTAGTTCCATACAACAAGCTAGTAGCAGTGTAGGCACATCTCCTAAATATACAACCATAAAAACGTCCTAAGATTCTCCAAGCGGGGTTGATATGGCATTTTTTACACCCGATTTAATCCTCTTGCATGCACCAAGTGTATATGATTTTCGTGAGAAAACCATTATGTATGGTCCTATAAGCGATGTGATTCCCTCCACCCCTATTTTTGAGATGTATCCCATAGGGTTTTCTTCACTATCAGAATATTTATATCATCATGGATTCAGGGTTAGAATTATTAATCTCGCATATCATATGCTCAAAAACAGAGGCTATAATGTGGAAAAAACCATCAAGAATCTTAAGTGTAGAGCCTTCGGTATTGACCTTCACTGGTTGCCCCACGCACATGGCAGTTTGGAGGTAGCAAAGATTTGTAAGAGGCATCACCCAGCTACCCCTGTTATTTTCGGTGGCTATAGCGCAAGCTATTTCCATCAGGAATTGATTGCCTATCCCCAAGTGGATTATGTTGTAAGAGGTGATTCCACAGAAAAAGTGTTATATCAACTACTAAGGGCTCTAAAAGAAGGAAGCGGAAGCCTCTCTGCTATTCCAAACCTTACTTGGAAAGATGGGAATGGTATTCACAGCAATCCTTTTTCCCACAACCTCTCACAACTTGACGAATTCTCTAATAATTATATAAACCTTTTCAAATCTGCACTAAGATATGGGGATTTAAAAGGGTATAGCTCAATACACGATTGGTGGAAATACCCCATTACCGCGATTACGACATGTAGGGGCTGCATACACAACTGTGTCTTTTGTGGAGGTTCACAGTATGCCTTGAAATTGTATTGCCAGAGAGAAACCCCTGCTTTTAGATCTCCTCAATTGGTTGCAAAAGATATACACACCACTAGTAGATACACTAATGGGCCAATCTTTGTGGTAGGTGATTTGAGACAGGGGGGAGAAGAGTATGCATACAACACATTGAAATACTTAAATATATTTAAACCTTCTAATCAGATCGTATTAGAACTTTTTAGCCCTGCGCCCAAAGAATACTTTGAGATGGTTGCCAAAACCATCCCCAACTTTAATTTTGAGTTCTCACCCGAATCACACCTAGAAGAGATCAGAAAATTCTCTGGAAAAACCTATAGTAATAACGATCTGGAGGAAACCATAGCTTACGCACTTGAATATGGTTGCAAAAAATTTGATCTCTTTTTCATGATCGGCCTTCCCCATCAGACCCCTGAAAAAGCACTTAACACGGTGGTTTATTGTAGAGATTTACTTAAAAAGTTTGGTAAGAGGTTAAACCCCTTCATCTCACCACTTGCCCCCTTCATTGACCCGGGTAGTCTGGTGTATGAAGAATCAGAGAAGTTTGGGTATAAGGTGTTATACAGGACACTTAAAGAGTATAGAGTGTCCTTGCTGCAACCTAGCTGGAAATATACCTTAGGATATGAGACCGCATGGATGACGAGGGATGAGATTGTAGAGACTACTTATCGAGCGGCATTGGACCTCAACCGCGTTAAGGCTGAGTTTGGTTTGATCAATGCACATACAGCTAAGAAACTAGAGGAAAGAATCAATGAAGCGGTTGAAATGATGAGGCAGATTGATGAGATTGTGAAGGAAAAGGAGGTGTCTACGCGAGAGGAAAAGCTTAAGTCCTTAAAGCCAAAATTAGATCAACTTAGCGCATCAACTATCTGCGAGAAAGATGAGATAAGGTGGCCAACAGGGAAAAGACGGTTTAATTATTTTAACATTATTAAGGATATGCTTTTTAGAAGAGGTTAACGATTGGTTTTATTCCAAGTGTAGGTTAAACCGATACTTGTATAATTTGGTTTCGCGTTACATGCTCTCGCTCAGCAAAGAACTTCTGAAAATCTGGTAATATCTTGTTAAGCATAGAATTCCTCCAATTGAAAAAATATTATGATTGTGCAGGGTAGATATTATAGATAAATATAATTTCAATAAAAATTTTAATTTATTGATAACTGCTGTAATAATTTTATATATATTAATTGTTCTCTGCACGCTGATTCGTGCGACGCCAACCAATCGCTGGAGCAGAATCCCGCATAACCTGGTAGATAACTACCATTATCAGTCTCATTATACTGAATCCACTCAAGGCGGCTGTTATCCATCAAAAAAAATCAAGAAATCTTCATTTATCATTTGCATTTCATCTAATTCTATTGTATTCTTATCGCAACGATTTAAATACATTAGCTTTTGGAGGTGTACAATGTCCAAAACTGTGACATTAAGATTGAACGATAAGACTTACAAATTATTTCGTAATCTTGCTGAGAGTGAAAATAGGCCTCTCTCTAACTTCATAGAAACTTCTGTTCTTCGATTCATAGAGAGTAATCAATTTGTTGATGAATATGAGATGGCAGAAATCCAAGACAATCAAGATTTGAACAGGAGTTTGAAACGTGCCCTCAAAGATGTAAAAGCACAAAGGGGGCGTTTCGTTGAATAAATATCGTGTTTTTGAAACAGATGAGTTCTTGAAGAGAATTGAAAAACTCGATCCTCTTAACAAATCCTTTATTAAGAAAAAGCTCACCTCTTATATTTACCCTCAGATCAAGTTAGAACCTTTTTTCGGGAGAAATATAAAAAAACTCAAAGGATACGTCCCTGACACCTGGCGATACCGCATTGGAAAATTCAGGATATTCTATACTATAGATCAGGAGGAAGAAATTATATACATTCTTACTATTGATCATCGGAGGGATGCATATCGATAGAAAGTAATCGATATATTATGGATAACAAGCCCTTGAACACCGACTGGCTTATCGCTGCGCTCAAGCCAGCGGATTAATTGGTGTTCGGGCTTTAGTTGATGTCAGACTTTAATAATTGAACATTCCTCTTTGTTGATGGTTAGGGAGGTTTTTTCTTTAATGGCCATTTTATTTTTTAGTGAGAGGGTAGGGAGGTGATTACAAGACGTTGGGGTGCCTATATGAACAAAGGACTGCAATTACATATCTACAAAACTATCAGGGATGAAACACACATATATATTGTACGCTTTTTTATAATATCTACTTTGATAAAAATTTTTCAAAACACCTGTCATGTGAGCATAGATTTTTTCAGGTTTATCCGCTGCTAAAGTTTACTGCCTATAATTTAGACTCATCCTTACTCTCTATAGTTTCCTCGTCTGACCCCTTCTCCTCTTTCTCTCTTTTATCAACTTCTTCTGTATCTTCTTCCAACCACTTGTAAGTTCTCTTAACGGGAAGGTTGTTTGAGATTAAAAGGAAATAGTCCTTTTCAAGCTTGCCATTTGAGGTTACGTAGAAGGAGTATCTGCCTGTAAAACCCTGGAGAGCGGTGTTGATATTTATTCCAGTTTTTTCTTCTGGTTTCTTCGTAAAAAGCAGGGTAACCCGAGCTAAACCACCATAGAAATGGGCTCTCTCAGCAGTTACTCGTTGAAAGGCTCCTCCATCCAGCATCTCTTCAAGCACCATCAAGTAGTTATCTTTATCTAGGGTGGATATTAACACTCCCTTGTCCACAAGGGCTTGTAACGAGGCCTTCCATGCCACTTCTAGTGGTGCCCCCACTTCCCAGTATCGTTTGATGGGTTCATCCATCATGGGTGGTGGTGTCACACAACTTGTAGTAAACAGGAGGGCCAGTATTAGGTAGAAATTCTTAATTAAAAGATTAACGGTAGGCATTCTCACCTCTTTCACCTTCACTCTATCTGCTCAATGAGTGACTTAATATGCTTGATGCGATCCTCTGTTTTGGGGTGGGATAATAAAATTGTCAACTTAATCCTCTTCCCCTCTTCTTCCTCTAGCTTAAGAAACCGTTCTAAAACGCTGACAAAAGAATGGGGATCATAGCCCGCCTTAGAAGAGTAAAGCAATCCCAACTCATCAGCCTTTGTCTCCCAACTTCTGCTATAACCCTGAGAAATAATTACGGCCGTGAGATTAGCGACGATTCTACTAAAATCCCCTATAATGTCTCCCCCTATATTAGCCACAGGAGGAACTCCTGCTACCATAGCAGCAATATCTACCAGGGTTAAAACCGCTCTTATCTTTTGTGCATTATAGTAAGAACGCACTGAATGCCTTTCACACACGTGTCCTATCTCATGTGCCAATACAGCAGCCAGTTCATCCTTCTTCTCCAGGATATCAAGCAGACCGATGGTGACGTAGACGAAGCCTCCTGGTCCAGCAAAGGCATTAACCTCTGCAGTATTAAGCACTTTGAAGGTGAAGGGGAGGTGAGGACGACCAGAGATCTCGACCAATTTATTTCCGATAGTGGTTACTTTCTGGGTTAAGGATTCATCTTTAAGGGTAGGGTACTGGGTTGCAACTACAGCATCCACATAGTTGCCAAACTTTATCTCATCTTTCTCAGATAAGTGAGAGAGTTTCTCTTCCTCATCCGGTTTTGGCTGGTGGGAGGCACATGATAAAAAGAAAAGAAGAGCAAGTGATAAGAAAACGGCGCTTTGACTTTTAATAGCTAGTAACATCTCTTGCGCAACCCCTTTTTAATTTATCTCTTTAGTGCCTCACGAAAATAAGAGTATGTTTTTAATATAATAATACATCCTTTTTCATAAAAGATAAAGATAAAAATCTTTAAAGAAAGGTGCCAAAAAGATAGTAAATGGTCTGCTTCGTGTTGCAGGGGAGACGCCTTTAACCTTTGCTAGTGATGGAAGGCTTCTTTGAGCTAAGGAGTATGGAGTTCGTTTTGCGGCTGAAGCATTGTGGAATGAGTTAGGATTCGATAGGTTGGTTAAGAAGCGTTTGAGGCAAAGCAAGGCAGATTTTGATTATAGCAGGTGGAGGAAATACTACAACATAAGCATGACAGAAGATTTATTGATTACAAGGTAGATGAGAAGAGCAGGAAACTCGATTTTTGGCGGAAAGATGAAGCACTTTTGTTGGAGGATTAAAATCTCCCCATAGGACTACAATATAAACTGAAATAATTGACAACATCGCAGTTGTGGTGACAATTCTGATTTCTGGTGTTAGGAATTTCAAATGCTTACAAGATTTGCTGTTGAATTTGAGTTCATTCCAATTGTGAGCAAATCGAAATAACTTGTTATTTAAGTGCGATCCTCACCTCCATTCTTCTAGGGGGTACGATGTATATTCCGAATCCCGACATCAGTTATAATTTAGTTTGACATTCCCATTTGTCTATGCCACATTAAAGCGGCTGTGGCAAGAGAAAGAATGTCATGGGGGTTAACGCTAAGATGATAGACTGGGTATTAGCAGTCAAAATTGCTTGTGGTGGCTTTAGTCTGGTGTTTATTATACTGATAATATTATGCTTATCGGTATGGATGACAAAGCTAGTTGTGGGCAAAATTGTTGAAAGCGAACCTGAGAAATAACATCAGGTTGATACCTTTCCACAGATTATTATTACAATTACTGGGGGTGCGAAATTGTTTGGTTTGCTAGAGAGCGGTTTTCATCTGTTCTACTGGGGTAATGCCTTGATGCTTGGCATCGGGCTCATGCTCATTTATCTAGCGATCGCTAAGAAAATGGAGCCTCTTTTGTTAATTCCCATAGGGTTTGGTATTATACTAGTTAATTTGCCACTGGGTGGCATGATGGACTATACACTGGAGATAAGAGCTACCAAAGCAGGCAATGTAGTGAAAGTTCAGATGGACGAAGGAGATAAATTTAAAAAGGGGGATACCCTCTGCCAATTAGACTCGGGGGAGGTATTAGCCCCGGTTTTCGGAAGAATAGATGAGATGAGAGTATCGCCAGGTCAGCAAGTGGAAGCTGGAGATGTGATAGCCTCGGTTATAACCATGGAACAAACCAACCAATCAGAACTGCCGACAAAACCTATGGGTTTACTCTCCAGGATATTTAAATTTGGTGTTATGTGGCAGTTGCTCCCGCCTCTTATGTTTCTTTGTCTGGGTGCACTAACCGACTTTGGGCCTATGCTTGCTAATCCAAAAACCCTGCTCCTTGGTGCTGCGGCACAATTTGGGGTTTACTTCGCCTTTTTTATGGCGTTACTTCTGGGATTCACCATACCTGAAGCATGCTCTATAGGAATAATTGGTGGGGCCGAGGGACCGACGACTATTTACGTTACCTCCATACTTGCTCCCCACATCATAGGTGGTACTGCTGTGGCGTGCTATTCCTATATGGCACTTGTGCCTATTATCCTGCCACCCGTAATAAAGCTCCTCACCTCAAAAAAGGAAAGGGCTATATATATGAAGCCACAGCTACGAAATGTATCGAAATTAGAGAAGATATTATTCCCGCTCATTACAACCATCATTGTTATACTGTGCGTTCCTTCTTCTGCTCCCCTTATAGGCTGTTTTATGGTTGGGAATCTATTCAGGGAATGTGGTGTTACTGACAGACTAAGCAATACCGCCCAGACGGCGTTTGTTGATATGCTTACTATATTTTTAACCCTAGCCATAGGGGCATCAATGCCAGAGGCAATTTTCCTCCAGACCAAAACTCTGCTAATCCTAATCTTGGGAGTGGTAGCTTTTGCCACTGCTGCCGCGGCTGGTGTATTACTCGCTAAAATAATGAATTTATTCCTAAAAGAGAAAATAAATCCCATGATAGGTGCAGCTGGAGTATCAGCTGTCCCTATGTCAGCAAGGGTAGTTCAAATAATGGGGCAGAAAGAGAATCCCCAGAATTTTCTTCTCATGCATGCTATGGGACCAAACGTAGCCGGTGCTATCGGTGCTGCTATTGCTGGTGGTGTATTCTTAGGCATCTTAAGATAAATCCTAAGACCTTATATCACTTGTGACATCTACACGAAGAACCTAGGGCTTTTCACTAATACACAGGGTGTTGGCTGAATGCCCCAGGCTCCATGCTGATTTTTGTGGGGAAAGTTATAAAGTGGTAAAGCTCCTTAAGCAAGGGAAACCAATCAACCGTTTTAAAAGTGTTTTTCCCTCGGAAGTCACGAAGAATGAATTGTACTTATCCTTGACCACGCCAATCCCTACTATCAGATATTCCTCAGATCCTCGGATCTTCATCTTTAAGTGACGAAACCCTTTATTCCTGACACCCTCTACTTAATTAGTGGGAGGCATCCTGATAAGATAAGGTTTACTAAGGAAGGGATAAAAGGTATTAAACCCTAGGGCAATCCCTGGACTCGATTTTTTATTCTGTAACCCCGACGCAAAGAGGCGGGGTAGTAATAACCTATAATAAAATTGTATATGTCTTAACTCTGCGCATTGCTACACTTACCGCTCAACTGAACTCTCGGAACTATGTTCTCTGCTTTCATTATGCTCCTATATTTTCCTTAGTTTTTGAGTTTCTATCATGAGGATCTACCTATGAACAGCTCCATAAGTAATTATAAAATAAACATTTCTAACGTTATGCTGATAGCTCTCAGTATAAGCCTCATTTTCTTATCATTTGCCCCTGCCTTAGCAGACCAGCCTATTCAGCATTACATTGAAGATGGTGAAGATATAGTAAATATTACACATCTTAATAACCGTATTCTTGTTAATTTAGTATATTCTACAACCATTAACTTTCTTCATGAAGATGTTTATGGAGACCTTCAAATCTGCTATCTCAGAAAGGAGGCGGCAGAGAAACTTGACAAGGCACAGACTATATTGGAGAAAAAAAGGAAGGGCTATAGATTGGTTGTGTATGATGGATTGAGACCTCGGGATGTGCAATATAAAATGTGGCGTATGGTAAAAGGTACACCACAACAAGACTATGTGGCTGATCCTGAGGAAGGATCTATCCATAATTTTGGTGCTGCGGTTGACTTAAGCATTGTTGATGATCAAGGTAATCTTTTAGATATGGGCACGACCTTTGACTATTTTGGAGATCTTGCACAACCAAGATATGAAAAACGATTCCTTGAAGAGGGGAGGTTAACAAAAAAACACATAGAAAACAGAAAATTATTACGCGAAGTCATGGAAGAAGCAGGTTTTCAAGGTATTGTAGATGAATGGTGGCATTTTAACGCCTTTTCTCCTGCTGAGGTTACACGTCGCTATAAGATCATCGAATTTCTCTTGCCCCGATCAAAAATAAAAACTGTTTTAAATGAATCAAAAGGTCTTTTCCCGGATAAGAATGGTTTTTGTGTGTTGGTAAAGGGGTCTGAAAGGAAACTTTATCTCATAGAAAACAATGCTATAAAATTTGTGTTTGATATTGCAATAGGAGAGCGTGGTTTAGGTAAAACAAAGGAAGGAGATCATAAAACGCCCATAGGTGATTATATAATAAAATGGATGGTGAGCAGGAGTGGCCCCCCAAAACAAAATCCTGGAGGGGTACAAAGCTTTGTGGTTGATGGGCGCACCTATGCAGTATTAGATACAGAATTGTATTTTGGTGAACTTACTCACATAAGGGTCAAGGTATTACCTGATGGAACACGAAAGGTTTCACATGATTTAAATGACAGACCCATTACCCCTGAAGAGATCAAAATTGCCCAAGGTGAGAAACTATGGACAGATGCCTATGGTGGCAAGAATAGTTACGTAATGGCATTAGATTACCCTAATAAAAAAGATAGATCCGAAGGGAAAACAGGAAGTTGCATTGAGATACACGCCTCTTTAAATCTTGAAAAGGCCGGATACAAGCACTATAGAGGGACCCGGGGGTGCATCGCAATGTATCCTACGGATGCAAAAAGGGTTTATGAATATGTTCATCCTGGAACACCAGTGAGAATAGTTGAATGATCTGTACCCAAAAAGGAGCGTGACTTGTTGATTGAATCTTATCCCTGGCTATCAGTTATTCCTCCTCTGCTTGCCATCATTCTTGCAATCTATACTCGGCACGTTTACCTCTCACTTTTTGGAGGCATAGCGGTCGGTACTACTGTCCTCGCTGGTGGGGATCCTCTCAAAGGTATAGCAGATGCCCTAGAGGCGTGCGTCCTTGTGTTCAAGGATCCGGGAAATACCAGAGTCATTGCCTTCTCAGTTCTGGTCGGTTCATTGATCGCCTTATTGCAGCGATCCGGTGGCATTGAGGGGTTTACTACACTCGTCACCGAAAAGGGGATCATTCGGGGTAAAAGAAGTGTCGAACTCACCGCGTTTATTATCGGCGTAGTAATCTTTATCGAGTCAAGCATCACCTGCCTGGTTTCCGGCACCATAGCTCGACCGCTTACAGATAAATACAGGATTTCCCGTGAAAAGCTTGCCTACATCTGTGATTCCACATCGGCACCAATTTGCGCCCTGATCCCCTTAAATGCCTGGGGGGCGTATGTGATTACCTTACTTGCGAAAGAGGGGCTCAGTAACACCACCAGCCTTTTCCTCTCATCGATATTTTTAAATTTCTATGCACTTACTGCGCTGATGCTCCTCTTGCTGGTTATTCTGCTCCAGTTTGATTTCGGTCCCATGCGAAAGGCCGAACACCGCGCACAACTTACTGGTAAGGTTCTTAGAGAGGGTGCGCAACCAGCAATTGCAGAAGAGATAACACACATCACACCGAAATCTGGCACACTACCCCGCGCGGTTAACATGCTTTTGCCCATTGGTATTATGATCATAATGATATTTGCAGGCCTCTACATCACCGGGAACGGTAATCTTATAAATGGGTCCGGCTCTACCTCAGTCCTCTGGGCAGTGTGTGCAGCGATTTTTAGCGCTGCTGTCCTGTACAAAAGTCAGAACCTGATGAACGTGGATGAGATAGTAGCACTATTCTTAAAAGGGGCGGGCGGTCTTATGGGACTCGGGGTCCTCATGATGATGGCCTTTGCAATCGGTGCCATCTGCAGGGAACTTCAGACCGGTGTGTATGTTGCCGAGGTGACCAAAGGATTGCTACGGCCGCAAGTGCTTCCTGCCGTGATCTTTATCATTACCGGCTTTATTGCATTCTCAACGGGAACGTCCTTTGGAACATGGGGCATTATGTTTCCCATTGCCATTCCCATAGCGAGTGCAATGGGTGTGTATCTGCCACCCGTAATAGGTGCGCTGCTTTCAGGAGGGGTGTTTGGTGACCACTGTTCCCCTATTTCTGATACCACAATTATCTCCTCCATGGCATCAGCCTCCGATCATATTGACCACGTTCGCACACAACTTCCCTATGCCCTTTTAGCAGGCACTGTCTCTATAGTACTTTTTTTGATTATAGGACTTGTGATTTATTGACGTTCTTAAAAAGACGCCTCACCACCATCCTTAAACGGAACTTTAGGAACTGCGTTCGACTTTAATACACTTAAATTTGTTGATTTTGCTCATGTTCTTCTGTAAATTGTTTTTGTATCAGCACTATCAATTTAAATGAGCACTATGCCACCAACAGAGGGTCTTAACCTTGGGTGGGTAGTAGTTATCTTTCTGGGTTTTTAGATAAGGTGTTCTTTTAAACCAGGTCTCCTGCCTGGTTTTTGGTGAATCACTATTAAAAGAGCTGCACGCAAGAGCTTGACTATTTTTACTCGGGAGGAAGGTACGTGGGGAAAAGAAGATATGTGACCAATTACTCAATAGAAAACATTGCCCAATCCATAGTCAGAGATAATCCCACTGGGAAAAAGTATAGTCAAGAAGATAAAAAAAGACTCTATGAAGAGCAGCTTCGACTTCTAGAAGACCTTCCAAGGCTGAAGGAGATCATCTGCCTCGAACACATCAACAAATATGATAATCCTTGGGCTAAAAAGATTGTTCGTCTGGCACTGCTTCCACCAGAGATCATTGTGGTGGATAGTCGTATTCAGGACATGTGTTATCTTCCCTTTTGGACTTTCTACGGATCTGGAGAGGGTAGTTTTGGTCGATGCGCTGGGGTGGGGACGTTTTCCTGTTGTCCCCCTTTTAGTCCCAAAGCAGAAAGGGTGCAGGCCCTGTTAGACAAAGCGGATATATTTCTCGTGTTACAAAGCAGGCCTGCAACTACGTTTGGCACAGGGGATCCCAGCGATTTATTCCAATTACTCAATGGGCTGAGGGACGAAATCGACTCCCTTCTGGGAAAAGGTGCCGTGGTTCAGAAGTTTGGAGGTGGTCCTTGCTTCGCCTGTTATCCTGAGGCCTGCGAGGGTGAGGGGAAATGCAGAGCCCCCAACCTAAAGATACCACCCCTGGAGGGGATGGGCATCTGTGTGGACCAGCTTTGCAAAGACCTAGCCTTTTTAACAGAAGATGAAAGTTGGAAGATTACCTGGATCAAAGGTTTTGGAACAACAGACCAAAGACCAAAAAAAATGAAAGGAACAGTGGGGCTTGCTATAAAGCTGAAAACGGAATAAGAGAAAGATTAAGAGATAGATCAGTAATGTATAACACGAAAGGAGGAACTATGGCAGAACTGAGGACTCAATCACAATTTTTAGACAAACCAAAGATAGAAGAGCTTCTCAAATCCAAAAAGGATGGGGTATTGAGTTTAACCGATGGCCAATCGCCCTATGGGGTTCCGGTAGCCTATACTTCTTACCATAGTGATACCCTCTACTTCGGCATGAACCCCAGCGGGAGAAAATTTAACTATTTCAAAAAATGCAAGAATGTCTGCTTCACTGTTTACCAGACCTTTCAATCATCTGGAGACCCACGAAGGATGGGGTGGTGGAGTATTGTTTTGGATGGAGAACTTTTTCAAATCACCGATCCTGAACAAATTAAAGCGACAGCAGAGATGATGGATAAGCAGGGACTGTTCCCCCCGGGCCTTAAGGAAAAATTTCTCGGCGCTATTTTGCAGAATCCCGACAAATCCAATTTCTTCAAGATGAAGATCACCCACTTTGGAGGCAAGGAACTGCCGGAATATCGTCCGGAAGATGAAGTCAAATGAGGTGCGCTGCATAAAGAGGAAAACGCTTTCACATAAGAAACATATCTGGACAAACCTTAGGGTAATCGGGCCCTTAATCTTTGATATGCCAACCTATATTTTAGATACAGGTTTAGGACCAATTGTGGTAGATGGCTTTTTAGCCTGCGCCCCAGAAGAAATTTGCCCTCTCCATCTCTATGATGCTAATCCGAGTCCCTCATGGCGTCTAGTGGCAACCAACCATGGACATATGGATATGGTTGATAAAAAGGATTATTTTGAAATATGTCCTGGCGATCCGGTCTGAGATGGCATACAGTCTCTCACCGCCGGTACACTTGCAGCTTTCTTCAGTGGAATACTGAAAGGAAATGAGATCACCTTATTAGTGTCAAGCGATCCTGATGCAGCTTCCGTAGAGTCCACAATGGAGATGAAACAAAACGATCTATGGCACTTATAGTGCAGTGCACTCTATGATTTCGCATTCGCTATGAGTACTAGTGATTCCTAGAAGACTATTTTTTATTCTTTTATTCTTCCACCAAATATCTTGATGGGGATTCGAATAAAATTGTTTTCTGGATTTTTTGAACACCTTTTGGCAATATCGTCTAGTGCATTTTCTCTTAATTCTCCTTGCCTGGCAATACTTCTCAAGGAGTGAAGTATGTCATCGTAGTGTGTGAGTCGCTCAGCCTTTCCTTCAATTATAACAGCCCTATATTTCCTAGAGGTGCGATCACTATCACAGATTTTAAAAACAACATTATTGTTGGCTCGAAGACACTTCGCCATCCGCCCACCTGGCATGGATCCGCAGTATATGAACTTTCCATCCGTTCCGTAGGAAACCTCAATGGCGTAAGGATTATCCCCCTCAACACCGATAAGTGTGCCCCAGGCCCAGCTCTTGATGAACTCTACTATCTCCTCTTTGGTCATTTCTCTCATTAAATAATTCCTCCATTTTTGTGTTACGTTCTTTCTTCAAGTTAAAAACCCTATGAGAAATAAACTTTACTATAGAATCATTAAAAAATGGAGCAAAAATTTTGTAAATTAAAAGACCCCTTGTCAGTGATCAGAGATTATGAATTGTCTACCCTCAGTGGTATTAAGTCCAAAGCCAGGAGTGATTGAATAACTGGCTGTTGCCCAAATTTTGACATCCTCATACCACTTTAGTAAGGGAATCCTCCTCTCAGCACCCTTTCAGCGAGCAAACTTCCCCTTTACAATCCCTCCAGAAATTGGTACTTTGTTGTTTATCAATAAGAAAAGAGTGTCGTCCATAAATAAATAGTGCTGTCGCTCAATCAGGAGCTACTTTCTTCTTTTGCGTCTTTTTATCGAGTGTTTTAGTAGAGGGGAGTGTGATGGGGCAGATAAGATACTATAGTACTAACAATAAATCCGAGCGTGTTACCTTTGAGACGGCCCTGATGAAAGGGCTCGCCTCAAAATATGGTCTCTATATGCTTGCAAGAGAGGACATTCCCAGACTTAAACCTTCAACTATAAGGGCAATGATGGACTTGTCCTATGCACAGATTGCTTTCGAGGTTCTTTATCCATTCCTGAAAGCGGAGATGAGTAGGAAGGATTTGGAAGAAATTCTCGAAGGTGCCTATAATGATGCACAAATCCCAACAACTATACAGCATGTCACAGGACATACCTATCTCATGTGGCTCTCTCACGGCCCAACGTATTCTTTCAAGGATTATGCGGCGAGGTTCTTTGCACGAATACTTAATTATTTCCTGCAACGATCTGGGAAGAAGAGAGTGGTTGTGGTGGCCACGAGTGGTGATACGGGAGGAGCTGTTGCTGATGCACTTCATAATCTGGAGCGTGTTCACAATATTGTGTTTTTCCCAAAAGGGTCAATCACTGAAAGACAGAGAAGACAGATGACAACACTTAAAGATAATATATATGCATTTGAAGTAAATGGAGACTTTGATGTATGTCAGACACTTGCAAAACGACTTCTGGGAGATAAAGAATTTGCACAACAGCTCTTCAATGACCCTGAGCGGTTAACCTCTGCAAACTCAATCAGTCTTGGCAGGCTTCTGCCTCAAGCAGTTTATCCGTTTTTTGCCTATTCGCGTGTTGCCCACTATGATGAGCCCATGATCGCGAGCGTACCCTCAGGAAATTTCGGTGACATGATGGGAACGGTAATTGCTAAGGAGATGGGGCTCCCCATACCAAAGATACTCTGCGGGGTGAATGAGAATAAGGAATTCCCTGAATTCCTGAGCAGAGGAGAGTATAGGGTGAAGCCAACTATAAAATCTCCCTCATCTGCAATGAACGTATCCAATCCAAGCAACTTTGCAAGACTCATTGACCTCTATGGTGGGCATGTGTATGACAAACGTGATGCACACGGCAAGGTTATTCAAGAAGGTGTGGTAGACATCCAACCAGACATGAGAGCGATGAGAGAAGATCTCTACTCAATAAGTGTGAGTACTCCCGAGCACTATAGAGTCATAAAAGAAGTGTATGAACGATTTAGCATAATCATCGAGCCCCATGGTGCTGTCGGGTGGTGGGTGTTGGAAGCATTTCTCGAAAGAAAACATGACCGCCTTGCGGTTATCTATGAAACTGCTGACCCTGGCAAATTTCCAGATGATATAGAGGAAGCTATTGGTGTAGTACCGAGTGTCCCTGAGAGAATTGCAAAGCAGGCAAAACAGCCGGAAAGAATCTACAGTGTGGACAACCCGCCAGATAGTAACGAAGATGGCTCTATGGTATTAAGTGATGCACAGTATGAAAAAGCAAAGAAGATAATGGGAGAAATTTTCACGAATTAAAAATTCTCCTCTTTGGTCATTTCTCATTACACAACCCCTCCCTTTTTGCATGAGCTGGTTTCTTCAAACTTTCAAAGCCTAGTGAAGAGGAGTACCTGCTTGAGATAAACCTTGTTAGAAACTTTAGACCTGACTTTAATCCCCATCCAAAGTATTCTTATTGCGATTTTAAAGTGACCTTGCCAGGCTCCCATATCTTCCTTAAGGGAAATGTGCCTGGGCCTTATATGGACCAGGACCATCTTTTCAGGTGTCACCTTTATGAGGTTGAATAGGCTGATGAGTTTTTCATAGTATGCCTCTTCCTGGCCTTGAGGGATTTGTCCTGTTTGTACCAATTCTTCTATCGTCCCCATGAGAGCCTCGTCTATACCGAAGGCTGCTATTCTCTTGTTAAACTTACCAGGGTCATTCTTTTTGTTTATAAGACTTGCCGTTCCCCAGACCTGGAGACTCTTTTGCTCCCTGCTGTGGTCAACAGGCTCGTATATCCCTATTGATACATTGGGGTTTCTCATGATATTTGCTATCTTGCCTCCTGGCTCGCCAGCACACCATATGGTTAGCCCATCGGCATAGAAATCTATGGGTGTTACCCAAGGTTTGTTGTCTATGCAGGTGCCTAAAGCACTTGCCGTACCGTGTATCTGGTTGCAACCAGGTTTCTCACTTTTTCCCCCGGACTCAGTTGACCTTGTGTCTAAGAACTCTATGAGTTCTTTCTCTAACTCTTTTACTGAAATTTCCATCTCCTTTGCCATAGTGTTAACTCCCTTCAAGGCAAAACCGAAGAAAAAGAGTGCACAACTTTTTCAAACATCAGATACGTATAGATTAAATACGGGTTTTTGAACTACCGTCTTGGAAGACAATTTTACATACTCACGCGTAGTCGTGTAAAAAATCTGGTCACATCAGCAGAAACGAAGCATTTGTGCAATTCACCACACCACCAGCAGTAACCACTAGCGTGTCCAGCGCTGGTAAATTCTATAACCGTCTTTAGTAAAGGCATAATTAGCTATGGTTGCCTGGTCAATGGTGATCTTGCTTATTACCATTGACTGTTTAACGCTTTCCCTGAATTGTTTTAGTTCCATCTTTCGCGCCTTTGCACCCACCTCATAGGGAATGATATCAATCAAAATCTTTTCATAGTCCTCAGTGGTGCCGTCAATGAGTTCGGCCCGTCCCACTACCTGTATACAAAGGAAATCGGTAAAGCTTTCGAATTCTAGGTGCCAGTTGAGGCTTACTTTGGGATTCTTGTTTATATGGAGGAGTTTTTCAGTACCCCTTTCGTGGAATCCGTAAAGTACTTTTTTCTCAGGATCGAGTGTAAATTCAGCAGTAGTAGTGAGGGGTGTATTGTTGAGAGACGTTCCTAGAACAAAGGTCTTTTGCTCAGCCTTTCTTCCTCCAAGATTTTTTACCATCTGTTCCCATATTTTATCTTTTGGCATAACCCCCTCATTTACCCCCCAGTTGAGATAGTCTCCTTTCATCCATACCTGAGTCGCAGTAGTCTCTGCATCAAGCTTTATTTCATGGCAGTCATTACAGGATAATCCTTCTTCAACCTCCGGGTGAGTATCTGTTAATACTGCCGTCACATCGATCTCTTGTGCTTTTGCACCTGTCTCTTTCCCCTCTTCCTCCTGAACCGGAGCTGTCTCCTTGCGCTTGAAGGTGGTACAGGCTACTACCACAGCTAGGCAACAGATTAAGAGCATTGAAAAAATCATTCTTTGCTTTTCCATAAGAATCTCCTTTAAAAAAATTAGTGTTATAATTTCTCCTAAGTGAACCACAGAGTTCACACATAGGGATTACACATTATAAATTAACCTAGGGGGCAAAGGATTGGAAAAATCATTATAGTGAATTAGGTTCAAATGTCCACATATTTTATAATTATATTCAAGACCATCACTATTCTTCAAACCCTGAAGGCTCGCTCCTTAACCATAGTGCTCCCTTAGGACACTAGTCTGATCATTAAATCCCCTACCACACCGTGGATGACTTTTTCATTGACGTACAGACACCCTTATCCTATACTGCACGTAAATGAGATAAAACTATATATTTTAGCATTTTAGAAACGTGGAGGTAAGAGCCATGGCAAAAACATTTGATTTACTAGTTGTAGGTGCAGGACCTACAGGCCTTATGGCGGCAAAGGTAGCAGGGGAGAATGGTTTAAAGGTTGCCCTGATAGACAAAAAAAATGACATCCCGAAAATCAAAAGAGCCTGTGGTGAGGTGATCAATATTAATGAATACAGCTGGGGTGATTTTATCAATTTTAATGTAAAAAGGGGGTTGTTAAACTTTCCCGTTAATGGATTTAATGTCAAATATGATGGCCCCTATAAGAATATCTACGGCATGTATACCTATTCACCAAGTGGTCAGTGTATCAAGATGGGAGACTGTGCAGAGGCTCGGAAGATCGGCGATCCTGCAAGAAAAGGGATTGCGATAGATAAAGAAGCATTGCAGCGTAGCCTATTAGAAGAGGCCAAGAAGAATGATGTCGTGGTAATTTCCGGAACTTTTATTCACGAAATTGAAAAAAAGGAAGAAACTGTAATCTTAAAGAGTGGCGATAGGGAATTTGAAGGGGTTTTTGTTATCGCCTCAGATGGCTTGAACTCCAAGATAACACAGTGTCTTGGATTTAATAAGGAGAGAGAGTTTCGGGGTACCTTAAGATGTCTCTTCTGGTATGTGAGGGGGATTGAGCCCCCTGCCCCTGATGGGCTCGTTCACGTGATGGGAGGAAAAGGGGGACCTGCCCTCTTTGGCCTGTGCTGTACTTCACGTGAAGGTGAGTATTGGATTGCAGTTGATGATTTCAGCTATAAAGCAGATTTAGCGCAGGGTGCTGACTATGTGATGAAAAAAGATGCCTTTGCCCCATGGTTTAAGAAGCTTAAAAAAATAAGAACCACTTCTTGTGTAGGAAATCTCTACTCACCCATTGCAGAACCCTTTAAAGACAATGTGCTGCTGGTAGGAGATGCGGTTTACTCACCTCAAATAAGTATTAATGGAGGCATGATTTGCGGGTTGAAAGCAGCCAACGCCGTTGTACTCGCCATGCTTGAAGGAAAGAGAAATAAGGAAGGTGTAATGGGATACCTTGAGTGGTGGAAAAAAGACATTATTGATCGATTTCCCTCTGTAGGTGGAAACTTTATGGGGGCCCTGGAAGACAATGAGGTTGACTACCTCTTTAGCCTGTTCAAAGAACCGCTTCCCGCAACCCTTGATCCTACTACCGCTGGAAAATATATGCAAGAGCAGATGGTGAAGATTATGCCCGCCCTTAGTACTGAGCAACCAGAAATTCTCAAGAAGTTAGAGCAATTTCAAGCTAAAACTAGTGAGGAGATATATGCTGCAAGGCGGAAGGTTGGCTTCCCTAATAGATAAGTAAATTAAGAGAATACTGGAATAATAAAAGGGTGGGTTAATCTGTTGATCCCTCTGCCGATTGACCCGTTAACTGGTTAATGAGCACAACAGGAAAACCTCAAGCTCCACGAGCGATGAGAAAGTTAAGAGCTGCAAACATATCTTTTAATTGTAATAAGTCGTATAAATTATGAGACATTAAATTAACTGGGGTAGTCTTTGAGCTTTATCAAAATTAAATTACCTTTTTTTCTTTTCTTATCCTTCATCATTTTATCAGGCTGTGTCATACCCAAGACCTATATGGTTCCTATGAGGGATGAAGTGAAGCTGGCAACCGATGTCTATCTCCCCCCGAAGGGAGAAGGCCCCTGGCCTGTCCTCTTAATAAGGACACCTTATGGAAGAAAAGGGGATACCTCTCTGCTTGGCTATGCACACCACTACGTTATTGCTATACAGGATGTCCGGGGGCGTTACGGCTCTGAAGGAGAGTCTTACCCTTTTTACGATGACGGGTGGGGAGAAAATCAGGATGGTCATGATACCTTAGAGTGGATCCTTACCCAATCTTGGTGCAATGGGAAAATAGGAACCTTTGGGGCATCTGCGAGCGGGATTCTCCAACATCTGCTTGCTGGAACTACACCACCAGGGCTTACTTGTCAATTCATCTTAGTTGCTGCAACCGATCTCTACTCTCAACTTGTGTTTCAAGGAGGTGCCTTCAGGCATTCTTTAGTAACGTTCTGGCTCGAGGGGCAAGATGCTAGTTACTGGCTTGACACCATTAAAGAACACCCTTACTATGACTCCTTCTGGGAGTTAGGAGATGTGGAAACCCGAACAGAGTTGATTAATGCCCCGGCCTACCACATTGGAGGCTGGTATGATATGGCCCTCATGGGCACCATCAATGGATTTCTCACTCGCCAAACAGATGGGGCTAAGGGAGCTAAAGGAAATCAGAAATTACTCATAGGCCCCTGGACTCATGAAGGTATGGGTCAGACTACCCAGGGAGAGTTAGTATATCCTGAAAACTCGTTGCTTGATTGGGATGAACTATTTAGCAATTGGATATACTACTGGCTAAAAGGAGAAGATACAGGCATCATGAATAAATCTCCGATTCGCTACTACGTGATGGGCGATACCTCTGATCTAGAGTCACCAGGCAATGTATGGCGTGAGGCAGAAACTTGGCCACCCTTTGACCTCACACCACGTCCCTACTACCTCCATCATGGAGGTATCCTTTCACCCAATGAACCAGAAGACAATGAGAACCACTACACCTTTTTATTTGATCCCAAAAACCCTGTTCCAACCTATGGGGGTGCAAACCTCAACATATCTGCTGGTCCTTATGATCAGAGGCTGATTGAAAACCGTCATGATGTACTCCTCTTCTCCACGGCACCTCTAGAATACCCGCTTGAGGTAACCGGTGACCTGAAGGTTATTCTCTATATCTCATCTAGTGTGCCTGATACCGATTTTACAGCTAAGCTCACCGATGTCTATCCCGACGGACGTTCTATGTTAGTTGCTGACGGCATAATCCGTACCCGTTATCGCAACCCCTCTACTACCCCTCAGTTTATGATACCTGGCACCATCTACCAACTCGAGATTGATCTTTGGGTAATCAGTATCATCTTCAATCAAGGACATCGCATCCGACTTGCCATATCAAGCAGTAACTACCCCCGATTTGACGTTAACCCCAATACGGGAGGAGACCCCTTTGATAAGGAAACAATGGTTGAGGCCTCTAATACTATTTATTGTAATAAGAACTCTCCTTCTCACATCCTGCTTCCCCTGGTAACAAAATAGTATAATTCAGTAAATTTTTCTTAAGAAAGGTAGCGCTTGACAGTTTGAGGAAAGAGTGTTAGAGAATAGATAATTAAACGTTCGGGGCGTAGCGCAGCCTGGTTTAGCGCACCTGCCTTGGGAGCAGGGGGTCGGAGGTTCAAATCCTCTCGCCCCGACCAGTAATGATTGTTTCTGTATTTAAGAAAGTGCCATCCATAAAGTAGACATAGGCTAACAGCCTGCCGTATTTATCCCTTTCCTGTCAGTTATACTCTAATCTGACTGCTTTCCCTTCCACCATTCTTTTAGTTTACCCCGTTAAATAAATAGCTGGTTTATAGAAATTACTGTTCATACATGTTTCTTATGTAATTACCGTGCCAGATCACTTGAATACAGGTATTTAACGGGATGAACCCTGTCATAAATAGCGGTGTCTTCTTCCTAACGGGGTGAAAGCATAGACTTCCTTACCATAGTACTCGACTGGTTTTCTGGGGTGATTAGTTTCTGGGGTATCGATACCGACTAGCCTAACTCTCTCACCACTGCTTAGGATAAAGGTATCACCATCAACAACTCTGGTGCATCTTAAGGTTTGGTAATTAGAACAGGAAGAAGAAACAGGGATTGGGGAACAGGGGTCAGGAAGCAGGATACAGGATGCATAATACAAGTTTTGAAATAGGGTAAGTATAGAGAGAGAGGGTGGTGAGGAGTAAGATTTTTGTTTGTCTTATCTTTAGTATTTGTATACTTCCCATATATCACAGAATAGCCTATGGGTAAACCCCGTAGAATAATGAGTGGACTGAATAATAAGTAGTGTGGTGAGCTATCACAGAATCCACCTATGGAATAACGAAGTTTTTATTCAACGGGGTAAAAGATAAACTAAGGTGAGGAAATAGATTGACTTTTATTTATAAGAGTGGTTTATAATAAAAAATATCCTAGCCTATTGAGATTATATGAAACTATATTTGATAGTAGCAAAGGGAGGGAGGTGATAGCAATGAGGAAACTTTGCTTAATCCTACTAATCTTATGTCTTTTCCTAGGTGCACCCAGTTGTAAGAAAGCTCAAGAGGAACCAACGCCAGCGATGGAGGAAAAGGTTGAAAAGGAATCCCAAGCACCGATGATAGAGGAAGAGGAAACCATGGTGGAAGAGGGTGAAGAATCAGAAGCTCCAATGATGGGTGAAAGTGA
>SMTZ1_10002397_pt1 | contig 27585 bp, 28 predicted proteins | sample DeeMarSWOR136_30_FD_25667 | JGI IMG/M metagenome (IMG submission 25667)
AACCAGTCACTTGGGAGCGTCCTTGGGGACGCCGGCCTGCTTACCATCCTTTCTTTCAATCGCGCGCAGGAGGAAGAAGCGGACCTCACCGCGCTCGCTACCCTCGCCCGTTATTACGGGCACGTAGCCGGCGCTGACACGTTCTTCAAAATTGTCGAGCAGCTTCCCGAACGCGCCGGCAAGGAAGAAATCCCGATCTTCCTTCGCACCCACCCGCTCAGCCACAAGCGCATTGAGCTTCTGCACACAATCGCGAAGAAGAATGGGTGGGCCTTCGATCAACCGATTGTGGCGCTACCGGATACGCTGTGGGCCAGTCGCGCCTCGTCGCTGGCGGACGAATAGCCAGACGAATCACGTCAGTCCGGTCGCGGCAAGGCGACATCGGCGTTAGTTGCCCCAATCTGTGGCCAGCGCTTTGCGGCGGCGGGGAGATCCTCCGCTGCCAGATTCCTCGGTTCGACAAGGACTTTGCGATCCAACGCGCGCCAAGTTACGCGAAGATTGCCTACATACACCGCCCTTCCGTTCTGAATATCAAAACGCGCAGAGAAGTGCTCACTCCCAAAGGCCGTGTAGCTAGACGTCGCGGTCGCGGGATACTGGGTTGCGTTGTTGATGGCGAAAATATCATCGGCGATGGTGCCTCCAACTGGACCGACATAGTCGTCAGGTGGGCCCAGATATCGAGTGCTTACCGTGCAGCGATAAAACTCATAACGGCCGGGCGCCAAGGCGACCGCAGACAGGTTGGAACTCGTTTTGTTGTGGGTCGCCGTGTCGCGCGGGGCAGTAGCGCCCACAAATCCCTCGCGCCCGTCACCCAGACGGCGATACCGGCAACTGGCCCCATCGCCATACATTAGCCCTTCGGCAGTGATAGATACAATCGCCAGCCCCTCGAGCTTGGCGGGATCGAACCGATAATCGGTAGATACGCTGCGCGTGGCGCAGCCTGCGAGCGTGAGGATGCCGAGCAGAAAGGAGATTTCACCGCGTACCACAAATCCGCGCATTGCGGTTCCTGATTAGCAGTCAATCCGAGCGAAGGTCGATTACGGCGCAATCGCTATGCGCAGCTAACCGTCGATATAGCGCGCCAGGGTCGTCCGGCGTGACGGTGTTCTGTTCACAGAGATTCAGGAAATCAATCTTCGTCCCAATATACTTGCATTCAAATTCGTCGAAAGTGGATATTCGACCACCCTTACGGCGGATGATAGAGGAATTCTGTACACATACACTTCTCTATTATCCACATCCTTCCACCAATAGCGCCGCGACTCAATAGATTGTCTACACTCGACCCAGTCGCGCGGCGAGATAGGCGCCGAATGCGATTAGCGCCCCGCCCGCCCACTCACGCACGGTGACGATTTCATCAGTTAGCAGTTGTTGCGACACCGCGCCGGCGATGAGTTCGACCAGAACAATTACTGCCGAGCGCTGGACCGGCAGGTGTGTGACGCCATATTGCACCATGAGCGTCATCAGCAGGATGCCGAATAAACCAAGCAACGCCGCGCCGCCGAACACTGGTAGGCCAATGGGCGGCCTTGGCAGTTGCAGCGCCGTCATTATGATTGCCGCCAGTACCACGACGCCGAGCCATACGGCCGCCGCCTTTGCCCAAACCGATACCGCTTCCACGCGACGTGTCGTGACGATTGACAGTGCGAAAGCCATTCCCGAACTGAGCGCCATCCATTCGGCCGTGCCCTGCGGCAAGGGCAAACCCAGCACGGGGTTCCAAAGCATCAGCATCGCACCCGACATGGCGATGACGAGACTCATCCATGCGAGTCGCGAGAGGCGCTCTCCTAGCCACCACCAACCGAGCAGAGTTGCCCATAATGGCGAGAGATAGAATAACAGCAGCACGCGCAGGATGTTGCCGCCAAGCACCGCCTCGACGAAGGCAATGTTGGTCCAGCCGGCGGCGAGCATAAGCAATGCCATGAGCCAGGGGTGATGGCGAAACTCGGCGAAGCACCGCCACGTGCGTGGCAGGCTCGCGACCAACGCCGTGCCGTAGAGGATCAGCGTGAGCCACAGCCCGCTCAGGCCCTCGCCCTCCAGCAGGCGCATCGGATACCAGATGACGCCCCAGAGGGTGGCCCCGGCGAGCAGGCTCAGGACCGCCAGCGTGCGGTGAGTTTCAATGGATGGCATTTGCCGCTTTCCGTACAACCCTACCCCTTCCAAAGGCTCGCCAAGCTGATACAGGGTGTCCAGCCGCCCGCCGACAAGGCGCCGATTCGCCTCTCCATCGGCGAGCCGCAGCATGCCGCACCGTCCTTTGTATTGGAAGCGCTGCGCGACAATCTCGCCGGCCTTTCCATCTACCCGCTCACAAAGGGTTCGCCAGAATTGCGCCAGGCGATCGCGCACTGGGCGAACCAGCGCTTCCAGCTTGCGCGTCAGCCACTCGACCCGGAACGCCATTTACTTCCCGTAGCTGGAACGCGCGAGGCGTTGTTCTCCATTGCGCAGGCAGTCGTGGATCGGCGTTCGCACGCCGAGCAGCCGGTCGTGCTGATGCCGAACCCGTTCTACCAAATCTACGAGGGCGCTGCGTTGCTTTCCGGCGCGCGACCGTTTTTTCTGAACACGACCGATGCCAACGGTTATCGGATGGATTTCTCCCGCGTGCCGGCGGAGCTGTGGGAGCAGGTGCAACTTGTGTACGTCTGCTCGCCCGGCAATCCAACCGGCGCGGTGCTCGGGCATGACGATTTCGCGGCGTTGCTCGAACTTGCAGAGCGCCATAATTTTCTGATCGCTTCGGACGAGTGTTATTCCGAGCTGTACTTTGACGAGACCAGGCCGTCGGTGGGACTCCTGCAGGTCGCGGCTGCGCTCGGTGTGCCGGACTATCGCCGTTGCCTCGTGTTTCACAGTCTATCGAAGCGCTCCAACCTTCCCGGGCTGCGTTCGGGTTTCGTGGCGGGCGATGCTGCAGTGATCGAAGCCTATGGTCACTACCGCACGTACCATGGCTGCGCTCTGCCGCCGCCGACGCAGGCGGCGAGCGTTGCCGCCTGGAACGACGAGGTGCACGTGCGGGACAACCGTCGCCAGTACCGCGAGAAGTTTGACGCGGTACTGGAGATCCTGGCGCCGGCGCTGCCGGTCGAGCGTCCCGATGCAGGTTTCTATCTGTGGCCGAGGACCCCGCAGGACGACGAGACCTTCACGCGCGAGCTGTATGCACGCGAAAACGTGCTGGTGCTGCCGGGCAGCTATCTCTCCCGCCACGCGCAGGGCATGAACCCGGGCGCGGGACGGGTGCGCATGGCACTGGTGGCGCCACTCAAGGAGTGCGTCGAGGCCGCACGTCGCGTCAGGAATTATGTAGAATCGCTTTAATTTCGAGGCCAGGAATCAAGACATGAGTGACATCCAGAGCATCATCACGGAAGCCTTTGAGCGGCGCGCGCAGATTACGCCGCGCAACGTCGACACGCTGGTCAAGGACGCCGTTTTTGAAGCCATCAACCTGCTCGACTCGGGCAAGGCGCGCGTGGCCGAAAAGAAGGGCAAGGACTGGGCGGTGAACGAGTGGCTGAAGAAGGCGGTGCTGCTCTATTTCCGCATCGAAGACAACCAGTTCATCAAGGGCGGTTACACCAATTATTGGGACAAGGTGCCGTCCAAGTTCGCCGACTACAATTCCAAGAACTTCCGCGACGGCGGCTTTCGCGTGGTGCCGCCGGCCGCGGTGCGCAAAGGTGCCTACATCGCGCCGAGCGCGGTGCTGATGCCCTCCTACGTCAACATCGGAGGCTACGTGGATGAAGGGGCCATGGTCGATACCTGGGCCACGGTCGGCTCCTGCGCACAGATCGGCAAGAACGTTCATCTTTCCGGGGGCGTCGGTATCGGCGGCGTGCTGGAGCCAGTGCAGGCCACGCCGACCATCATCGAGGACAACTGCTTTATCGGTGCGCGCAGCGAAATCGTGGAAGGCGTGATTGTGGAGGAAGGCGCGGTGATTTCGATGGGCGTCTACATTGGCAAGAGTACCAAGATCTATAACCGCGAAACCGGAGAGGTGATTTATGGCCGTGTGCCAAAGGGTTCGGTGGTGGTTTCCGGCAATCTGCCATCCTCGGACGGAAAGTACAGCCTCTACTGCGCGGTGATCGTGAAGCAGGTCGACGAGAAGACCCGCTCCAAGGTTGGCATCAACGAGCTGCTGCGAGACATCTAGCGATACCGCCAAGCCGCACAAAACAAGCTTCGGCTGACTAGCCGGACGTTACCCATGAGCACCGTTCTCACTGACCGCACGCTTGCACTGGCCCAGGAGCTGATTCGCCGGCCGTCTGTTACGCCGCGCGATGAAGGCTGTCAGGAGTTAATGATCAGTCGCCTCGAGCCCCTCGGCTTTGACGTGGCACGCCTGCGCTCTGGCGACGTGGACAATTTCTGGGCGCAGCGCGGGAACGCGAAGCCCCTGGTGGTGTTCGCTGGCCATACCGACGTGGTTCCGCCCGGCCCGCGTGATGCCTGGCTGAGTGATCCGTTCGAGCCGACCGTGCGCAGCGGCCTGCTGTATGGGCGGGGTGCGGCAGACATGAAGGGGTCTCTCGCGGCGTTCATTACGGCAATCGAGGAGTTTGTGGCGCGCCATCCGGAACATGGCGGCGCCATTGGCCTGCTTGTTACTTCCGATGAGGAAGGCCCGGCGGTCGACGGCACGGTCAAGGTGATGGAATGGCTGCGGGGGCGCGGTATTCAGATTGAATATTGCGTGGTGGGCGAGCCGTCCTCTGTGGAGCATCTCGGGGACGTCATCAAGATCGGGCGCCGTGGATCGCTGAACGGATTTCTCACCATCCAGGGCAAGCAGGGTCACGTCGCCTACCCGCATCTCGCGGTAAATCCTATCCATCTTGCCGGCCCGCTTATCTCGGAGCTGGTGCGGACCGAATGGGACGACGGCGACGACGACTTTCCCGCCACGAGCTTTCAGATTTCAAATGTGCACGCAGGCACCGGCGCGGAGAACGTCATTCCCGGCTCGATGGGCATCCGGTTCAACTTCCGTTTCTCCACGGCTGTGACTGATGCCGAACTGCGCAAGCGGTTTGAAGATGTATTGCGGCGTCATCAGCTTTTCTACGAGTTGACCTGGAAGCTCTCCGGGCAACCCTTCCTGACGCGTGGGGAGACGCTGGTCAACGCCGTGCGTGAGGCCGTCCGTGCGGAGCTGGGCTGTGATCCGGAGCGATCAACCAGCGGGGGGACCTCTGATGGACGTTTCATTGCGCCAACCGGGGCCGAGGTAATCGAGCTAGGGCCACGCAACGCGACCATCCACCAGGTGAACGAGTGTGTGGCGGTGGCTGATCTTGGGCGACTTGCGGGAGTCTATGTTCGAGTCCTTGAGGGGTTACTGGTTAAGTCAGAATAATGTTTCTTTTCATATACTTATGAAAAATATCTTATAGTTAGCACAAGCTTACTTACCTCGCGCCAATTTTCAAAAGAACAATAACTTCGCACGCTATACTCAAAGCCATGCCACGCGGCCGCGCCCAAGGCGGGTTTTTCCGAAATTCCTGGTTCCTCGCCCACCTTCAGACTTTCGTTGTCCCCACGGCCTCTGTACCCCGATCTGCTTATTCGCGCCGGGCACTGCAGTCCAGATCGCCATTGGTGCCACCAATGACCGCATCGACAGTCTGGGACGCCGGCCCTGGTCACGTACTGTACTTGCCCAGCTGGTGGAGAGGCTCGCCGCGGCGACACCCGGTGCCGTGAAGCTGGATATGCCTGGAGGAATAGCGTGAGCAGTTTCAAGATGACCGGCGTTACCGATCCCGGGCGGATGCGCGCCGAGAACGAAGACAATATCGCTACCTTCCCGGCATTGGGCCTGGCCGTGCTGGCAGACGGCATGGGGGGCCATCAGGCGGGCGAGGTTGCAAGCCGTATGGCGGTCGATGTGATATCGCGCCACTTCCAGGAGGTCTTCACCCGCCACCCGACCGGCAGTGGCAATGGCAAGTCGCTCGAGCAGCGCACGATCGGAAAGGCTATCGAGCTCGCCAATGCCGCAATCTACGAAATGGCGCATCAACGCTCCGAGTGCGCGGGGATGGGATCGACCATCGTGGTCGCTGTGTTTTATGAAGACAAGGTTTGCATCGGTCATGTCGGAGACTCACGGCTCTATCGGTTGCGCGGTGGCAAGCTTGAGCAACTGACTCAGGATCATTCTGTCATCGAAGAGCTGGTCGCGCGTGGCCTGCTCTCGCGCGAGGAAGCCCGGCAAACCATCGGCAAGAATCTTGTTACACGGGCGCTTGGCATCGACCCGTTCGTGGCGGCGGATGTCGCGGAGTTGCCGCGCGAGGCGGACGATCTGTATCTCATTTGCTCTGATGGCCTCAACGACGTTGTGCCCGATCCGGATATCGAGGGTCTGCTTGCTTCCGGATCACAAGATGAACTCTGGCCACTCGCCCAGCGGCTGGTCGCCGTTGCGAACGAGCGTGGGGGTCCAGACAACATTTCGATCATTCTCGTGCGACCGGGCGAGCGTTTCGCGCGTGAAACGTCGGCCGTATCGCCGGATGTTGAGGCTCGTTGACGTTCGCGTCGACAGTCAAATGTGCTAGTTTTGACTAGCGCCGGGATACGAAACATAACGGCTCAATTCGGGTATGCAACATGGCAAAGCTGATTATCAAGTTTAACAATGACGTCGTCGATCATATCGAACTCAAACAGGGCGACATGAAGCTCGGTCGCAAGCCCGGCTGCGATATCGTGCTCGATAACCTCGCCGTGAGCGGAGAACACGCCAACATCTTCACCATCGGCGGCGACTCTTTTATCCAGGATCTGAACAGCACGAATGGCACGTTCATCAATAACAAAAAGATCACCAAACACCATCTGCGCAATGGCGACCAGGTCGTCATCGGGAAGCACACGTTGGTGTACATGAGCGATGCAGCGCAAAGCGAACGCCCTACGGAAGATTTCGCCAAGACAGTGATCATCAGCCCGTCTGCGCGCGAGGCCGTGGCACCCGCGGCCGCGCCGACCCCGCGACCCGCTGCTCCGATCGCGCCTACTACTCCGGCCCCACAGCAGGGCGCATTGTTCGTGCTGAGCGGCGCCAACTCCGGCAAGCGTATTGAGCTCACCAAGCCGGTCACCAATCTTGGTAAGACCGGAAAGCGCGCAGGCAGCATCACCCGCGAGGCCGATGGCTATACGCTAGCGGTTGGGGAAGATGATCCACCGAAGCTGAATGGCCGTGCGGTCGGAGCGGATGGAGCGAAGCTCAAGAACGGCGACATCATTGAAGTTGCCGGCACCCGCCTTCAGTTCTACCTAAAGTAAGTAGTCCGCACGCGGTAGCGCGCGCGACGAGTCAGCGCAGCAGCAATTCGAGCGCTTCATCGAGGCGCCGCACGGGCAGCAGCTCGATACTGCCGTCCGGCTTTTTCGGCATATTGGCTGCAGGCAGCAGGGCTCGTCGGAATCCAAGCTTGCCGGCTTCGCGGATACGCTCCTGTCCTCGTTGGACCGGGCGGACCTCGCCGGCCAGACCCACTTCCCCGAATACCACCAATTCGCGTCCGAGCGCACGGCTGCGCAGGCTCGACAGGACCGCCGCGAGAATGGCGAGATCGGCCGCGGTTTCAAGCACCCGCACGCCGCCCACCACATTGACGAATACGTCCTGATCGAAGGTTACAATTCCGGCATGGCGGTGCAGCACGGCGAGCAGCATGGCAAGCCGGTTGGAGTCGAGCCCGACGCAAACGCGCCGGGGATTGCCAGTGTGGCTCTGGTCGACAAGCGCCTGCACTTCGACCAGCAGTGGGCGCGTGCCCTCCTGGGTTGCGAGCACCACGCTACCGGGAATGTTGTCCTCGTGGCGACTGAGGAACATCGCCGAGGGGTTGCCAACCTCGCGCAGGCCGCTTTCGGTCATGGCGAACACGCCAATCTCGTTCACAGCGCCGAAGCGGTTCTTCATGGCGCGAACGATGCGGAAACTGCTGCTTGTGTCGCCCTCGAAGTAGAGTACCGTGTCGACCATGTGTTCGAGCACGCGCGGACCGGCGAGTGTGCCTTCCTTTGTGACATGACCGACCAGAAACAGCGCCGCGCCGCTTTGCTTCGCATGCCGCACGAGTTGGGCCGCCGACTCGCGTACCTGGGCGACGCTGCCCGGCGCTGACTGCAGCATGTCCGCGAACATGGTCTGAATCGAGTCGATTACCATGACATTCGGCTGTTCGTGACGCGCCGCGGCGATCACTGCCTCGACATTGGTTTCCGTAAGTACTCGCACGCGATCGGTTGCGAGCCCGAGCCGTTGGGCCCGCAGCGCGATCTGGTCAGCCGACTCCTCTCCACTTACATAGAGCACGCGTGTGCGTGCACTGAGGCGGGCAAGCGCCTGGATCAACAGCGTCGATTTGCCGATGCCCGGATCGCCTCCGATCAGGACTACGGAACCTGCGACCAGACCGCCACCCAGGACGCGATCAAGCTCAGTGAGCCCGGTCACGAGCCGCGTCAGCCGGTGCGATTGTCTCGAGATCGCGCACGGACGCTGCTAAGGCGCTGGCGCCACCACGCAGCGACCGAACCGGCGCAGCGATCGCCGCTTCGACCAGCGTGTTCCATGCGCCGCAACCGGGGCACTGGCCGACCCATTTGGGCGACTGGGCGCCACATTCGTTGCAGGCGTAGATAGCGCGCGCTTTCGCCATGGGGTTAGTTCGCCACGCGCGGAACGCGCCCGGCAACGTGGCAGAGCAATTCGTAGGAGATCGTTCCGGCAAACTGCGCAACTTCATTCACTGGTAGCCCTTCGCCCCAGAGCGTTACCGGGTCTCCCACCCGAGCATTGGGCTGCGCACGCAAATCGAGCGTGATCATGTCCATCGACACCCTGCCGATCAGCGGTGCACGCTGGCCGTTGACCAGCACTGGGGTGCCCTGCGACGCATGTCGCGGGTAGCCATCGCCATAGCCGATGGCGGCGACCCCGACCGGCATATCTTCGGGGCAGCGATAGTCGCCACCATACCCGATTGCGTCACCCTGACGCCGTCGCTGCACGGCAATGAGCGCCGTTTGCAGCGTCATGACGGGCCGCAGACCGAGTTCGTCGGCACTGCGTCCCATGAGCGGTGAGGCGCCGTAGAGCATGATGCCAGGACGTACCCAGTCTCCGTGGCTCTCAGGCCAGCCCAGGACCCCTGCCGAATTGGCGAGGCTGGTTTCCAGTGCTGCGCCGTCGAGCGAGGCCCGAAAGCGTGCGATTTGCTCGGAAGTAAGAGCATCGTTCACGTCGTCGGCGTTGGCAAAGTGCGTCATGGCGCCAATTTTCTGAATAGCCGGGAGTCGTTGCGCACGCACTAGTGCGCCGGGGACGTCCTGTGGCGCAAATCCCACGCGATGCATTCCCGTGTCGATTTTGATCCAGAGTTGTTCCGGGACTGCGTCGGGGCTCCCCTCCAGAATGGCGAGCTGAAGGTCGTGATGAACAACTGGGACCAGTCCGTGGCGCCGCAGCAGTGCTGCATCGCTGGCGTCGAAGAAACCTTCCAGCAGGACAATCGGCGGCGCGATCCCGGATTCACGAAGCTGGATCGCCTCCTCAACCGAGGCTACGGCGAAGGCGTCCACCCCGGCAAGTGTGCGCGCGACCCAGTCAATGCCATGCCCATAGCCATTGGCCTTGACGACAGCCATGATCCGCGCGCCTGGGGCACGCCGGCGCACGAGCTCGAGGTTATGACGCAGTGCCTCGGCGTTCAGCAACGCGCGCGCCGGTCGACTCATCGTGGATCAGTAATGCCCTTCGTATCCGGCGCTGGTGTAGTTCTCGAAACGGGTGTATTCGCCGAGGAACGTGAGCCGGACCTCGCCGATCGGGCCATTACGCTGCTTGCCGACAATGATGTCGGCCGTGCCCTTGTGCGGGCTTTCCTTGTTGTAGACCTCGTCCCGGTAGATGAACAGGATGACGTCGGCATCTTGTTCGATGGCGCCTGACTCGCGCAGATCCGACATCACCGGACGCTTGTCCTGACGCTGCTCTACGGATCGATTCAACTGCGACATGGCGATGACTGGCACGTGCAGTTCCTTGGCGAGTCCTTTCAGTGCACGGGTGATATTCGAGATTTCGGTGGCGCGGTTTTCGTCGGAATCGCTTGCCTGCATGAGCTGCAGGTAATCAACAATTACGAGCCCCAGGCCATGCTCGCGCTTCAGGCGACGTGCTCGCGCCCGCAACTCCATCGCCGTGAGACCTGCAGTGTCGTCTATGAAAATCGGCGCCTCGTTGAGCAGACTGACGGCCGATGTAAGGCGCGGCCAGTCGTCGTCATCAAGTTTGCCGGTGCGAAGCCGGTGGGCATTGATGCGCCCGAGCGAGGCCATCATGCGCATGGCGAGCTGGCTGCCCGGCATTTCCATCGAAAATACCGCAACCGGAATTTTATGCCCGACAGCGGCGTTCTCCGCCATGTTCATTGCGAGCGACGTCTTGCCCATGGAGGGCCGCGCCGCGATGATGACGAGGTCTGCTGGCTGCAGCCCGGAGGTCATGGCATCGAGATCGTTAAAGCCGGTCGCTACCCCCGTAATTGGCGATGCCGAGCGGTAGAGAACGTCGATGCGGTCAACCGCTTCGGACAGCAGGCGGCTGATCGGCGAGAAATCGCCATGTCGATGGCCCTTCTCACTGATATCAAAGATGCGTTTCTCTGCGAAATCGAGCAGCTCGTCGGCGTTGCGGCCATCGCGCTGGAAAGTTGCGCTGCTAATGTCGCTTGCCGCGCGCAACAGTTCGCGAAGCACCGCCCGCTCTCGCACGATCGACGCATAGGCGCTGATATTGGCGGCGCTTGGGGTGTTGTTGGCAAGGGCACCGAGATAGGCCAGTCCGCCCGCAGGTTCGAGTTCGGCGGTCTTGTTTAGCCATTCCGACACCGTGACCACATCGGCGGGTGAACCCGATTCGATCAATGCGCTGATGGCGTCGAAGATCAGACGGTGATCGCGACGATAGAAGTCGTCGGCGGTCAGGATGTCGCCGACACGATCGAAGGCCTGATTGTCGAGTAGTAGCCCGCCGAGCACGGACTGCTCGGCTTCGATCGAGTGCGGTGGGATCTTGAGCGCATCAACGCTCGCTTCGGTCCCGCCACGCCTCGCGACGGCGCGCTCCTCCATCGGGCCCCTCCTCTGTTGCCGGCTTCTCGTTACAGCTGCCGGCTATCTTGTGCTCGCCGCGCGCGTGATGCAAGTGCGCGCGAACGGACGACGCGACCAGCTCGGTTACTTCTCGCCAACAACCGAGACGTGAATGCGGATCTCGACCTCGGGATGCAGCGTGACCACGATCTCGTGATCGCCGATGTCCTTGAGTGGGCCGCTCGGCAAGTGCAGCTCCGACTTGTGCATCTCGAAGCCGGAGGCGACAAACGCATCGGCGATATCCTTTACCGTTACGGAGCCGAACAATTTGCCCTCCTCGCTCACTTTGCGAGCAATCTGCACGGTTGCGCCAGCCAGTTGCTCAGCACGCGCCTTGGCGGCTGACATGCTGTCGGACTGGGCCTTCTCCAGTTCAGCGCGGCGTGCTTCGAACTTGGCCTTGTTTTCGTCGGTAGCTACCACGGCCTTGCCGTAGGGGATCAGATAATTGCGTGCGAATCCCGCGCGAACCTTGACCTGCTCACCGAGCGCACCCAGGTTGCGAACCTTTTCCAGCAGAATGACGTCCATCGTTAAGTCCTCGCCGCTCAGGAGTGGCTATCGCAGTACGGAATCAGTGCCAGGTAGCGCGCATAGTTAATAGCGCGCGTGAGCTGGCGCTGGTAGCGCGCTTTGGTGCCGGTGTTGCGGCTCGGAATGATGCGGCCGGTCTCGGTGACGTACTGGCGTAGGGTGTTGAGATCCTTGTAATCGATCTCGACGACGCCTTCAGCCGTGAAACGGCAATACTTTCTACGTTTGAAGAAGCGGGACATGGTGCGTGCTCCGGTGATCCGTTACGGCTGGGCGGCGGCCTCGGCGGCCGACGCTTCCTGTGCGCGTGTCTCTTCCTGCTTCTCCTTCATGAGCGGAGAGGCCTCGGTGACGGCGGTCTTGCGCGAAATGCTGAGCCAACGCAGGACAGCGTCGCTGAAGCGAAATGCCGACTCTATTTCGCGCAGGGTTTCCAGCCCACATTCGACGTTCATGAGAACGTAGTGGGCCTTGTGAATCTTGTTGATGGGATAGGCGAGCTGCCGGCGACCCCAGTCCTCGAGGCGATGAATCTTGCCCGACGCGGACTCAATCATCGAGCGATAGCGCTCGATCATGGCCGGTACCTGCTCGCTCTGGTCCGGATGGACCAGAAACACGATCTCATAATGACGCATGTGACTCCCTCTGGATGTTAACGCCTCCCGGCGCGTCACGCCGGTGAAGCAAGGAGAAAAGAGCGGCGCATTCTATACGTGAAGTAGCACCGTGCCAAGCCCTTTGTGAACAGGGACTTATCCTGACTATCTCGAAAGGGCCACGGAACCGCCTAGCGGAGTAACCGCTGGCGCACGGCCTCGAACAGACACACCCCCGCCGCCACTGACACATTGAGGCTCGCCACGTCTCCCGCCATCGGGATGCGTACCAGGAGGTCACAGTGCTCGCGGGTCAGGCGCCGAAGCCCCTTGCCCTCCCCGCCCAACACAAGGGCGGTCGGGCCGGTAAGGTCAGCGCTAAAAATTGTTTGATCAGCATCGTGCGTCGCACCAATCAGCCAGACGTTCTTTGACTTGAGGGTTCGTAGCGCGCGCGCCAGATTGGGCACACGAAACAAGGGAACTGCCTCGGCGGCGCCACTGGCAGCCTTACGGGCGACCGCCGAAAGCGGAGCCGCGTTGTCACGCGGTACCAGCACACCGTGAACTCCCGCCGCCTCCGCACTGCGCAGGCAGGCGCCAAGATTGTGCGGATCCTGAACGCCATCCAGGACCAACAGGAGCGCTTGTGGCCGTAGTGCCTCCACGAAATCGTCGAAATCCTGATCCACTCGCGGTTCAGGCGCACGAAGCTGGGCGACCACGCCCTGATGCCGGGCGCCAGCCGCCATCTGCTCAAGCACGTCGCGTTCCACGCGGTACACCGGCACCATGGCTGCACGTGCCTCGCGCTCAATCTCCGCCAGCCGCGCGTCTTCCCGCCCGCTCCTCAGCCACACACCCTCTATCTGCGTCGGGCTGCGACGCAGCACCGCAAGCACGGCATGCACGCCAACAGCCAGGCGGTCCTGCATCAGCGCCGGACCCGCCTCTTCTTCGGTCCACGCCGCGCCGGCGCGCCGGCAAGTGCCTTGGGCTGCTCGGCAAGCTCAAAGTCAATCTTCATGTCATCCAGGCTCACCCGCGCGACACGTACCCGCAGTTTGTCGCCCAAGCGGAAACTCACGCGCGTGCGGTCACCCAGCAGGCGGTGTTGCTTGGGGTCGAAATGAAAGTAATCGTTGCCAAGTGCTGTGATGTGCACGAGACCGTCGACATATAGCTCGGTGAGCTCGACGAACACGCCGAATTCCGTCACGCCACTGATAATGCCATCGAATTCTGCACCGACATGGTCCATCATGTACTCGCACTTCAGCCAGCGCACGACCTCGCGTGTCGCCTCATCGGCCCGCCTCTCGGTCAGGGAGCAATGCCTGCCAAGTTCCATTGCCTGATCCGTGCTGATCGTGCTCGTGCGCCCGGCCAGTATGTCCTTGATGCTGCGGTGTACTACGAGATCCGGATAGCGGCGGATCGGCGAGGTGAAGTGCGTATAGTTGGGGTAGCCGAGGGCGAAATGGCCAATGTTGTCGGGGCTGTACATCGCCTGCGACAGCGAGCGTAGAAGCACCGTGTGGATTAGCCGCGCGTCGGAGCGTTTCTCGACGGCGTTGATAAGCCGGGCGTAGTGTTGCGCTTGCGGCTCGTCTCCGCCGCCGAGTGATAGTCCGAGTTCTGTCAGGAACTCGCGCAAGTTCGACAGCTTGTCCGGTGTCGGCCCTTCATGAATTCGGTAAGGCGCGGGCACCTTGTGCTTCTTCAAGAGCTCTGCAGCGCACACGTTGGCGGCCAGCATGCATTCCTCGATCAGGCGATGGGCATCATTGCGTTCCACGGGTAAGATTTTGCGGATCTTGCGATGTTCGTCGAAGACGATGCGTGTTTCCGGAAGATCGAAATCTACGGCACCACGTTTGAGGCGCGCATCGTGCAGGACGTGAAACAACCGGTGCAGTTCTTCGAGTTGCGGCAGCAACGCTGCATATTCTGCTCGCAACTCCTCGTCGCGATCCACCAGTATCGCCGCGACCTTCGTATACGTCAGGCGGGCCTTTGAGTTCATGACGCCTTCGAAGAAGCGGTAGTCGCGAATCACCCCGCTTGGGCTAATGTGCGCCTCGCATACCATGCACAGTCGGTCGACTTGCGGGTTGATCGAACACAGTCCGTTGGACAGCGCCTCCGGCAGCATCGGAATTACCTGGCGCGGGAAATAAACCGAGTTACCGCGAGCGTGCGCCTCTCGATCCAGCGCGCTTCCGGGCCGCACGTAATGCGACACATCGGCGATCGCGACCAGTAGCCGCCAGCCTTTGCCGTCGCGCTCGCAGAACACGGCGTCGTCAAAATCGCGCGCATCCTCACCATCGATCGTGACAAGCGGAACTTCGCGCAGGTCGACGCGACCCTGCTTGGCATCGGCCGGAACCTCGGGCGTGAACCGACCCGCCTCTTCCTCGACGCCATCCGGCCATACATGTGGAATCGCATGCTTGCGGATGGCCACTTCAATCTCCATTCCCGGAGCCAGGTGCTCTCCTAACACCTCGATTACCCGACCTACCGGGCCCGTGCGGCGCGTGGGCTGCGCAGTGATTTCGGCCACGACGATCTGGCCGTCACGGGCATCAAGCGCCTGTCCCGATGGCAGTACGATGTCCTGCGCGAGGCGACGGTCTTCGGGCACCACAAACCCCATCTGGTCGGCACGCACATAGCGGCCGACGACAGTCTTGTTTCCGCGTTCCAGCACTTCCACCACCGTCCCCTCACGCCGACCGCGCGCGTCCTTTCCAACCTCGCGCGCCATGACGCGGTCGCGGTGCAGTACACCACGCATCTCACGCGGCGAGAGAAACAGGTCCGGACTGCCATCATCGGGAATGAGAAATCCGAAGCCGTCGGGATGACCCGTGACGCGCCCACTCACCATGTCCATCTTCTGTGCGAGGCCATATAGACCGCGGCGGTTGCGTAGCAGCTGACCATCACGCTCCATGGCGCGCAGGCGGCGTCCAAACGCGTCGCGGTCGCGTTCACCTTCCACGCCGAGGGCGGTCGTTATCTCGTCGTAGTCGAGCGGTCGGCCCTGCTCCCCCAGGAGCGTGAGCACGGCCTCGCGCGATGGCACCGGGAACTCGTAGCGAGTGGCCTCGCGATTAGCCATGGGGTCGTGAAAGGATCTGGGTTTGCGCGTTGACATGTCAGAGGTCTCTTCGGTAGAGTGCGCCGTCCCGTCGGGTCGCGATGCAGGTTTTCCGCGGGTTTCCTGCCGAGGTGGCGGAATTGGTAGACGCGCTAGATTCAGGTTCTAGTGGGGCGACCCGTGGAGGTTCAAGTCCTCTCCTCGGTACCACACAGGAGCCGCCAGTATCACTGGCGGCTTTTTTGTTTCCGCTCGCTCGCCTATTCGAACGGGTGGCGCAGAATGATCGTGTCATCACGTTCGGCCCCGGTAGAGATGAGGTCGATCCGCGCTTCGGTCAGCTCTTCGATGCGCTTTAAATAGCGCTGTGCGTTGGCCGGCAGCTTTGCAAACTCGCGCACCCCGAGTGTCGACTCTTGCCAGCCTGGCAAATCCTCATAAACCGGCACGCACTTGCCGAGTGCCTCGGCGCCGCTCGGCGGTGTGCTGCGCTCGCTGCCTTCGTAGCGATAGGCGGTGCAGATACGAATGATTTCAAGACCGTCGAGTACGTCGAGTTTGGTCACGCACAGGCCCGTCACTCCGCTCAACTGGTTGGAACGGCGCATGATAACGGCATCGTACCATCCGCACCGGCGCTTGCGTCCGGTGGTCGCGCCAAATTCGTTGCCCTTCTTGCCGAGGAACTCGCCAATTTCATCATGCAGTTCGGTCGGGAACGGACCGGCGCCGACGCGGGTCGTGTACGCTTTGGTGATTCCGAGCACGTAATCGAGGCGTCCAGGTCCGACGCCACAACCGGTGGCGGCTGCCCCAGCGCAGGTGTTGGAAGAGGTAACGAACGGATAGGTGCCGTGATCGATATCGAGTAGCGTGCCCTGGGCGCCCTCGAACATAACGCGCTTGCCGTCCTTGCCGAGCTGGTGCAGGAGCTCGGGAACATCGGCGACCATCGGCGCGAGGCGCTCGGCGTGTGCGAGACATTCATCAAGCGTCTTCTGGAAATCGACCGGCTCGCACTTGAAGTAGTTCTGCAACGCAAAATTGTGGTACTCCATCACGGCACGCAACTTGTCAGGAAACGCCTTGCGATCCATCAAGTCGGCCACGCGTAGACCGCGCCGCGAAACCTTGTCCTCATAGGCGGGGCCGATACCCCGACCGGTTGTACCGATTGCCTGTTTGCCGCGCGCCTTCTCTCGCGCGTGATCGAGCCCGACGTGGTAGGGCAGGATAAGCGGGCAAGATTCACTGACGCGTAGCCGCTCAACCACCTCGACGCCAGCACGAGTCAGCTCGTCGATTTCCTCGAACAGTGCCCCGGGGGATAGCACCACCCCGTTGCCGATCAGGCACATAACATTCTTGCGCAGGATTCCGGACGGAATCAGATGCAGAACCGTCTTGTGGCCATTGATGACCAGCGTGTGGCCGGCATTGTGACCGCCCTGAAAGCGCGCGACGGCATGAGCACGGTCAGTGAGCAGATCGACGATCTTCCCCTTGCCCTCATCCCCCCACTGGGTCCCGACTACCACGACATTTTTGGCCATGAGCTTGTTCGCGTTCCGACAAATTAGATTTTCTGAATGACCCAACTACTGCCCTGACGTACCAAGCGGCGATCGCAACTGAGTTCGGCTGGTACAGCACTGGCGCCCGGTAGCTCGCACACCACCCGCTCTCCCGTTGCGCGCAACCGCGCCACTTCCTCACGTAGTGCTGCGTCCTCACCGACCGGCGCCAGGATGCCCCCCAGCGTATCCCCGCAATCACTGCAGTAACGCAGCAACTGCCGGAGATCAGCCCCAAAACCGGTTGCCGCACGTTCGCGTCCAAATGCCCGGCCAACGCCGTCGTAGCGTCCGCCCTTGGCAATCGCCCAGCCGTGTCCGGAAACATAAGCCGAGAACACGATCCCTGTGTAGTACTGGTAGCCGGAGAGTTCGGCGAGATCGAAATGCAGTGCCGGCATGCCGGGCTGGGCGGAAACCAGTCGCGCAACGGCCCCGAGGTCGTCGAGCGCGCGAAGCACCGCGGCGTTCGCGGAATAGCGCGTTTGGGCCATTGTCAGAACTTCCGCCCCGCCACTCAAGTCAAGCAGCGCGGCAATCTGTCCCGAATCTTTGGCTGAAACGCCGGCGCGCGCCAGCAGCGCGAGCACCTCACCGCGCGCCTTGCGCTGCAAGGCCCCGAATACATCGGCTTCCGTTTCGGCTTGCAGCCCCACTGCCCGCGCGAGGCCACGAAATACGCCGACGTGACCCAGATCAAGGTGAGGTGCGATGATGCCCACAAGGTCGAGTGTGCGGACCATCAGACTCAACACCTCAGCATCGCTCTCCGCGCCCTGATGTCCGAAGAGTTCGGCCCCGATCTGCAAGGGTTCTCGCGAACCACCAAACTCGTCCGGGCGTGTGTGCAGCACCGACCCCGCGTAGCACAGCCGAACCGGCGCACTTCGCTTGAGATAGTGGGCATCGATCCGCGCTGTTTGCGGGGTCATGTCCGGTCGTATTCCCATGAGCCGGCCGGTCAGCTGGTCGGTCAGCTTGAACGTCTGGAGATCCAGATCGCTGCCGGTGCCGGTCAACAGGGAATCGAGGTACTCGATGAGTGGCGGCATCACCAGCTCGTAGCCCCAACCCGTGAACTCATCGAGCAGGCGTCGGCGCAGCCGTTCCAGCCGGCGCGCCTCTTCCGGCAGCGTTTCCTCAATACCTTCGGGGAGCAACCAGCGATCTAGCGACGACATGGAATGTTGGATCCGGGCACGGATTGGATTCAGCGCAGAATATAAAGGAGAGCGAGCCCTGCGGCCATGCTGACCAGCCCGGCCGCGCGCAGCTGTCCGTCGCTCAGCTCGTTGACCGAGGCGATCAACCGGCGCAAGCCAGCCGGACTCAGAAACGGCAGGATTCCTTCCAGGACCAGCATCAGCGCCAGCGCCGCTCCGAGATCTCGCCACATGGCCGACCGAACGCTAGCGCGCCGGCTTCTTCATGTAGCGGAAGAACTCCGAGCTCGGATCGACGATCAGGATGTCGTCCTTGCGCTTGAAGCTTTCCTTGTAGGCGTTGAGGCTGCGGTACATCGAGTAGAACTCCGGCGCCTTGTTGGCGGCCGCCCCGTACACTGCGGTTGCGCGCGCATCGCCCTCGCCGCGGGTACGCTCGCCCTGGCGGTACGCCTCAGCGAGCAGGATCTCGCGCTTGCGCTCGGCCTCGGCGCGAATCTTCTCGGCCGCCTCGGCGCCCTGGGCGCGAAGCTCGTTGGCAATGCGCTTGCGCTCAGCTTTCATACGATCGTAGACCGATTGGCTCACCTCATCGGGCAAGTCGACACGCTGGATGCGCACGTCTACCACCTTGATGCCGAACTTTTCAGCCTCGCGGTCGGCGGCTTCCGTGACGATCTGCATGATCTTGGCGCGCTCGACTGATACGACGCTCTTCACATCACGCTTGTTGACCTCGTCGCGCAGGCCCGAGTTAATGGTTTGCTCGAGGCGCCGTCGCGCCTCCGACTCCTGTCCGCCCACTGTCAGGAAGTACTTGAGCGGATCCTTGACGCGCCATTTGACGTAGGAGTCGACCACTACGTACTTTTTCTCCTGCGTGAGGAAGTCCTGTGGTGCGGCGTCATACGTCAGAATGCGTCCGTCGAAGTAGCGGACTTCATCCAGAAACGGCGTTTTGTAGTGCAGGCCCGGCGGGTCGTCATAGCGCAACACCTGCCCGAAGCGCACCACCACCGCCTTCTGGCGCTCATCCACCGTATAGAGCGCGGAACCCAGCGTCAGCAACACGATGACAACCACTGCGGCGAGCGCGACCAATTTTGTCTGGTTCATCGCGCGGGTCCTCGCTGGCGAAGATCTGTGCGCCCCCGCACGGTGCTGGGCGGCTTGGACGCCTCTGTATCGGCGGCCGGTGCGACGGGCACCGTCGGCTCCGGCAGCGGCACCAGCTTGTCGAGTGGCAAGTAAAGCAGATTATTGCCGGCCTTTTGGTCGATGAAAATCGTCGTCGTGTTGGACAGCACTTGCTCCATGGTCTCGATGTAGAGGCGCTCGCGGGTCACTGCCGGCACTTTCACGTACTCGTTGGCGATACGGGTAAAGCGCTGCGCGTCGCCCTCGGCACGCGCGATGGTCGAGGCCTTGTAGCCCTCAGCCTCCTGCACGATTCGCGCGGCCCCGCCGCGGGCCCGCGGCAGGATGTCGTTGACATAGGCTTCCGCCTCGTTCTTGAGGCGCTCGCGATCCTCGCGTGCACGCACTGCGTCGTCAAACGCTGCCTTGACCTCCTCCGGCGGCTGCGCGCGCTGCATTTCTACGGCCGCGATCTGAATGCCTACCTTGTAACTGTCCAGTATCGTCTGCAGCAACGCGCGCACGTTTTGTTCCACGTCCTTGCGATTCTCAAAGACGTAATCGAGCTTGCTGCGACCTATCACTTCGCGCACCGCCGATTCCGTTGCCTGTCCGATCGTGTTATCGGGATCACGAACGTTGAAGACGTAATCGGCGGCATTGCCAACGCGGTACTGGATAGCGAACTCGATATCGATGATATTCTCATCCTCGGTCAGCATCAGGGCCTCTTTGGGCTCCTTGGACCGTCCGCTCGTGCGCGGATTGCTGCGATAGCCGATTTCGATCGTCGAGACCTTGTCGACGTTTACCTTTTCCACCCGCTCGATCGGAAATGGCAGGCGCCAGCGCAGGCCCGCCTCCGTGATATAGGCTTTTTGGCCGAAGCGCAACACGACCCCACGCTCGCCCTGATTGACAATGTAGAAGCCGGACAGCAGCCAAAGCACGACCGCAACCACAGCGATCAGGCCAGCCCCGATACCACCTGCCGCCGCGCCCCCACCATTGCCACCGCCCCCGCCACGACCGCCGAACAAACCGGACAGCTTGTCTCGCAGGTTGGCGATCAACTGACTGAGGTCGCCAGTCGACGCACTGCGTCGACGGCTGCCCCAAGGGTCCTTGTTCTTCCCGCCCGGCGAACCGGGCTCACTCCAAGCCACAATTAGGATCCTCAAGAAACGACGTTAAATGCTGCGGGAAAGCGGCATTCTAGGGGCAGGACCCGGTGGGGGCAAGGACGCGCGGCTTTTCTTGCACGATGAAGCTTGGATCGAACTCCGCTTGACGCTGAAGCCATTCAAGCTTGGCTGCGTCCAGCTCAACGTCGATCCTCCATCCGCCGGATTCGATCTGTTCTTCGCCGCGCACGTCAAAGCGTTCATACAACAATGCGCGCAGTCGACCCGCGGCGGGTGGAAGGTGCAAACGTAACAGTTGGCGCGTGCGCCGATAGTGCTCGGACAGCGCATCGCGCAGCAATTCGACGCCCTGACCGGTACGCGCCGATAACCAGATCCGTGCGATCCTGCCCGCCGCATCGCGCTCGGAATGCGGTGCCTCGCCACTCAGATCGATCTTGTTGAAGATAACGATTTGCGGGATTTCCGAGGCAGCGATTTCAGTCAGCACAATGTTGACCTGTTGCATCTGCTCGATGCGCTCGGAGCTCGAGGCGTCAACCACATGCAGCAGCAGATTCGCCTCGGCGACTTCCTCCAGTGTCGACTTGAAGGCCTCCACTAGATCGTGCGGAAGATGCCGCACAAAACCTACGGTATCGGTAAGGATGATATTCGCGTTGCCGGACAGTTCCAGGCGCCGCATGGTTGGGTCGAGTGTCGCAAACAGCTGGTCAGCGGCATATACACCCGCCCCGGTGAGATGGTTGAACAGTGAGGACTTTCCGGCGTTGGTGTAGCCAACCAGGGAAACCGTCGGGATCGGCACGCGCTCGCGCGCCCGGCGCCGGGAACGCCGCTGGACGGTAACCTGCGCAAGGCGTTCGTGCAGTTTCTTGATACGGTCGCGGATAAGGCGTCGGTCGACTTCCAGCTGAGTCTCGCCCGGACCGCGCAGACCGATACCGCCCTTCTGACGCTCAAGGTGCGTCCATCCGCGAACGAGACGCGTGGCAAGATGCTCGAGCTGGGCGAGCTCGACCTGCAGTTTGCCTTCATGGGAGCGGGCACGCTGAGCGAAGATATCGAGGATCAGGCCAGTGCGGTCCAGCACCCGGCAGCCGACGAGCTTCTCCAGATTGCGTTCCTGCGCCGGAGAGAGTTCATGGTTGACGACAATCAGATCCGTCTGCTCGCGCGCAACCGCCTCGCGGATTTCTTCCGCCTTGCCCTTGCCGACAAAGGTGGCCGCGTCCGGAATCTGGCGGCTACCGAAGATCGTGCCTCGCACGTCCGCACCCGCGGACAGCGCCAGTAGGCGCAGTTCTTCCGCGTCCTCATCGACATTGCGTCCGTCCAGCCGCAGCTGGACGAGCAAGGCACGTTCAGCCGGCCGCCCGGCGCGCCGACTACTCGCCGCTTCCCTTATCGGAGGATTCGCTGCTGTCAATTGCGAACTTCACGGGACGGCTGGGGACCACCGTCGAGATGGCGTGCTTATAAATCATCTGACTCACGGAATTCTTGAGTAGCACTACAAACTGGTCGAACGACTCGATTTGGCCCTGCAACTTGATGCCGTTCACGAGAAAAATCGAGACTGGGACATGTTCCTTGCGTAGCGTATTAAGGAAAGGGTCTTGTAAAGCTTGCCCTTTTTGCTGCGTCATGACAGTGCTCCTGTTCTTGTCGTGTGGGGGCTGCCGGAGCGTCGTTTCCATAGCGCCGCGACAGATCTTTTCATTATAACCGCATATCCTGTAAATCAACGGCTTGCCGCACGTGGCCTAGCGCCTTCTCCTCATGGTCACTGCGAGCGACCTCAATCACCGTGACATCGGGGTAGGAACGAAGCCAGGTCAGCTGGCGCTTGGCAAGCTGCCGCGTCGCTGCCAACGTTCTGGAGACCATTTCAGTATAGTTGACAGTTCCTGTCAAATATTCCCAAACCTGCCGGTAGCCAACAGTCCGCATCGACGGCAGGCCCGGATGTAGATCCGCGCGGGCGCGCAAACCCTCAACCTCTTCCAACAGACCCTGCTCCAGCATGGTCGCGAAGCGCGTCGCAATGCGCTCGTGCAGCCAGACGCGGTCATACGGCAGCAATGACAGCTTCAGAAACCGCCACGGCGCCGGTTCGCGTGGCGCACGTCGCGCAAGGGTGCTGGGTGCTTCGCCGGACAGTTCGAAGATTTCGAGCGCACGCTGAATTCGCTGCGTGTCCTGCGGCATGATGCGCGCCCCGGCGATCGAGTCGATTTCGCACAGCCGCGCGTGCAGCGATGGCCAACCCTCGCGTGCTGCCTGCGCAGCTAGGCGCGCTCGCACAGCAGCGTCTGCCGATGGCATGGACGACAGTCCGTATTCGAGCGTATGGAAGTAGAACATCGTCCCGCCGACGAGGAGTGGGATTCGACCGGCGCGCGCGATTTCGGCCATTTCGCGAAGCGCATCTGCGCGAAACTCCGCCGCCGAGTAGCTCAGCGCCGGGTCGCGGATATCGATCAGCCGATGCGGCGCGCGCACCTGCTCCGCGGCGCTTGGTTTGGCTGTACCGATATCGAGCCCACGGTAGACCTGCGAGGAATCGACACTGATGATCTCGACGGGCAAGCGCTCGCGTAACCACATGGCGAGCGCCGTCTTGCCACTCGCCGTGGGCCCCATAAGGCAGATCGCCAGTTTGCGTGCCGGTTCGCTCATCCGGCGTGAATCAAGAAATGTCCCCGAAGCGCACTAGCATTCACGGGCAAACGCGCTACTCAGGGCGCATATGCGGGAAGAGCAGCACGTCGCGAATCGAAGCTGAGTCGGTAAAGAGCATCACCAGCCGGTCAATGCCAATGCCCTCGCCTGCCGTGGGCGGCATTCCATGCTCGAGCGCGCGAACATAGTCGGCATCGAAGTGCATCGCCTCTTCGTCACCGGCCTCCTTGGCCTGTACCTGCCGGCGAAAACGCTCGGCCTGGTCCTCGGCGTCGTTAAGTTCGGAAAAGCCATTGGCGATCTCGCGACCGCCGACAAAGAACTCAAAACGGTCAGTTACCTCAGGATCGTCGTCGTTGCGCCGGGCCAGCGGGGAAACCTCGGTCGGATAGGCCGTGATGAAGGTAGGATCCTTCAGGTTGCTCTCAACTGTCTTCTCGAAGATTTCGGTCTGCAGCTTTCCCGCACCGAACGTCTCCTTGACCGGGATCCCGAGCGACTGGCAGTGGCCGCGCAGGCCCTCCAGCGAGACCACGTCCGCCGGCGATAGCGTCGGATTGAACGCCAGGATCGATTCCTTAAGCGTCATGCGCTGAAACGGCTTGCCAAAGTCGTATTGCTCGCCCTGATAACTGACCGTCGCCGCGCCGAGCACGCTCTGCGCCAATCCACGCAGCATCTCCTCGGTGAGGTTCATGAGGTCGCGGTAGTCAGCATATGACTGGTAGAACTCGAGCATGGTGAACTCGGGGTTGTGGCGTGTCGAAAGCCCCTCGTTACGAAAGTTGCGATTGATCTCGTAGACGCGTTCGAAGCCCCCGACGATGAGGCGCTTCAGGTAGAGCTCCGGTGCGACCCGCAGATAGAGGCTGATGTCGAGTGCGTTGTGAAACGTGACAAAGGGCTTGGCCGTCGCCCCACCTGGAATGGCCTGCATCATGGGGGTCTCAACTTCAAGAAACCCGCGTGCGTCCAGGAACTCGCGCAGGTAGCGGATGATCATCGTGCGCATCCGGAACGTCTGGCGCGTCACATCGCTCATGATGAGATCGAGGTAGCGCTGACGGTAGCGCGTTTCGGTATCCGTCAGGCCGTGATACTTCTCGGGCAGGGGGCGCAACGATTTGGTCAGAAGCCGGATTTCGTCGACCTTGAGCGAGAGTTCCCCGGTTTTGGTCTTGAACAGCGTGCCTTCCGCGCCGACGATATCGCCGATGTCCCATTTCTTGAACGCGTCGTAGCGCTGCTCGCCAAGCAGGTCGCGAGTGACGTAGAGCTGGATGCGTCCGGACATGTCCTGAAGGTGGCAAAAACTTGCCTTGCCCATGATCCGGCGGGTCATCAGGCGGCCGGCAACCTTGACGCGGACATTGCGCGTCTCGATCTCGCCCCCGTCCTTTTCGCCGTACTCGGCGTGCAGCTCTCCAGCAACGACATTGCGCCGGAAATCGTTCGGAAAGGCGCGGCCCAGGGTGCGCAGCTCGCTCAGCTTCGCGCGTCGCAGGGCGATCTGCTCACCTTCGTCTTGTGGAATCTGATCGTCCGACATAAAAGTTGTAATACAAACAATAAATTACGAGTTTATGTTAGAGACCCGCTTTAAGGCTGGCCTCCATAAACCTGTCCAAATCACCATCCAGCACGGCGTCCGGATTCCCGGTCTCCACCCCCGTTCGGAGATCCTTGATACGCGACTGATCCAGTACATAGGAACGAATCTGGTGACCCCATTCGATGTCGGTCTTGCTGTCCTCCAGCTTCTGACGCTCCTTGTCCCGGGCCTGCAGCTCCATCTCGTACAGGCGCGCTTTGAGCATCTTCATGGCCTCGGCACGGTTGCGATGCTGGGAGCGATCACTCTGGCATTGTACGACAATGCCTGTTGGCAGATGCGTGATCCGAATGGCGGAGTCAGTGCGATTGACGTGCTGGCCACCGGCGCCGCTCGCCCGATAAGTGTCCACGCGAAGGTCTGCCGGATTGATGTCCACCTCGATGTTTTCGTCGACCTCCGGGTAGACGAAGATTGAGGAAAATGAGGTATGCCGTCCGCGATTGGCGTCAAAGGGAGACTTGCGCACCAGTCGGTGAACGCCGCTCTCGGTTCGCAGCCACCCGTAGGCATAGGGACCGGTGAACTTGACCGAGGCGGTCTTGATGCCCGCCACCTCGCCTTCCGATAGTTCGATAATCTCGACCTTGAAGCCCCGCTTCTCCCCCCACATCAGGTACATGCGCAACAACATGTTGGCCCAATCCTGCGCCTCGGTGCCGCCTGCTCCAGGCTTGATGTCCATAAAGGCGTTGGCGGCGTCCATCTCGCCCGCGAACATGCGGCGGAACTCGACGTCATCGAGTTCCTTTGCAATGCGCAGAAGATCGTCAGCCACCGCGTCGCCGACGCTAGCGTCGTCCTCGGCCTGGGCAAGTTCAAGCAGTTCGCGCGCATCACGCAGCGTCGACGCGAGACGAGTGATCAGTTCTACGTCGGTCTCGAGCTTTGCGCGCTCGCGCCCAAGCTCCTGGGCGCGCTTGGGGTTGTTCCAGACCGCGGGATCTTCAAGCTCGCGCTGGACCTCGGTCAGCCGTTCCTGCTTGCGATCGAGGTCAAAGTAACCCCCGAAGCGTCGCGACGCGGGCCTCAAGGGCGGGGAGCTGCTGCAGAAGAGACTGGATTTCCGGCATGGGGTGCGAAGTTTCTCTACGTCAAAAGAGGCAGCGAGATTATAGCGGCTGCATGCGGACGAAGGAACGCGGCAACCTAGTTCAACTTGATGCCCATGACCTCGTGCACAAGCTTGCGAAGCAATTTGATCGCCTCCGGCGCCTCGATTTCCATCACGTGCTCCACCACCCATTTGTTATTAGTCTGGGCCATCTCGCTGGAAACCCGGTCACCCAGGTAGCGCACAAACGCGTAGCTCGGTCCGCTCTCCCGGCTGAAGTCGTATTCGGCGTAGTCCGCGAAGCGCGCATTCAGCGTATCGATGAACTGCCGTGCGTGGTCCCCCGGACCCAGGATGGCCGACAGGTTGGTTTGCGCATGTTCGGCCAAATCGCGTCCCAGTGCATTGACGAACGTGGTTCGATCCTCTTCGCTCAACTGTCCGTAGACGATTCGGTCAGCGATCTGAACAAGAAATGCGATGACTTCGGTCATGACGGCCACCAGCTGGACATCGGAAGCGAACTTGAAGCCCTCTTTCTCCATATGGCGCACGATTTCTTGCGCGATCTTCCACAGGTTGTAGCCAACTACGTTGGCCCGATCAGCCACCGTTTTTGGCCCCTTCGCGCGAAAACGCGTTTTCATGCGTATTGCCATCGATTCTCCCGTCGGCACCACCTAGCCGGACCAGCCCCGCGATGTCACGGTTATTCTAAGCGTCCCGCGCATCACGTGCACCGCAATCCCGGACCGTGATTGGGTGCATGCGTGCGGCGTCTTCCGCGCTCTGGCACAATCGCCACCTCCTAACGCAGCAGTCCACTATCACATGCCCGATCCAGACGTTGACTTCGCAAGCGGCATCTCGGCATTCGAGTCGAGAGAATTCGCGAAGGCGCTCAAGTTCCTTTCGCCGTTCTCCGAGCAAGGCAATCCCGAGGCGCAGTACCGCATGGCAATCATGTACCAGAATGGACTGGGCATCGTTCGTAACGACACGAAGGCCCTCGAACTGATGCGTGCGGCGGCCGAACAGGGCCACGCGCTCGCGCAGCACGGGCTAGGCTTCATGTACCTGCAAGGTGAATGCACCCCGAAGGATGCGGCGCAGGCAGCGGTGTGGTTCCGGAAGGCGGCCGACCAGGGGATGGCCGGTTCACAAATGACCTTGGGAATGATGTATGAGCAAGGTCTGGGCGTGGAGAAGGACCCGCAAGCGGCAAAGCGCTGGTACGAACTTGCCAGCGGCGGCTAGCCCCGGGGCAGCGGCGGGCGATGTACCCGCCGCGTGTTGCGCTTACTTCTTTTTGGCCCAGCTCGTGAAGCCGTCGGTCTTGCCGGCGGCGCCATCGTTGAAGCCGGCCTCATAGGCCTCGTTCAGGCGCTGCTCCTCGCGCTTCGGGTTGTGCAGAAAACCGCACGCCCAGCCGTTGATGTACTCCTTGTCAACGCCCTTCTTCTCCATCGCATCGATGGTCTTGTAGTACGTCTCGTTCATAAAAACGCAGCTCCTGAAATTGTCGGCTTTCTAGGGGACCGGTAAAGCGGGGGCATAGTTTACTCATCGATCTGTCCTTTTCAATGACTTGTCTCGGGATTGTTTCCCCCGCGGGGAAGGTGCCGGCTCTGCCTGTCAGGGTGGCTTGACTGCCACGGCATGCCGCGCCCTCAAATAACGTATCTGGGTCGGCCCGCCCTCGGCGTCGCGGTGCAGCCACACCAGG
>SMTZ1_10001026_pt1 | contig 27568 bp, 24 predicted proteins | sample DeeMarSWOR136_30_FD_25667 | JGI IMG/M metagenome (IMG submission 25667)
TCTCTACTCCATCGGAATGTACTATTTGAATGAGTATCAACAATTAAAGACCATAAAACGAGTTACTGTGGGGGTGGGCTCCTCTCAATATAAAAGATATGCTGCAATGTCAAAAGAGAATTATCAGTTTTATTTTAAGAAATTACTCGAGGTTAATGAGGAATATTCGGCTAAGATTTTGGGAAAATGTTTTTCAGTAACTCCAAACTATACAGACTTGAAAGCAGTTATTCGGGATACCGCAAATGGGCACGCTTATCTAGCTCGGTTTTTAAAAGGTAAAGGAATGTGGAAAGAGGCGGAGAGGGAATATAGGGAAGCTATCAATTTGGAACCAGCTAATCCAATCCATTATTGGCATTTCGCCAATGCCCTCTTTAGAAGGAGGTATTATAAGAGGGCAATTTATTGGTGGCAGAAACAGAGGGCCTTGAATCCTCGAGATGAGCAACCTTATTTATTATTAGCCGACAGTTTCGTGAAGCTAAAACGATTCGATGATGCACTCCGAGAATTACGTGATCTAATGAGACTCTATCCAGAAAATGTCAATTATCAAATCAAGTTAATAAAGACCCTCATAAAGGCTGACAGGGTTGATAAGGCCATCAAGGAATATCATAAGATTTTAGAAAAAAATCCAAATCTTTCAAAGGAAATGTACGATTCCGTATTGCATTTTCAAAAAAAGGGAAATTATAAAAAAGCAGCGAAAATCCTCAACAAAGCTGTAATATCAGCTCTCAACAGATAAATATCTTACGATAAATCCACTCCCAATTCTATGAAAATGACACAGCTTTTTAAATTAGATTTCCGTAATAAATTGATACTACTGACTTTTTCTCTATTGCTTGTTACTGGTTGTAGAGATTGGGCTGTTGATCCTGAGGTACGATTTGGTTTGGTCGTGCTTATTGCCATTGTCTCCTTCATAACTATATTTACCAAGCCAATCATTGGAATATATGCGGTCGCGATAATTTCAACTGCTTTTAGCCCGCCAATCAATATTGGTTTTGCGAATTTATATTTCCATCAGTGGCTTATTCTCATTGCACTTCTGGCATCGATTGCAAGTGGGCTTATCCTGCAAAACTTCCATGCTAAGATAAAATCCGAGATTAATTTACCCATGGTGGTATTTACCGGTTCGCTTCTCCTTTCCATGGCTCATACACCAAATATGCTAATAGGAATCAAGTCATTTTTATATATTGGTGTTCTGATTGCATCGTATTATCTGGTTTTATTGTGCATGAATGAAGAAAAACACATAAAGGTTTTTATTGCTTTGTTGATTATTTCGACATCAATAGTATGCCTAATCAGCTTTAAATATCATGGCTCTGGAAGATTAGGCTCGCTGGTATTAAGAAATCCAAATAGTTTTGGAAACTTTCTGGCATTAGTGATCCCGTTTTGTATTAGCCTGCTCTTTTATGGAAGACTTGAAAAAGGGAAGAAATTATTTTTGGCATTTTTCCTTTGCTTAATGTTCATTAATTTGGTTTTGACCTATTCCAGGAGTGCCTGGATTGGAGTTTTCACAGGCATTGTAGTCCTATTTGTTTTTAAGCCGAAAGCGTCATTATCTCTACTTGTTTGTGGCCTGATAAGTGCCGTATTTGTAATTTCTCCGATTCAAAAGAGAATAGTTAAGGATATCTCTGATCCAGGAGCTCAATACAGGATTATCAAGGCAAAAATTGCATATGATAAATTTAAGAAAAATCCAATATTGGGAGAGGGGTTGGGAAGTTTTAATTATGAAGCTCAGTTTTCGGACATTTGGGCCTATCGCGCCCATTCGACCTTGGAGAATAATTACCTGCTTATGTTGGCGGAGGGAGGTATTATAGAATTCCTTGCATTCCTTTATTTAATCGTAGTCTTTGGGAAAAAAGCTATCTCTCTCTTGAAAAGAATCCGAGAGCCATTCCTCCATGCCATATTATTGGGTTCTGTAATGAGTGTGGTCGCGACGCTGACGGCTGGGATGTTCGAGGATACCCTTTTCTTTCCAAAAAACAATTGGTTGATCGGGATGTTTATGGGGATTGTCATTATCGTGGGAAGAATCCATGAGGAGTCATTGAAAACGGCAGATGCCGTAGGAGTCGAAACCGAAAAGAAAGAACAACCGTTTAATTGGGGATAACCTGAAACCATGGAACAAATATTAGATACAGAGAAGATATCCGTTACATTTATTAAGCCTTCTCGTGGTTGGGTTTTACCCCAGATAATGGATATCTGGGCTTATCGTGAGCTCTTGTATTTTCTGGTTTGGCGGGACCTTAAGGTTCGGTATAAGCAGACGGTTTTGGGCATCCTTTGGGCTATTATAAAGCCCTTTTCTCTCATGGTCATTTTTAGCATCTTCTTTGGAAAGCTTGCCAAAATACCTTCTGAAGGTATTCCCTATCCCATTTTTACTTATGCTGCGTTGCTGCCGTGGTCCTATTTTGCTCAATCCCTAAGTGCCTGTAGTAACAGTCTTGTGGGGAATAGTCATTTAATAACCAAGGTCTATTTTCCGAGACTTATCATTCCCATCACTTCTGTCTTCTCCGGACTTGTGGATTTTGCTATTTCCTTCAGCATCCTATTGGTAATGATGTTCTATTATCAGATTATTCCCACTTTAATGGCACTGTTATTGCCTCTCCTTATCCTCATGGCCATGGCAACAGCCCTTGGAGCGGGACTCTGGCTTTCAGCATTAAACGTCCAATATCGTGACGTAAGATTTACATTGTCATTTTTAGTCCAATTTTGGTTTTTTGCTACACCAGTGGTGTATCCAAGCAGCCTAGTTCCTGGTATGTGGCGATTCTTCTATGGTTTAAACCCGATGGTTGGTGTTATAGAGGGTTTTCGAGGAGCCCTATTGGGCAAAGGCCAAATAGTTGGGCCTATGTTCATTGTCTCTATGATCCTCGTAGCCCTGCTTCTCATTACCGGAACTTTCTATTTCGGCCGGATGGAGAAGAAATTCGCAGATGTGGTGTGAGCGGAGACAAGGATGAAACTGCGAGGAGTAGAGGGGCGGGATTGACATTATGAGCTATATAGCAGTCCGGACAGAAAATCTGGGTAAGCTCTACCGGATCGGTGAACATCAAAGAGGCTACAAAACCCTGCGCGAGACGATTGTGAATACTTTCTCCTCCCCTTTTCGACACTTATGCCGCAATCCACAATCCACAATCCGCAATCGACAATCTGACTCTATTTGGGCTCTGAAAGGTATTTCCTTTGAAGTAAAGCGTGGAGAGGTAATCGGCATCATTGGGCGAAATGGAGCCGGCAAGACGACATTGCTAAGGATCTTATCACGCATTACAGAGCCCACAGAAGGTTGGGCAGAAATACGGGGGCGAGTGGGGTCGTTGCTGGAGGTGGGCACCGGCTTTCACCCCGAACTGACCGGGCGGGAGAATATCTACTTGAATGGCGCTATCCTAGGGATGAAGAAGGCGGAGATTGATCGTAAGTTCGATGAGATCGTGGATTTTGCTGAGATCGAGAAATTCATAGACACGCCCGTGAAACGGTACTCCAGCGGCATGCACGTACGTCTGGCCTTCGCCGTAGCTGCCCACTTGGAACCTGAGATCCTGCTGGTGGACGAGGTGTTGGCGGTGGGGGATGCTGCATTCCAGAAGAAATGCCTGGGGAAGATGGGAAATGTGGCACAGGAAGGACGGACGGTGTTGTTTGTGAGTCATAGTTTGGGGGCGGTCCGCTCGCTTTGTAGGCGAGCTGTTTTGCTGGAAGAAGGGCAAAAAAAGCTTGATTCCCCGGTGGAAGAGGTAATCGGTGGGTATCTCTTCCAAATTGAATCTTCAACGGGGGAAATCAGATGGTCTCCTGATGATGAGGATAGTCCCGTAAGTCCAGAAATACGACTTGAGGTAGTTCGGCTGTTAAATTCAAAGGGACAGGTCCAGTCGACTTTTGGGATTGAGCACCCAATTCAGGTCTGCGTTGAGTATGAAGTGCTAAAACCATTATTCTCAATGCGGATTGGAATACAGCTTCTTTCGGCAGTAGGTGACATAGTATTCGCAACAACGGATGAGCAAGCTTGGGCCGTCGAAAGGCCGCGTGGGCGCTATACGAGCGTTTGCACAATACCACGTAACTTTCTGAATACTGGGCAATACCACATAGCCGTGGGCGTGGGTATCAAAGGAAAAAGGATGTTTTTGCCCTTACGAAATGTCATTAACTTCACGGTAGCAGAAACAACCACTCTTACAACTTATGGAGAGAGATGGCCTGGCATCGTGCGGCCTGATCTGAGGTGGGAAGTTCATGCCAATCAGATACCAAAGCCTGAGAAGAACCCAAAACAAGCTCTCGAGCATGAAAAGACGATTTAAGACGTTTTTACGGAAAACCTCCTTCGCCCCACGAAAGCTTCTTATTTCATCGATCTCGAGAGTAAATCCATGCTCGTTCTGGCTCCGACCAGCAAATTACTCAGAAGAATCGGACTTTCTGGCAAGAAGACTGAATACCGATCCAGATGGAATTCATTCATTGATACTCGATTATGTTTCGAAGTCTGGGCAATTGAACATTTTGGACCTCGGATGCGGTAACGGGGTGCTTGGCCAAGATATAAGAAACAAGTACGGTGATAAGCATTATCTGTGTGGAATCGAAATTGATCCCCAATGCGCAGAGATGGCAAGGCCTTATTATGATGATTTGTTTATTGGGGACATCATGAATCTTCAATTCCTAAAGGGTTCCTGGAGGAAATTTGATCTGATTCTGCTGGTAGAAGTGATAGAACATTTGATGACGCCATCAGTAGTACTCAGGAATCTTCACCGATTTTTGAAAGCAGATGGCATAGTGTACATAACAACCCCGAACGTAGCCCACTGGTCAATTCGACTCAGGCTCGCAGTTAGAGGAAATTTTGGACCTGATCTGCTAACCCTCGATCCAACTCATGTTCGCTTTTTTACCTTCACTTCGCTGGAGCAGATGTTGAAAAAATCGGGTTACGAGGTAATATCCAAGATTCCAGTGCCGTGGCCTAAAGGTTCAATGTCACAAGTTTGTCGACGGTATGCTCACAAATTTGTAAGGCCGATACAAAGAAAGCTAACAACGTGGTTCCCAGGAATATTTGCATTTCAAATGGCAGTTTTTACGCGTAGCAGGCTCAAAGGGAATCAAACTTGAGAAGGAGATATTGCATTGTTATCACTACAATTTCACTTCCGACGGTGCTAGAGTCATTTGCGCAGAACCTTCAACAGTATGCTCGGAAGGACGAAGTTGAGGTGTTGGTAATAGGTGACCAAAAGACGCCGGAAGAAGCAAAAGAATATGTTTCAAAATTTGTCAATCAGGGCTTTCGTTTTGAGTATTGGGATGTACATACCCAGAAACGTTGGCTGGGACGTTATCCTGAGCTGGATCAGATGATTGCGTATAATTCCGATAACAGAAGGAACATGGGTTATCTAATCGCCTACGAGCGGGGATGTGAGTGTGTCATAGCAGTAGATGACGATAACCATCCAACAGACGCTGATTATGTAGGTGGTCATGCTAAAGTGGGAACTTCACAAAGGTGGAAAACTGCGCGCTCGAATTCAGGATGGTACAACATCTGTGAGCTTCTCGAAATCGACGAAGACTACACAATATATCCTCGCGGTTATCCCTATGCTTACAGGTGGTTGGAGGGTGAACATTATGAGCTTTTTGAGAGCGAAGGCCGCATCGTCGTCAATGCCGGTTTATGGCTAGGTGATCCTGACGTTGATGCGGTCACGCGGTTGCACAGACCCATCAGCTCGATTGGATTGAAAGAAGAAACTATTATTTTGGATCCATCAACCAATTGCCCGATCAATTCCCAGAACACTGCGTTTCATCGAGATGTTCTGCCATGTTATTACTACGTGGTTATGGGGCAAGCGATTGATGGGTTGAAGATTGATCGCTACGGTGATATATGGTCGGGTTACCTTGCAAGAAAAGTCATCGACAAGATGGATGATAGGGTTGCTTTCGGGGTACCACTGTCGAGACATGAACGACATCCACATAATTTGCTTAAAGACCTGGGTCAAGAATATTGGGGCATGGTTTTGACTAACCGTTTGATAGACCTGTTGATGCAGATCGAACTCAGGGCAACGAACTATGGGGACTGTTACGCAGAGCTATCACACAAATTGGAAGCCAAGGTCAGGGAACAGAAGGACTTTTCGAAGGAGGTCAAAAGTTACTTCTCCAAGATTTGCCGAAACATGCGTATCTGGGTTGATGTTTGTAAGGAATTGAAAATATGACTCAACTCAAGATATCTGTAATCACCTGGGATGCAAGTTTCCGAGAATCATTTCACACGGTCGACTTTTTCCGAGATCAATCGTTCCCGCAATTAGAATATGAGTTTATCTGGGTTGAGTATTACTCAGATGTCAATCCACGACTCAGGCAACAGATGTCGCTGCTTGAGAATGCCCGCATTATCTGTCTGGGGGGAGAAGGTGAGTGGCATGCGGGAATATGCCTAAACGAGGGAATCAAACAGAGCCGCGGGAAAGTCATAGTGACTTGTGATGGCGATATCGCGGTGGAGCCAGACTTCTTGTACACCGTTTGGGGTAGCCACAATACGATAGATAACTTGGTTTTGTACTTTCGAAGATTGGATGAACCGGAAAACGCTCATGAACTGCCAATCAGATTAAATCACTTGGAACAGGTTTGCCAATTGCGGAATCCGACAAATTACGGCGGATGTCTAACTACGCGACGGAAGTGTATCGATTATGTACATGGATACGAGGAACACCTCTTCTTTGCTGGCGCAGGAGCCATTAGTAAGGAACTATACACTCGTTTGAAGAACGCCGGATTCCCTATAATGTGGCATCCCATCAAGAAAGTCTACCATCCATGGCATGCAAATACGCTCCGAGGCACATATAAACTTAAGCGAGATCAGCAATTATGGGTTATTCGGTGTCGGGATTTATCCGTTGACTATTTAGCATCCATAGAACAAGCAGGTTTGTATTCAGATAGTTTCACGCCCCAGACAAAAGATCTCAAATCACCCATATGGTCCATGTGGCAAAAGATAAGAAACCTTTTCAGAAAAACTCAGCAAATCATTAAGAAATAGGAATGTTGTTTTCATGTCAACAAGGGAGAGAACACCTCTGTTTTTGAAAATAGTTCTATCCAGTCTATTTGGGCGTAGTAGTAGTGACGATGTAGAAAGCGATCAGGCCATAGCGCTCTATCCCGAAGACGTATTCCTTGTCTCCTATCCTAGATCCGGAAATACCTGGGTAAGATTCTTCATGCTCAAACGTTTTTTAGCGTTTTAGTGCAGATGCTGTGAAGGGTATGGTATTAGTTGATTTCGCAATTTTTTCATTTGGAGTATTTCCTGAAGATATCCGAATAATTGCAAGTGAAAGGAAACCCAGGGTGGTCTATGCGATCTAGCTACACCCTAAAAAATAAACGCCGGATATTTGAAGTATTGTACCGGTTGTTCCCTGGGCGGGTAGTGCTTGAAAAGCCAGTGTTTATTATCGGCTGTGGTCGTTCAGGAACGACTATTCTTGGACAGTTGCTTTCTCAACATAATCGATTGGCATATCTCAACGAACCTCGCGATCTCTGGATTCAAGGTTATCCCCAAACTGACATCTGGAGTATAAACGCCTCTCAGGTTAATGGTAAACTTTATATGACAAAGCATGATACCAAGTCACAGTCTACTGCAAAGCTCAAACGGTTATTTCTGATTGAGACCCGGCTTCAAGGGAAGGCCAGGCTGGTAGAAAAACTACCAATAAACAGTTTTAGGTTGGACTTTATTGCGGGTATCTTTCCTGATGCACAATTTATCCATTTGATTCGAAATGGTGTGGCAGTGGCAAAGTCGATAGCGAAGTTGGCAGATGAAGGCCTTTGGTTTGGGGAGGGAGAATACAAGTGGTATCAGTTGATGAATTTCGCGAGTCAAAAGGTCGAATATCGCTCCCTCGTTAAGCTTTGCAGGGACAACTACACTCGTGGCCTGCTTGAGTGGCGAATGAGCGTCGAAAGTATACAAGCATACACCAGTATGTTATCAAAAGACCGATTTTTAGAGCTTCGCTATGAGTTTCTTCTTGATGACCCCTTGAGAGCCTGTCGTCTATTGGAGGATTTCCTTGGTGAGATGTGCGATCGAGGAATGCATCATTTTGCAATGTCTCAGGTCAGAAGAAAATCCTCACAACTTAGTGAAAATAACTTTCATCCGCACACTTACGATATCGCTGGTAGTCTATTACACCGGTTGGGCTACCAGGATGAATTTGAGCTGTCTCGTTAGTGAGAACGGGGGAGAAAGAGTGAAGTCGGGATGACACGAGGTGAAAAAGAAAAAAGGACGGGCTTTTGGACCAACTCGAGATTTTGAGTTTGTCAGAAAAGGCATCAATGGTGATTGGTTGAACCATTTGGAATGTATGCTCGAGCCCGTTCGCATTATAGGCGTTGCGAAAAAACCTGCCAGAAATGAGGTATGAAAGACAAACCAAACATTTTGATTATTACGTTTGACTGCCTTCGTCCCGATCATCTCAGTGCGTTGGGCTACAGGGGCTTGTTTACGCCAACCTTTGACCGTCTGATTGATGAGGGCGTTATTTTCACGAATGCTTACTGCCAGGCACCTAACACATGGATTTCACATGCGTCTCTTTTCACCGGTTGCAATCCCTACAGGCACGGAGTCAGAACGCCTCTCCGCAAGATTGCTCCCAATGTTCGTACGATGGCCGAAGTGTTTCAAGAAGCCGGTTACACAACCTTTGGCCTACCGGCGATGTCATTGTTGAGCAGAGAGGCAGGGTTTGCACGAGGGTTTGATGAATATTGCCTGGATGGATTGCAAAGCAGAGAAGGCATTCTATCGCACCGTTATTATCGGTCGGCCTCAGATACTCTGGCGATAACGAAACACTGGCTCAGGGGCATTAGTCGCCCTTTCTTTGGTTGGATTCACTATTTTGGCACACACAGGGTGGAAGATTCATTGTTGGATTTGCCGCCTAAATACAGGCAGCAATATTCCGAGTATGCCCAGTATTACGATGGTAAAGTAGCTTTTACCGACGAACAATTTCTGGAGCATCTAGTTGGTGAACTTAAGACCCTTGGGATCCTTGATGAAACGATATTGGTTCTGTGGAGTGACCACGGGGAGAACCTGCATGGAGTGGAACACAACCCACAATATGCCCACAACTGGACTCTTAAAGAAGATGTGATGCGAGTTTTGCTTGTTATTCGAGCGCCCTGGTTGTTGCCTCCGGGCGAGAAACATTCCAATGTCGTTCAGAGCATTGACATCTTTCCCACTCTGCTTGAACTCGTGGGGGTACGATCTTTCCAGAGTCAGGTGGAGGGGAAATACCTGACAACCCCTTTCCCTCAATCTAACCCAATAGTGTATATGGAAAATCTATGCCAGGGTTTTGTTGGTGTGCGCCAAGACAGATTCAAGCTGATAATCTCCAAGCCCGATTCACAAGGCAAGGAAAATTCGCAAATATCTGGAGTTTTTGGAGAGAGGTTGATCTGGCGTCTTCGACTCGTGAAAAACGCGATACATGAGCTGCTCCCTGCCCGCTGGAAGTGGCAGGGGAGAAGGGAACCGGTATCCGAGGTAACCGATGGATTAGCTCCTTGGTGGAGTGCAAGGGGAGAGCCAGAAGAGATTTTACTGAGACTGATCAAGCACGGGACGTGTACCCTATATGATCTTTACAATGACCCCTTGGAACATCACAATATTGCTTCCCAGAAGCCAACGCTTGTCAAAGATCTAAAACAGATCATCCACGATTTGGCAGTTCATGGGGCGAATGTCGAGCAAGCTTATGAAGCGTCGGAAGAAGCAGCGGTTGAGGCTCATCTGAGAGCCCTGGGCTACTTCTAGATTGTGAACGGCCTACACATTAATCTCATCGTTGAAGTCGCCAGGCTGCGCGAGCCCTCAAAGAAGGAGTGCTTTTTGGTTGCTAGTAATGGGGGGTAACTTCTGGTCTTTTTCTGGCAGTACAAATGCTACTATTGTTCTTGCGGACGTGAAACACATTTTGAAACAAGTTGTACCACCGCCAGTCTACCGGCCTACCCTGGCTCAGAGGTATCGAAAGCGCGAGTGCGTCATTGTTGACGGTGCGTTCAAAGATCTTTAGGGGGTGATTGGCAAGGTAAAGCTATATGAGAATACTCCAAGTGAGCACAGCTGAGATAGCAGGTGGGGCTGAGAGTGTGGCTAAAAGTCTATTTGAAGAGTATCGCCGTCAGGGACACGACTCTTGGCTAGCTGTGGGTTGGAAACGTAGTAGTGACCCAAATGTGTTGCTGATTCCAAACGCCAATCAAAAAAATATTTGGTTTCGACTGTGTATGAAACTTGCGAGAAAGTTAGGACCGCGGGTAGAGAGAACAAAGGGTGGTCGTAAGATTGAGAAGCTTCTCGAGAACCTATCCGAACCTTTTCACTGGGTACATCGGGAGCTCGGATACGAGAACTTTAGATATCCTGGGAGCTGGCACTTGCTCGACTTGGCTCCGCAGAGGCCTGACGTTGTACATTGCCATAATCTACATGGACCATTTCTTCCAAGGAGCGGCTACTTCGACCTGAGATTGCTTTCCATCCTAAGCCGTAAGGTACCGGTAATTCTGACCCTTCACGATGCCTGGCTATTGAGCGGACACTGTGCACACTCCTTTCATTGTGAGCGCTGGAAAACGGGGTGCGGAGAATGCCCAGACTTGAGCATTTACCCTGCAATCAAGCGAGACTCAACAGCCTATAATTGGCGGAGAAAGAAGGAGATTTACGCGAAAAGTAAACTCTTTGTGGCGACACCATCCCGATGGCTGATGCACAAGGTTGAACAATCTATGCTAGCGTCCGCCCTCGTTGAAGCTCGGGTCATCCCTCACGGGGTTGATCTATCCATATTTCGTCCCGCGGATAAGCAGAGAGTTCGAAGAAAATTGAAAATTAACTCAGATGTAAAAGTGCTTCTGTCCGCAGCGAATATAATCCGACAGAACCCATGGAAAGATTACCAGACCATGCGAAAAGCTGTTGCTCGGGTTTCCGAACGCATGCACGGAAAAGCCTTACTCTTTATTGCACTAGGTGAGAGTGCACCGCCAGAACGGATCGGTAGGGCGCATGTTCAGTTCGTTCCTTATCAGAATAACCCTGAAACTGTGGCGCAATACTATCAAGCTGCGGACATTTACGTGCAAGCGGCAAAAGTTGATACGTTTCCAAATACTGTTATGGAATCGCTTGCCTGTGGGACACCGGTGGTTGCGACCGCGGTGGGAGGGATTCCAGAACAGGTGAAAGGGTTGAGGGTTGAAGGTTGCGGGTTTCGGGTTGGAGGTTGCGAGTTGAACAGCTACCAACCCGATGAGGCGACAGGTGTGCTCGTGTCGACGGGAAACGCAAAGGGGATGGTAAGTGCGCTCTCGGGTCTCTTGAACAACGAATCGAAGCTAAAGCGTCTGGGTGAGAATGCAGCGATGGATGCCCGGCAGTGGTTTGATATGAAACGTGAGGTGAGCGAGTATTTGGAATGGTATCATGAAATTACCGGGGGTTGGGATGTGGGCCGTTCAACCTTCGACAGGGGCTCTACTCAAAGGGCTAGATGACAAGTGTCAATACATAGGTAACCCGGATGTGTCAAAACATAGGTTACCCTTAATGTTAGCGTCCCCTGTGCTAGATGAAACACGGATCATCCAGCGTGCCGAACTGTGTGCACCTTAGTAAGTACGAGTGGGCTGTTACAAACATGTGTGTGAGGCAGATTGCTAAAAAACTTCTACCACCCATAGTTGTTGACACCGCTAGGTGGATGAAAAAGGGATGTCGTCATAAAGCCGCATCCCAGCAGAATATGGAAGGCGGTATAGTCCCTTGGTCGTCGGGTTACGAACTCTACAGGAGTCATTTCATTACCCAAGTGCTCGCAGATGAGTCTTTGTTGAAGCGCTTTCGCTACGGTGACCCCTTACCGCCAGGCTATGGTGTTGGTGTTGATGAACGATGTATTGAATACCCATGGCTGCTGACACACCTAGAAAATAGGATGGAAGTTTTGCTGGATGCAGGTTCTACCCTGAACCACGACTTCATCCTGGAAGACCCATCGCTTCAGGGTAAGGTGATCCACATCTTGACGTTGGCGCCAGAGCCTAACTGCTTTTGGCAAAAAGGCGTTTCCTACTTGTTTTGCGACCTGCGAAACATTTTCGTTCGCGATGCCTGCTACGACAGCATATCGTGTCTCTCCACGTTGGAGCATGTTGGTTGTGACAACAGGCTTTTCACACACCGTGAAGTCCACAGTGAGTATCGCCCAGACGACTTCGTCCCTGCTATTCAGGAATTGGCCCGCGTATTGAAGCCAGGGGGCAGATTGTTTCTGACTGTGCCTTTCGGCACCTACCAACATTTTGGTTTTCAACAAGTATTCGACAAGGAATTACTGTCTCGCGCAATAGCAGCCTTTGGGGAGGTGACGGAGGTGGTCGAAACCTTCTATTGCTACACGGCCGGGGGATGGAATGTAGCTGACGTGGCGGATTGCACCGAGTCCGAGTATGTAGAGTGGATTGCGAGAGCGTGGCAATTCAATCAGTGGCCCAATCCTCTCCCAGTCGAACCGGACATGGCAGCCGCAGCCCGTGCGGTCGCCTGTGTGCAATTAGTCAAAAAGAGGGTGGCATAAGGACGGGCGTATGAGTGAGAAGATGAGTTTTCCGCGGCTGTCGTAAGTAGAGGAGCGTAACGTGATCATCACGCATACACCAGTTGAGGTGAGCTTCTAAGGCGATGGCACCGACTACCTGGACTATTTGCACAAGCACGATGGTGTCAAGCTCGTTGCCACTATTAATAAATACACTATCGCGACCCAGTATCGTATCACCCAATTTCTGGAACACAATATCCTCGTTCATTATTCAACGATGGAAGGTGTTCGGAAGGTTGACGCAATCGAACACCCTTCGGCGCGGGAGTGCCTTCGCTTTCTTGGCATTGACGGGGGAATAGAGATTCATCAGGAGAGCGATTTACCCTCATGTACAGGGCTGGCTGCCTAATCATCGGCTACAGTCGCATTGTTACATGCATTGCACGCCTTCAACTCACGTCGCATCCTCGAGTGACAAGAACGAAAAGTCCACCTTTTATTTTGCTAAAGAGCCAATGTCAGCGATGAGACATGCGTTGTCCAGTTCTATCTGAATTTCCGTCGCCTCCACCTGGCCGCAGCGGCTGGCCGTGGACTGCGGAGAATCCTCAGCTCCCCCGCCTGAATTCGAATGGTCTGGCGTGGCCTCGGATCAGCGTTGTTACCCCATCATATAATCAAGCTTCCTTTTTGGAGGCGACAATCAGGTCGGTCTTATTGCAAGGCTATCCAGATCTAGAGTACATCATTGTCGACGGCGGAAGCAACGACGGGAGCCTGGACATCATCCGTAAGTATGAAGACGAGTTGGGGTATTGGGTTAGTGAACCCGATCGAGGTCAGGCCCATGCCATCAACAAGGGCTTTGTGCATGCTACCGGTGATATCGTCTCTTGGCTAAACTCGGATGATATCTATGAGCCCCACATTCTTCATCTCGTGGCTCAGAGTTTCGATCCCGTGACCGGACCATATGTTGTCTTTGGAGATTGTCTGTTTATGGACGAACGAGGAAGGAGCATCCGGCTCTTTCGGGGGATTGATCGACCGCTCTATCGTAAGTTGTGCTATTGGCGCGGCTGGGATATTCCACAGCCGACCGTTTTTGTGGCCCGACGTGTGATTGAAGAAATAGGTCCTTTAGATGAGTCGTTGCATCTGGCAATGGACTATGAGTGGTTTCTCCGTGTGGCCCGGCATTACAAGTTTGTGCATCTGGGCCGGATTTTAGCCCGCTACCGTGTACACCCCGGAGCTAAGAGCAGAGACTGGAGCGGGAGGAGGGAACTATTCTATAAGGAGATGCACCCAATCGCTCAAAGACATTGGGAAAATTTGCCGCTTAGCGAATACTTTCGGATACGGGCGAGTTATGTTCTTTACCGCTTGCGACAGATGCGGAAATGGCTTCGAGATGGACGCTGATGGCTGATCCGTCAGAGTATACGCCAAAATCTCGATACTTCGTAACTCTGCTGAATCCCTCGGACCATAAGGCATGAATTAGGATGCATGGTCCGTGTTTGGTCGCTGACGAAAGAAACCTTGGGGTCAAGTCACAACATCTCCTGCAGTGCACGGACGTGGGGCGAACATGAGGAAATCCAAAATGTGGCGTTGCTAACGAAGCGTAAACACGACCAATGACAACAGCGATATTTGTCACGCAATTTGTTCCCTCAGATTTCGGGCACGGTGGTGACCACCGCGCGTACCAGATCCTCCACGATTTGGAACTGGCGGTAGGAAGAAACAACATTAAGCTGATTAGCTTCCCACGGTGGGAGCGAGAGCACGCTCTACCGCGGCCGAATCAAAACGTATGGACTTTCATCGCTAGGGAGGTGAAACGAAGAATAGCCTACTACAGGGAGAATCCGGCTAGAATATTTGCCAACACCGTTTATACACCGAAGCGCTTCACGATTGCCGAGTTCTTTGACCATTACCTGAGTATCATTAAAGATGTCAAGAGGCCGGCAGTTTGTATCACTGAGCACACGGGTTTCTCAGAATTGATTGATCTCAATTTCCAACACGGCATTCCTACGATCAGTTGTATCGACAACCTTGAGTCTTTTGACACGGGTAATTTCGAAAGCCGATACCCTCGACAGATTTTTGCCAGAGTTGTTGACTTCGCAAACGAATTTAATGTCCTCGTTCAATGTTATGAAAGGCTTTTCATCTCCAAAGTGGAAGCCGGCCTAATAGGAGGGCTCGGCCTATCGGCTCAGTATTATCCCTATCGAGCAGTGGGATTGATACGTCGGTGCCTCGAGGATATTCGATGGCGAAGGACAAAAGCCCAAATTGAACGCGGCCTTTTCCTCTTACTTGGCAGTGCTGGGCATCGCTCAACGGGAGAATCATTTCTCTGGTTTGTGCAACAAGCTAAAACTAACGGGCTTCCAGATGGTGTCCGAATAGTGGTTGTTGGCTCGAAGACAGATACACTTCTTCCACCGGGTGTAGAAGTACCTGGGCTGGAATTCAGAGGGTGGGTACAGCAAGGCGAGCTCAATCGGTTGATGACTTCTACCCAAGCAGTTTTGATACCCCAACATGGCGGATTTGGTGCTTTAACCCGTTTTGCAGAGCTATCGTGTGCAGGAATTCCATGTGTTGTCTCAAGACACCCAACCTATGCTGTCGACCTCCCACCTGGCTTCGAAGTTGTTGGTGACGAATGGGGTGCATGGTATCGCGCGATGGAGTGCCTTGTAAGGAGTAATCGAAGAATTTGTGCAGGGTATAGCAGATGGGAGCGAAGTCAACCGAGGACTTTACAAATGGCGATTGAAAAACTGAAGCGAAGTATGCCATAGGCCCATTCGGAAGAACGACAGACGAGGGCAACTGTGCGGTATCCCATGCTTTATACTATGTTCTTCCCATCATACCTCAGTCTTTGGTTTCGGACACAATGAAAATGGCTTGGCGAAAAAGATGATGTTCGCCCAGGCACGGGCTTGTCACCAGTAGGACGGCTTCAATCCTATCTACTTGCTTCCGGTCAATCTATACGGTTCCCATGATAATTTTATTCCGGAAGATTCTCATGTGGTGCCGACACTGATCAACAAATACCTCGATGCCAAGGATAATGGCGAAAGGGAGATTATTGTTTGAGGAGATGGAAGTCCAACTTGCGAATTCGTCTATGTGAAGGAAACGCCGAAGCAGTAGTCCTTACAACGGAGAAATATGATAAGGGCGATCCGATATACATTGGTTTGGGTTTTGAAATGCCCATTAAAAATCTAGTCAATAAAATCGTGGAACTCAGCGAATACAAGGGAAAAGTCATATGCGATTCTACCAAACCCAATAGCTAACCACGAAGATTTCTTGATACTAAAGAAGCCGGAGAAGGAGTTTGGATTCATGGCAAAGATAGATCTCAACGAGGGTTTAGGCAGAACAGTCGACTGGTATCGTGAAAAGGGGAGACTGACAGTTGAATGAGGAAATTCCGCTCATATCCATAATTACCCCTTCCCTCAATCAGGGAGCATATATTGAGGATAATATCAAAAGCGTTATGAACCAAAACTATCCGAATTTCGAACACATCATTATTGACGGTGGCTCTACTGACGGGACTATTGATATTCTGAAGAAATATAGCCACTTAACCTGGGTCTCAGAGAAAGATGGAGGTCAATCTGAAGCAATAAACAAAGGTATAAGAAGGGCAAAAGGCGAAATTATAGGATGGTTGAATTCAGATGATTATTATCAACCCGGGGCTTTTCTTGCTATAGTCCAAAAACTAAGCAAGGCTGAGAATACATATATCGTTTTTGGGGACTGCAAATTGGTAGATGAAAAGGGAAAAGAAATTGGTTACTGCTCGGGTAAACTTACGCATCCAAATAATTTCATCAAATATTGGCCAAGAGAGTATAGAATACCTCAGCCAGCAGTTTTTTTCTACAAAGATATCATTGATAAGATAGGATTTCTGGATGAAAATTTCCACTATGTAATGGATTATGATTTTTGGTTAAGAATCAGTAAACAATATCGATTATATTACGTTGAGAAGCCCTTCGCTATCATGAGAGTTCACAATCGTGCAAAATCGAACTTAAGCTATGAATTGTTTGAAAGAGAATGGTTTAAGATTTTGAGGAAACACTCGGCCAGTTTAGGCTATATTAATTATATAAAATACATCTTTATGGCTCAAAATTTTAGATCACATTTATTCAGAATAAGTGCATATTCAAAAATGGATAACTTATCTGAAAAAGAATTCCGAAAAAAAATTCTTTTTTCCATAGCAGTCTGCCCTTTCAATCTATTTAAACCAAAATTCTTTTCAGCTATGCTTCGAGCTATCGTCGGACATCAATATTGCAATCGCATCAAGCGTCTTCTGACAAGCGTATTGTTCCCGAAATAAAATTATTTTAGCATACCAATAAATCATATGAAAAAGATATTAAAAAAATTGTTATTTTTTGATTTTTTGCTGCTTTTGGGTGGAATAGAAGGGATAAAATTTACAAAAAAAGCACACTATTTTTTAGAAGAAATGTTATCAAGAATCATGAAATGGGTCGTTAAAATTATATTCTTTCCTAAATTAAAAGATGCAAGGAGGAAATTAAGGAAGATAGGAGAAAAAGGAGGTTTTGAAGAGGTTGCTTGTAATTTATGCGGGTCTAGGAAGTTTGATGCAGTTTGGAGGAAAAAAGGTTTCGAAACTGTTAGATGTTTGACCTGCGGACTGCACTTCGTTACTCCAAGGTTTAATCGTGATAGCAGAAAATACTTTTACTTATGGAAATATAGGTTACTAGGTTATACGTTATTCGATTCAATTAACGCGTTAGATTTTGCTATAAACGAACATTTAATTAACGATCAGCTATTAGATATGATAGGGTTGTACAAGAAAAAGGGGAATTTAATCGAAATAGGGCCATTCGGTGAGCAGTTTACTAGGAGGGCAGTTGCTAAAGAGTTTAAGTGCTGGGGTATACAATCGAAAGAGTGGATCTATGATTCTCCGATTGAATACAGGAGATATCGAACAGGAAATAGGACTCATTTTATTAATGGTAAGAAATTTGATGTGGTTAGTTATCTTGATATTTTGGATCGGATCCCGGACCCGCGTGGAGAATTGATGAGCTTACATCGGTTGCTTAAAGATGATGGTATCTTGTTAATTAGGGTACCAAATTACAATAGTAGAATAGCAGAAAAAAAAGGAGGAGCCTGGAAATACAATCAGCCTTGGGAAAGACTATACCAGTTCGATTATTCGCGGCTAAAGGATCTGTTGGATAAGAGCGGATTTAAAATAATAGATTTTAAAACGGAAATGTCAGATGGGGTTGGCTCCCCGGGTTGCATCATCATAGTAGGCATGAAGAAGAATTGGAGAATGAAGAAGAAGAACCCGAGGATTCTTGTGATAAGGGAAGGAGCGGCAGGAGATGTCTTGTTAACAACGCCAATTGTAAAACAATTGAAAAAGAAATTTCCAGAATCTTATCTGGTTTTTAAAACCAAATATCCTGAGATATTGCAAAACAATCCTTATGTGGATGAGATCACTAGGTCTGAGCCAAAAGGTCGGTTAGATGGTGTATTCAATTTGATGTATGAGTTGTACCCTGACATTCCAATAATTGAAGCCTATGAGAAGATTGCTCAATTATCCATTGAATATCCTCGGATCAGACTCTATCTCAGTAAAGAGGAAAGAGAATGGATTGATGGGTATTTGAAGATGTTGCCTCTTGAAGATAACAAAGGTTTTGTAGTGATCCATCCTATGATGGGGGAGCGGATAAAGTGGTGGAATGGCAATAGTTATCAGGTAGTATCAGATTATATTCGATCAAAAGAATTAGGGGTTGTGACCGTAGGCAGCCCTATGGATTGTGTGGAACTGAAAGGGGCAATGAATTTAATTAGAAGGTTGTCATTGCGACAGAGCGCTTCTTTGATATCGTGGGGGAAGCTATTTATTGGCTTGGATTCTTTTCCAATGCATGTCGCCAATGCCTTTAAAATTCCCTCAGTTGTCCTCTTCGGTTCCACCGATCCTGGGAAAATCCTATCATATGATTGTAAGGTAAAGGTCGTCCAATCTTCAGAACATTGCTTAGGTTGCCGGGAAGATACAACGCCAGATAGGTGGAAACAGAATGCAGTTTGTCGGAGGCAGCGACTCTATTGTATGGAAAGCATATCACCTGGTCAAGTTATTGAAAAAATAGGAGAGATTTTGAATTCTTCAAAACAAGAATAAAAACTGCTCTAAAGTGAAAAGGATTGGGGAGAGTTATTCCGATCAATATGTTCAAAAGCTATTGAAATAATCACATAATCGGGATGAGTGGCTTTTGGTGATTTTCGTAGAGTTCTCGATGAAGATAATTGCCAATGCTTCCCCGGAAATAATGCTGATGGAGAGCATATCTACGTGAAATTTGACGCGATTCATAAGATTGTTGGGGACACCCCATGTTTAGATTCACGATCATGTAGAATGCTCTATGACTTTATATTACGATCGAACATAAAAGACTGCTTAGAGTTGGGATTTGCGCATGGGAAGTCAAGCTGCTTCATCGGAGGTGCCCTCCATGAGAAGGGACAGGGGGGAAAACTGCTGACAATTGATCGAAGTAGTGTGAGAAGTCTAACGCCAAACATTCTAGAACAGATTGAGAAAGCTGAGCTCTCCGACTATATTCAACCGGTTTTTTCGGAAACATCATATACTTGGGAACTAATGCATTTGATAGAGGAAGCAACAGTTTCTGGTCATTGCATTCCAAGGTTTGACTTTGTTTTCATTGATGGTGCCCATACTTGGGAGACCGATGCTTGTGCTTTTTTCTTGGTCGCAAAACTGCTGAGACCCGGAGGATGGATTCTTTTTGATGATCTAAAATGGACTCTAGAGAATAGCCCTTCACTGAGTCAAGATCAGCATGTTAAGGCTCTGCCTGATGATGTGAGGAAAACGCCTCATGTTGAGAGAATAGTTACGCTACTTGTGGCCCAATCTCCGGAATTTCAAGATATTGTTATTCGCGACGGATGGGCTTGGGTTAAAAAACGGGCTACTGAAATAGAATCTAACGGGTCCGATATTCGGATAATAACCAAGTTGTATTTTCTTCATGCTATGAAAAGAGCACTGAGGAACAAATTGGTTGCGTTCTTGCCTTTTCTGTTTAATTCACCCTGAGGATGTAAAAGGACCAAGTTCTTGGACTCTATCATTTTTCGATCAATGCCATGACCACGAGGAATCAGGAGAAGATGCGCTCATTGCTGGGAAAACCTGCCGTATTTCCATACCGATTCTTGGATACTTCAACGTATAGGGACCTCGTCAATCACTCTCCAGCACTTGTATAGAAGTGATTGCCATATCGACGCCCCTCTAGTACACAATAATCCCCGTATAGTTACAAAGACGATCTCCAAGGTTATGATTTTATTGACGTAATGAATATCGTTCCGGCAACAATTCTAGCAATGGGGAACATAAGCGAATCCTTGGAAACTTCTAATGTCGGGACCAGTTAGAGAGGAAAAAGGGGATTTTGTATCTCATTGGGTATTCGAACATGAAAAAGGCCCGGAACCATGGAGAGCGAGCTCAAGGTGAGTTGGTGGACCGGTATCTGGTAAGATGAAAGTTTCAATCCTGGTTAGTGATCTCTCTGAAAATCCCATCGTAAGGGTCTACCCCATCGCTAAAGTTCTTGAAAGGAACTATTCGGTGGAGCTCATTGGCCCGGTCTTTGGGAAAGGAATTTTCCCTGCTTATGCGGATGAATTTACATTCAAAACGATTCAAGGTTGCAATTATCCTGGTTTCTTTCGCCAGATGTGGCAAGTCATAAAAAAGATCGACGGCGACGTTATTTATGTCTTTAAGCCCCGACCGAGCTCATTTTTCCCAGGTCTCCTGGCTAGTTGGCTTCAGAAAAAACCCCTTCTAGTAGATATTGATGATTGTGAACTAGCCCCCTACCATGAAATGAAAAAATTCATGGGTCGATCTGCCTTTTTCAGGAGATTTGTTCTCCGGGGCTGGAAAGCACCAAACGATTACAAATACACAGTTTTGGCTAACAGGCTTGTATGTTTCGCTACCCAGGTCGTGGTTGTTTCAGACAACCTACTGGGAGAATTTGGCGGGATGAAGTTATACCATGGGGTTGATACTGATTTTTTCGATCCTAATCGATGTATCCCCAGAATTCAACTGAGAAAAAAGTGGCAGATTCCCTTTCGGGATAAGGTGATTATTTTTGCAGGGACCCCTCGCGCACACAAGGGACTGGACGACCTTTTAAGGGCGCTGTCTCTTGTCGATTCCAAACACAAAGTCACCTTGCTCGTTGTTGGAGGGAAACTTAATGGGCAGATTCAAGAAAGGCTATTAGATAATATGAGGAGTCGAATCAAGGAAGTGGGATATCAGCCTCACGAGGTAATGCCTGAGTTGCTCCATCTCTCAGATCTGGTAGTTCTTCCTCAAAAGAAAAGCCCCATATCAAAAGCACAGATTCCTGCGAAAGTATTTGAAGCTATGGCCATGGCCAAAGCCATTATCACATCGGCAACTTCAGATTTACCGGAAATTTTAAGCGATTGTGGGATTATCATCGAGCCGGGTGATATAGAAGATTTAGCGAAAAATATTCAATACCTCCTTGAAAACCCCAAGATTGGTTACATGATGGGAAAAAAAGCGAGAAAAAAATGCATTGAATTATATAGCTATGAGGCTAATGCAAGAAAATTAATTCCCGTATTTCAACAATTCGAAAAAAGAGTTCATTCATGAATATAATGCTCCAAAATCACACATTCCACCCAGTATTGGGCGGAATTGAGAATTATTTATCCCATGTTTCGAAGATACTTAAGGAAATGGGACATCAACCGATAATTCTTTGCGAAAATACCAACGCTGAGGTGATGGACATTGAGATGTATAATGGTATCAAAATTATTAGACATCCTTATTACAATGTTCCAAAGCTATTGCTTTCCGTGAAACCGAAGATAGTTACTCAACAGTTAAAACATTTCATATCAAAGCATGTTGCTAACGTTGATCTCATCGTATCTCGATATCCCCATTATTGTTTTGCCACAACTGAATTAGATTTAGATATCCCAATATTCTACATCCCTCCATCTGTTTTCTGGAAGCAATTGAATAAAGCTTCAGTAAATCAATCTATGAAGATTAAGTTTTTTAACTTTATTTGGAAGCGTTCATTGGATGATATGGAAAGGAAGTCCATTCTTCAATCGAGGAAAACTTTTGTATTCAGCCAGAACAACGCGGAATCCTTGACCCGTTATTATAGATTAGGAATTTTTGAATTTCCTGTTATCCCACCGGGAGTGCAAATAAATAGATTTACTAGAAGTAAAGATTGGGGACTGGTGAAAGAATTAAATATTGGAGATGAAACGATTGTTCTTCTTTATGTGGGACGCCTTCCCCCAGAGAAGAATGTGGGACGATTACTAAAAGAAGTACAGAAACTTAGGAAAGACAATGTCAAGCTTCTTATTGTCGGCGATGGGTCAGAAAGAAGACGATTAGAAAAGATGTGCGGTGCCCTTGGACTTGAGGAAAAGGTCTTTTTCCTGGGCATCAGAGAGGACGTTGAAAGATTCTATTCTATTGCAGACATATTCATTTCTCCGTCAAAATATGAGCCCTTTGGACAGGTTATTCTAGAGGCAATGGCAGCGGGTTTACCCTGTATAGCTTTTAAAAGGGTGTGGCCGGAATACGAAGTAGCTTCCGAAGAGATTATCCGGGATAGAGTGACGGGTTTTTGTGTGGATCCCTATAATAAGCAAGAACTTCAAGAAAGATTACTATATCTCATAGAAAACCCAGATATCCGGATAAGAATGGGAAAAGCTGGTAGAGAAGAGTGCAGAAGAAAGTTCACCTGGGAACATCATGTTAAGAGGTTATTGGATCCAGCTACTAGTTAGTATACTGAGTGTCAATTCCTACCTGCACGCTCAAAGCCTCACAAACGAAACAAATGATCAGTAGCGATCTATGATAAAAGACCATTTATTCATCTTTTTCCCATTAGTTGATTGGGATGCGCCATGGCAACGTTATCAACATTTGGCCTCGCGTTTTTCAAAGAACAATCGCGTTGTTTACATGAATTCTCCGATAGCCATAACGTACTTAATGAGAAACCCTCTTGCTTTGCTGAAAAAATGGATAAGATTCTTAAAGGGAAAAAGCGAGGTTAATCCAAATCTAACATGTTACTTTCCACCTCCCTGCCTCCCCTTTGAAAGGTTGAATAAATGGATAAATCTTCTAAATCAATATATTTTATTTTTTTATATAAAGTTTTTTGTTAAACCAAAAGGGACCTTAATTCTTTGGATAAATGATCCATATAAATATCTCCTGAGAAAATTACTAAGGCCAAAAATTACAGTTTACGATTGTCCTGACGCGATCGTATTTCGGAATAACGGTAGGAAACAGAGAATTTATGATCAATTAAAAAAGAGGATCCTCAGGGGAAGTACACTCTCTTTTTTTACTTCCCAAGCCCTTTTAAAGGAGGGAAGGAAGGACTCAGCGAATTGTTTCTATGTACCTAACGGAGTGGATATCCGAAGGTTCAGGCAGGCGCAGTATGGAGTTCCTGAGGAAATGAGAGAACTTCGAGGGACTATCTTGGGCGTAGTAGGAACGTTTGATGAAAGGATAGATATAGGCTTAGTGTATTACTTGTTGGAAAAGGTTGAGGATGTAATGTTAGTTTTTGTCGGCCCTGTTGAGGCGAAAACGGATAGTCTGGCAAATCATCCCAGGGTAATGTTTGTAGGTAAAAAGGAGTACAGGGAAATACCGTGCTTTATCAATCGATTCGATGTGGCGTTAGTTCCGTATAGAATTAACAAGGTTACTATTGCGGTATACCCGGTAAAACTGCATGAATATTTGATCCTTGGTAAACCAGTCATCTCAACTGATTTGCCCGAAGTGCGACAATTTTCGGATGTAGTATTTATTGCGACTTCAAAGGAGGAATTTGTTCGACAGGTGTTCAGGGCGCTGGGAAATGATGGTGGGAGCCAGAGAAGGAGAAGAATAGAGGTTGCGGAAAATAATTCTTGGGAAGAAAGAATAAGGAAAATTTCAAAGTGTATCCAACCGTACTTGAAATGAGGTAAGAACTGAAATCAAGTATATTAATCTGAAATGATCTCAAAGCAGATATAAAATATTTGTTCCATGAATGTCGACGAACCTAATATGCATAGATGTAGAGATTCAAGCATAAAGATCCTCCATGTGGATGTCAATGGATGGGTGTATGGAGTACAAAAATATGTGATTAATTTTTGTAGAGAATTGAATAAAGTCCATGGATATCGAGCGATTGTTGTTGGTCCTTGTGGTGAATATCTAAACAAGCTGAAAAAGGAAAACATTACTGTTATTTCGCTCAACAAGAGATGGGTAAAGATTGATAAAGATCCTAAGGCTTGGGTAAAGCTTTATCAAATTATTAGAAAGGAAAAGCCCGATATCATCCATTCTCATGGGACAAAGGAGAATATCATTTGTAAAATCATTGGAAAATCGTTAAATATACCCGTTGTCCCAGTGTATCATTGTATATATAAACTCACTGGAAGTGGCGATATGCTCATTGGGCTTAAAAGAAAGATATATGAAGGAGTTTTTCTTGACATTTTAGAGAATGTGACAGCTCTTTTTACAGTAAAAAATATAGCTGTTTCAAATTCGATAAACTCCAATATCATGGGTTTTGGGATCCCGGAGGAGAAAATTGAGGTAATACCTCCAGGTATCGAAATTATTGACTTAAGAGTTAAAAAGCATGGTTCGAATTTCAATAATAGAAGAATTAGGATAACATCAATCAGCAGGATAGAAAAAGAGAAGGGAATATTAGATATAATTGAAGCTGGGAAAATACTGAGGGGGAGGAATCAGTCGTTTGAAATGATAATAGTTGGAGGAGGGTCGTTTTTAAGGGAATGTGGAGAAATTGTGCATAAAAATGGGCTCGGTGCTGAAATAAAATTTTTGGGTTATCGGGAAAATGTGAACGAAATATTATTGGAGTCAGATATATTTGTTTCAGCAAGTCATAGCGAGGGGTTTGGTCTAAATGTCATAGAAGCTATGTGGATGGGCATACCGGTAATTGTTTCAAATGCCGGGGGCCTGAGAGAAATAGTTGAGGAATCGAAGAATGGATTTATCTATGAGAGAAAGAATCCAAATCAATTGGCAGATAAATTATTGGTATTGATGAGAAATGCGGATTTAAGAATTAAATACGGTAGGAAGGCAAGGGAGAGGGTTCATGGTCAATTTTCAAATGAAAAAATGATGTCAAAGATATTACAGATATATGAGGAATTGCTCTAATGGAGATTTTTGTTTGGGCGAAATGACGAAAGCATTTATCCTAGATTTGGGATGTGGTAGATCCAAGCATATTGGCTCAATAGGGGTCGATAATGCTCAAGTTCTCGATGTGGATGTAATCTGTGATTTATCGTTTCCACAGTATCCATTCAAAGATAGTTCGATTGAGAAAATTCATTGTTGCCATCTCTTAGAACATTTTGACTCTGCAACAAGATTGAGAGCTTTAGATGAGATTCATAGGTTATTAAGAAATGGCGGAATATTGCATTTATCGGTGCCGCATATTCATAGCGTTGGCTTTATTCAGGATCCAACTCATAAGTGTTTTTTTTCCTATCAAACAATGAATTATTTCGATAAAAGAAGCGAATTTCACTATTATAGTGATCTAAAATCTTCTTTCAGAATTGTAGATAAATCCACTAAGGTAGATATTGGATATACCAGAATCGGTCGAACGAGCACGTTCAAGTTACTAAATGTACTACTGAGCAAAATAATGACATGGATATTTCGGAAATCCGATACATTGGCTGATGCTATTGTCAAATTCTTGCCTTTTCTGTACGTAGAAATTAATTGGATGTTGGAAAAGGATTAAGGTTATATTTGTAGTTTCAGTTGATTAGAAGGTAGCCCCGTCAATTTCATTTCAAAGTTTAGAAAAAATAAGCACGAAAAGGTAATATAAGGTAATATGAGGATCCTGAGCGTATCTCATTCATGTGTTGTTTCTGAATACCAAAAGAGGATAAGTGAAGTCGCGAAGTATTCTAGTGTTGAATTAACTTTGCTTGTGCCAAAACATTGGCTCCAATTTAACAAAATGGTGAACTTAGAAGAACAAAGGGGTTCTTCTCATCGGGTCCTGTCGGTACAACCAATAACTTGGGGGTTTAGAAAAAACAGCATGCGAAATGTTACACATATTTATCCGAACATGAAAAGAATATTGGCAAAGATTGAACCGGATATTATTGAAATTTGGGAGGAACCTTTTTCAGCAGTGAGTGCCCACATCATTTTTGTGGCACGAAGGATTGTGCCGCAAGCTAGGATCATATTTTTTTCCGCTCAGAATATTCTGAAAAAGTACCCCGTCCCTTTTTCCGTATTTGAAAAATATACATTTAAGAATTCCGCTCATGCATTTGTAATGAATGATGAGGTAGCTCGCGTCATAAAGAAGAAGGGGTATAGTAAGGGATTCGATGTTTTACCACTAGGGGTAGATCCTGAGATTTTCTGTAAGGAGGATGTTTTTTCGTTGAAAAAAAAATTGGGAATCAGAGATTTTGTGGTTGGATTCATTGGAAAGATTGCCGTGCAGAAAGGGATTCTAGTTTTGATCGAGGCTGCTTCTCAAATTACTGAAAATATACAACTATTGATCATCGGAAATGGTGATTTAAAGGAGAAGGTTGAGGAACTTGTGATATCATCAGGTCTTCGTCAAAGGACAATCATCGTTGATGCCGTCGTGCATTCACAAGTTCCAGATTATCTGAACTGCATGGATGTTTTGGTTTCTCCCTCCATCACCACCCCTCGTTTGAAGGAGCAGTTTGGGAGAGTATTAATCGAGGCGATGGCTTGCCAGGTGCCCGTAATAGGCTCAAGTTCGGGTCAGATTCCTGCGACCATTGGGGAAGCTGGCCTCATTTTCAAGGAGGGGAACGTTATAGACCTCAAGGGAAAAATTGAAACGTTAATAAAAGATCGAAATCTCAGGGCATTACTGGGAAAAAATGGGCGGAAAAGGGTGCTTGAGAATTTTACCTGGAAAACCATCGCTGAAAAGCAGTATCAGGCCTACACAAGATTGATGAATGGAGTTACATGCGCTACCTGATCAGGAATCCTCTGAAACGAAGACTCGTTTTCTGTCTGGATAAAGTGGGAGGATGTTTCCCCTTCAAAGGGGATGGGAATTCCCCTCAGACGATCAATTCGGTTCTCCTGATACGACTTGATCACCTCGGGGATGTGCTTTTGACAACGCCAGCCATCAAGTCACTGAAACGACAATTCCCACAGGCCCGAATTACCATGGTTGTCAAAGAATGGTCTTTTGAGGTTGTGAGAAATAACCCCCACATCGATAAGATTGTTATTTTCAACCCTTTTTGGACCATACCGAAACGGGAGGAAACGAACATCGCGGGTGTCGCGGGAATATCCCGCTTGGTTCGCACGTTACGAAGGGAGCATTTTGATCTTTCCATTGATTTCAAAGGGGATTTTCGAAACATCCTGATTACCTATCTGTCGGGCGCCAAACGGAGAATAAGCTATGCCATCCGGGGAGGAGGATTCC